>Ga0181539_1001390_pt1 | contig 26694 bp, 35 predicted proteins | sample PEATcosm2014_Bin_46_FD_119767 | JGI IMG/M metagenome (GOLD analysis project Ga0181539, IMG submission 119767) | Peatland microbial communities from MTU Mesocosm Facility, Houghton, MI, USA - PEATcosm2014_Bin23_60_metaG | ecosystem: Environmental > Terrestrial > Soil > Wetlands > Peat | place... | reverse complement strand
TGCATATCGTCATGACGCTGCCTCCCGACGACGCGGATTTTCCCGGACGATGGAGGCGCATCAAAGGCCTTTTCACGCGCCAGATGGCCGCCAAAGGTATCGCTCGTGAGCGGAGCCGGCGTGGCGAATACGCGTTATGGCAAAGACGGTATTGGGAGCATACGATCCGCGACGAAACCGATTTGACGCGACACATCGATTACATTCACTTCAATCCGGTCAAGCACGCTCTGGTGTCTCAGGTCAGCGATTGGCCGCACTCATCGTTCCATCGTTACGTGAAGCTCGGTGTGTTGCCGAAGGATTGGGGCGGAGTTGCTCCATCAACGTTGCGCTTTGGCGAGCGGCTACGCTGATCCCGGATTACGCTTCGCTCCATCCGGGCTACGCGATCACCCAAAAGGATGGTGCCCCGCAATGTTGGCGCCGGCGCGGATGTAGCCGGTGCCGATGGCGTTGAGCAGGCCTTCGATCCGGCCGATGGTCGCTTCGATGAGGCCCGGCGGCTCGCCGGCTTCGATCTGGCTCTTCAGCTCGAGCAAAGCCTCGTTGGCCAAGCAGACCCGCCGCGCCAGGATCGTCGTGACAAAGAGGAGCGCCGCCGGGTCGCGCATCAAAAGCGCCGCGTCGGCGACATGAAATTCCGAATCTTCCAGCGTGCGCACGTCGGCGCCATGGGGCTGATCGAGCAGCGCCGAGAGCTCGCCCAACACCGCGCCGGGCTCGGTCACCGTGGCGATCTCGGTGCCGCTCTTCTCGATGACGACCGCGCCGCTTTTGAGGATCAAAAGCCGCCCGGTCTTGGTGCCCTCGACGAACACGGTTTCGCCGGCACCGTAACGCGCCAGCGGCAGCGCGGCCAAGCTTCTTTCCCAGGCCGCGGGATCGTGGATCGGCGCCATTCCAAGCCCCTCATTGCCACGTCGCCCCCACGCGGCCCGCTCAAGAACTACACTGCAGATGAGCCGATGGGCAATGCACTGCGGCCGGCGCCGATCCCGTCATCCTGAGAAGGCCGCGCAGTGGCCCTCGAAGGATGCGGCCTGAGGATTACGGTGACAGCCCGTAGGGCAGAACCGCGCGGCGTATTCCGCCGATCCGGATTCGTGCAATGCTGCCGCCATGAAAACCAAACAGCTCGCTGAGGTTCTCGAACGCGTCGAACGCTGGCCCGCTCATGCGCAGGACGAGCTCGCCGAGATCGCGCGCGATATCGAGGAAAACCTCAGCAACGGCGATTACGAACCGAGCCAAGCGGAACTGGCCGGGATCGACCGCGGTCTAAAGGCGGCGGCCGAAGGCCGTTTTGCCACGGACCAGCAGGTCGAGGCCGCACTCGCCAAGCTCCGCGACGCGTGAAAGTCGTCTATACCGAGCCCGCGCTTCGCGATCTCGACGACATCACGGCCTGGTTGAAGCAGCACTATCCAGGCCTCGGCCGGGCCATCGAACGCCGCCTCGGAATCGTCGCTGCCCATATTGGTCGCTGGCCCGAAAGCATGCGCCGTTCCGCCCGTCGTCCGGATGTGCGCGTAGCGCCGCTCGGTCGCTCCCCCTACAAGATATTCTATCGCGTGCGCGACGACGCAATCGAAATATTGCACATTCACCATGCGGCGCGCGAACCTTGGGACGAGCGGGAGTGAGCGATGACCGTTTCGGCAACGGCCGTCCGTTCTGACCAGCACATGATGTGGGTCGACCTGACCGACGGCCGCACCTTGGGGGCGCCGCTCGCCTGGTTTCCGCGGCTGTTGAATGCGAGCCCCGAGGCGCGGTCGCGCGTCGAGATCAGCCGCGTCGGCCTGCATTGGGAACAGCTCGACGAGGACATTTCCATCGCCGGCCTATTGGCCGGCCGCAGCGACATGACGCGACAATCGGAACACGCGGCCTAGCGAGCACAGCATGGGCCACGGCGCAAAAGCGCCGTCGTCACATTTATCGCGGGGCAGGAAAAGTTCTGCGGCTTGCCTCGCCGTCGGCGGCGTGGCTTAACGGCGGCCCATTCATCCGAGGAGATTTCGATGCGAGCTATTCCGCGTGCCGCTCTAGTGATCCGGTTTGCCCTCGTTGTCGGTCTCGCCGGCCCCGCCGTCACTTTATGGTCGGCCGCGTTCGCGCCGGCCCACGCGCAAACCGCTCCGGCCGCCGCCCCCACGCCCGCCGCCATCACCACGGCGTCGGGCCTGAAGATCAGCGACACAAAAATCGGCACCGGCCCCTCGCCCAAGACCGGCCAGACCTGCGTGATGAATTACACCGGCTGGCTCTATGTGAACGGCGTCAAAGGCAAGAAATTCGACAGTTCGCTCGACAGCGGCCGGCCGTTCGAGTTCAAGATCGGCGCCCATCAGGTGATCGCCGGCTGGGACGAAGGCATCGCCACGATGAAAGTCGGCGGCAAGCGCACGCTGATCATCCCGCCCGCGCTCGGCTATGGCGCGAGCGGCGCCGGCGGCGTCATTCCGCCGAACGCCACGCTGATCTTCGACGTCGAACTGCTCGGCGTCAAAAATTAGAACAACGTGCGATAGGCGTAGCCCGGCTTCCGTCTTGTGGAAGCCGGGGATCGGCCGGGAAATCCGTAAGCGGCCTGGGAATCGCGGAACCGACCCGGTCGGCGTACCGTCCGCGCCGGCGGCCGAATTCTCCGGCGCGCCGTTGCCCGAAGTTCCACGCTCCGCCAGTTCCATGACCAAATCCGGGCCGACGCTCGTCAATACCGGGATACCATTACTGTCCTTGGCCTGGGCCATGACGACACACCGCATGACCCAGATCGGGGTAAATACGGATTGCCGCAAACATGAAACGGGCCTGCAACGGCCTGTCCCGTGAATTTACCGAGGGGCCCGGAACTTTCAGTTGCGCCCGAAATCGGCTGGCGTCCCCGCGCGGCCGCTGCGGGCCGCCTGCGTGGTTAAGGCCAAATAAAGGTCCGCGGGAATAAAGATGACTGACCGGCTAGCCTAACCGGCAGTACGCCGGAAACCCGAGGTTCAGACGAGACGACATGACGCCCGCCGCAAAGTCCTTGTTGAGCGAACTCGATACGACGCTGGCGCAGGCCCCGAGCAACTGGCGCAGCGCGGCCTTGCGCCGGATCGTCGAATTGTTCGTCGCCGGCGCCGCGTCCTTCAGCAACGACCATGTCGCCATCTTCGACGAAGTGATGTGCCGCCTGATCAAAAAGAACGTCGATCGCCTCCTGCTCGCCGAACTCAGTAACCGGCTGGCGCCGATCGCCAACGCCCCGACGCAGGTGGTCACCACGCTCGCCCGTCACAGCGACAGCGCGGTCCACGGGCCGATCCTCAGCCATTCGAAAGCCGTTCCGGACGAGGCGCTCGTCGCGGTCGCCGACCGCGACCGCATCGATCCCAAGCTTCTGACCAGGATCGCCGATCGCCGACACTTGAGCGAAGCGGTCACCGATATCCTGCTCAAACGCGGCAATCCGCAGGTGCAGCGCAAGATCGTCGACAACCCGAACGCCCGGGTGTCGGAAGCGGGCTTTGCCCGGCTGATCATCGGCATCAACGGCAACAAGTCGCTCGCCGCCGCGATCGCGGCACGCGACGACGTGCCGCCCGAGCTTCGCATCTGGCTCGATAAGACGCTGAGCCAATAACGATCGCGCCGCGCGAGCCCGGCTACGAACCGCGCTTCCGCCCGATCAAGGCATCGAGGCTCCACGGCCCGGCGCCAGCGAAAGCCAGATAGAAAAACACGAAGCAATAAAGGATCGCCGGATCGCCGTTGTTGAGGATCGGGAAAAAGCCGCGCGGGGCGTGGCTGATGAAATAGGCGAACGCCATTTCGCCCGACATGATGAAAGCGGCCGGCTGGGTGAACACGCCGAGCGTCACCAGGATACCGCCGACGAATTCGATCGCGCCGGCGAACCAATGCAACGTGAAAGCGGGCACCGCCTGCGGCGCGGGGAAGCCGAACAGGTGCGCCAGGCCGTGTTCGAGAAAGAGCAGCCCGACCACGATGCGCAGAATGCTCAGAACGTGAGGCGTCAACTGGTCGAGAAGCGTGGGACGAGGAGCGGATAGCCTTGCGGAAGCCGCCAAAGCCGTATCGATGTGGTTCATTTCAGACCAACCCTTGCCGTGTTTGTTTTTATGTTTGCCTGGCGCGGTCTAGCCAAATCATCGCTCGCGCGCATCTCACAAATATCTGATGCGCTGTGCGCGCAGACCACCCCTGCGTCGGCGCCGGCCAAGATCCCCGCTGCGGCGCTATTTACGCGAAAATGCGGCATTGCGCTTCGCTTCGGGCTTGGCCGCGGCTATGATGGCTTTCGAGGGGGACCGACCGTGACTCGCAACAACGTTCTCTATCTGATCATCGGCGCGCTGTCCGTCGCCGTCGCCGTACTCGGCTATCAGCTCTATCAGGACCGCCACCAGCCGGAAGGGCTGCATATCAATGTCGGCCCGGGCGGACTGTCGATAGAAGGCAAATAGCGCGTCGGCACCATCTCCTGCATTGTTATTCTATGTTGCGGCTTTTATGACTTTTATCGTCGCGACTTGCATCGGCTGTCGTCGCCGAACAATCCGCTGCCCCAGAACGGTTGCGGCGGTCACGGCGGTCCTGGCGGCCAAATCAAGTCCCGCGTTTCGTCCGTTCGATCGACAGCCTCGCGTAATCGCCGCGCCCTTGCACCGCGCCGCGAAACGTCACAGGCTGATGCGATAAAGGCAATCTGGGAGGATCGCTGATGGAATGGCGCAGAATCGTGGGGGCCATCGGCCTTGCCGTTGCTTTGATCGCGGCCGCGGCGCACCAGGCCGCGTCCGACAATGGCGTGATCAGAATCATCGTGCCGTACACGCCGGGCAGCGGCCCCGACATCCTCGCCCGCCTGATGGCCGACCAAATCGGCGTCGCTCATGGCCGGAGCATGGTGGTCGAAAACCGGCCCGGCGCCGGTACGGTGGTCGGGACCGAGCTGGTGCAGCGCGCCGATCCCGACGGCAATACGCTGTTGCTGGCCGGGAGTTCGTTCGTCATCAATCCGCCGCTCAAGCGCGGCAGCTATGACGTCGCCAAAGATTTCGCGCCGGTCTGCTATCTCGCCTCGACGCCGATGGTGCTCGTCGTGCAGGGCTCCTCGCCCTACAAGACGCTGGCCGATCTCATCGCCGCGGCGCGCGCCAAGCCCGGCATGGCCTTCGCCTCAGGTGGTCCGGGCTCGTCGCTGCATATCGCCATCGAGGTGCTGCGCCGCGCCGCCGACATCAATATTACTTACGTGCCGTTCGGCGGCAACGCTCCCGCGATCACTTCGCTGTTGGGCGGCCATGTCGACGCGGTATGGGCCGACTATCCGACCGTGGTGGCGCAATTGCAGGCGGGCACGCTGCGCGGGCTCGTCACCACCTCGCATGCGCGCGTGCCGACGCTGCCCGAGGTGCCGACCTTCGCCGAAACCGGCGTGAGCAAATACGAAGCGGACATTTTCTACGGCATCGTGGCGCCCGTGAAAACGCCCGAGACGACACTCGCGCAGCTCGGCAAAATGTTCACCAACGCATTGCAAGCCCCCGCAACCAAGCCCAAGCTCGCCCAGGCCGGCCTGTTTCCGGTCGGCACGTGCGGGGCCGAATTCGGCGCCTATATGCAAAAGCTCGGCGACGACTACACCCGCATCATCGGCGAGGCCAATATCACGGTCAACTGAAGCTGCGCGAAGAATTGGCTGCGCTACTCCTCCGGCTCGGTCGTGAAGAAAAGCGGATAGCCTTTGCTCTTGCCCAGTTCGGTCGCTTCCTTCGCCTTGGTTTCGGCCACGTCGCGGGTATAGACCGCGATGACGCAAGCGCCGCGCTGATGCGCGGTCAGCATCACCCGATAGGCTTGGTCGGCGTTCATGCGGAACACCGCCTTGAGCACCAGGACCACGAATTCGCGCGGCGTGTAATCGTCGTTGAGCAGGATCACCTTGTAGAGCGGCGGCCGCTGCGTCTTGGTGCGCACCGCGGTGCGCGGCTTGACGACGGGTTTGGTCATGGCAGACATCTTCGAAAAGATCGCCTTCGGGAGCACGCCCCGCCCGGGTCGGCCTGAAAGTCATCCGGGCATATTGAATATGATATAATAATTTCCACGTTGCATCGTAGCATCGGCGAATTCGGCTCCCGCCCGTTTGCGGGGCCACGTTGCCCTATGGCCTTGACTACAGCCCGTGTGCCAAGATGTGCACCAAGATAATGGTGCGAATTTCACCCCCCAAAATCATTCAGAGGATCGTCATGCACATTATCGGGATTATCGTCATCGGCTTCGTCGCCGGAATTATCGCCCGCTTGCTCGCGCCGGGCGCCAATAATCCGGCAGGCTTCATCCTCACGACGCTGCTTGGCATCGCCGGCGCTTTCGTCGCGACCCTGATCGGCCAAGCGATCGGCTGGTACCAGCCGGACCAGGGCGCCGGCCTTCTCGGCGCCGTGGTCGGCGCGCTGGTCGTGCTCTTTATCTGGCACCGGCTGGTGTCGTCGCGCGTTATACCCGACCCCGGTAGCCGACGCTGGTTGTAGGGCCGGTCATCCGCGTCACTACGCGGCGCGGTGTCCGGCGTTCGACGACCACAGTGCGCGGCGCCCCGCTACGGCCGGCAATGGTGAGTTGGCTGGTGTCCTTGCGCTGGCCCAAGCGTAACACGGCGCCCCTCGCCTCTTCGGCGGAAACCTGCATCAGCGACATCACGATCTCGATCTGACCGTCGACGTCGTCGCTCAGGCCTTGGGCCGCCATCACCGCGTCGTCCAGCGTCGGCGGGTCGCGCCGGACCCGGCGTCGGCCATCCTTGGTGTCCCATACGTCGCTCATATGCCGCCTTCCTTCATCATCGGCCTGTGGCCGGCCGTTCTCGCCTTGAGCGCTTATTATCAATATTTTACCGCATCGCAGCAAGACTATTGTGCACTGCACTCACAACAAATTCATCGCTGGGTGCGATTCCAGACAGTAACTTTAACACGCCACGTCCGACGACCCGGCCCCGGCAGCGAAGCCGGCCGCTTGCGGCATCTTCGGATTCGCGCGAACGCTATCTAGCGCTTGGGCATCTCGCTGAACAATACGCCACCTTTGGCTTTCGAAGTCCTCGCCGTCTCCACCAGCGAGACCGTGACTTGATCGGCCGTCGTGCCGGCATTCTTGACCACCGCGTCGGTGATGTCTTTGACCAGGCCCCGCTTCTGCTCGAGCGTGCGGCCTTCCAAAATATAGACGACGACTTCCGGCATCGATTGCCTCCGCTGTGGTGCGCCCGGCTCTGCTGCTGCGCATAAGTCGCATGGCATGCTTGGTTCGCACTTGCCTCTGGACCAATCAAGCACTATCCGAAAGTTCCCGGGAAGGCACAACAGGGGAGCTAACAATGAAGCGTTTGGCCTTTGCACTTGGCGTACTCGCACTCGGTTTCGCCGCTTCTACGCCGGCGCGCGCCGATTTTGCGGTCGTCAAGTTCGAACTCGGCTTCTGCCGGATCTGGTACGACAACGGCGCAAATCCGTGGGGAGCTGGCTGGACCAAGATCGCGTCCGCGCCAGATTTCGCCGGCGCCTGGACCGCACTCGACAAGGCAGTCGCCGCGAAGCAGTGCCCCTAAGTCGAACCTGTGAGCTAGATTTTCTGCCTCCGCCCGCCGCAAAACGGCGGGCGGAGGCAGTTTGTTGTTGCTAATTCGATGTTGCCAGTTCGATGCCACTATGTGAGCGATATTTTGCTACCCTCGCCTCAGCGCCGACCTCCGCATTTCGCGACCCAGTGACGCGAGCGCCGCAGGGGGCGCTACCTTTGCTGCGTAAAACCAAGACCATTGCACGCTACGGACGAGTTTGCGCCGCGCCCTGATGCGGGCCGTCACAGCCCGCGGTTCGGGTTCGACGTCGCCGTGTGGGTGCTGCTGAACAGATTCTTCAGCACCGCCCCGAAAGTCGGAGACGGCTTGGTCTTGGCATTGGCCGACGCCGACGGTGCGGTTGCGGAATGCTTGGTCTTTTTCGGCGGTGGCGGAGTTTCCGGCGCAATAATGGTTTCGGAGATATCGGAATGCGCAGCCTCGGTCGCCGCCGGCGCCTCGGCGAGGGCGGCGACGCCCGCCGCCGGGCGCTGCGCTTGCGGCGCCGCCGCACCGGCATCCTTGGCGCCGATATCCTTGGCGCCGGCATCCTTGGCGCCGATATCTTCCCTCTGATCCAGGGCCACCGCCGCAACTGACGGCGCCGCAATGGTCGGCTGCGGCTGCGCCGGCGTCTCTGCCTGACTTTGCGGAGCCGGTTCCGCCGGCATTGCGATGAGCGCCGGTGCCGAGCTCGGCGTGCCGGCTGTTGCAGCGGCAGGCGCCGCAACGGCACGCGGCGCGACAGTGGCAAGCGGCGCAACAGTGGCAAGCGGCCCAACAGTGGCAAGCGGCCCAACAGTGGCCGGAGCCGCCCGCACGCTGGTAACGATCGCGTGCGCCGCGGTCGCCGTCATCTCGCCTTCGGCGGCGGGGCGGTCCATCAGCGACAGCACAACAGCTGCGCCCGCCGTCGCGCCGACCGCGGTGGCGACCAGGACTACGCGTGCGGTGCGCATAAAGCTCGGAGCGGGAGCCAGATAGCCCCATTCCGGACTGAAATTACCGGCCGAACGCATCACTACCTCCTAGGCAATACAATCCTGCCCGTACTTCGAGGCCACCCCTAGCCCACTAGCTCAACCAACCCCAAGGACCCGAAATCCGCGCCCTCACTAGCGAAACACCCGGCAGCGGAACTGGTTCCCCTTGCGACAGCGTATGGCTTACCCAGAGCGACCGGAACCGGCAAGCCACGCTTGACACGAAAGCCGAGGCTGTTGCCAAAAAGCACCAGAGCGGTCCGGATTGACGATGCCTCCGCAGGGTCGAAGCCGATCGTTATGCTCAGCTCGGCGGATTTACGAATCCGAGCTGAATTGCCTGCCGGCCGTGGCCGCGCCGCCGATGCGCTCGCCGACCGAGGCAAACGCGTCTCCGATCATGAATACGACATGGCGCGTGGCGGCAAAGACGTGATCCTTGATGTCGAGCGTCCTGGCGAGCAGCGAATTCGGCTCGCGGGCGCCGTCGGGCGGCGGATCTTGTTGGGCTTGGGCGATGACGAGCGGAGCATGGGGCAGCGAGGCCGCGGCAGCCGGGGCCGCCTTGGCACGCTGCGGCGAGGGTTTGGCGGCAGCCACCGTTGCCGCGATGCGCCGCGCCGAGGCTTCCAAGGCGATCCTTGGCTCCGATACCCTGTCGACGGCTTGAGCGTTCGGCGCGGTCTGCACGTCGGCGTCTTCGGCAGCAGCTGCGGCGGTGGCGGCCCGGCTCTTTTCGGCAGCCATCTGGACCTTGAGATAATCGATGATCATGGCATGTTCGTCGCGCACCAGCGCCATCATTTCGGCCGATGCGGGGGTGACCTGTTGGAGCGCCGGCTGCAGCGGCGCGGTGTGGCCGAACTGATATTGGGTGAACAGGAACCCGCCGATCACGCTCGCCAAGGCAGCGGGCATGATGTCGAGAACGAATTTGGCGGCAAAGCGCGCCAGCAGCGGCACGGCCGGCCGCGCGACCCAGTTTCGCGGCATCACGCCAGTCTGTTCCAAGATCCCGCCAGGCTGCATCATCCGCTCCCGAATTTTTCAAACGCTCGGTTGAATTTCAAACATCTGTTCTGGGCAGCCGAAAGCCCGGAAAAAGGAATTTTTGCGGCATTCCCCAGTTTCTTCCAGCCGGCGGCGCTCAAGGCTGCCGGCCGAGGCCGGCGATGACCCAGGTGCTGATCGACCGGCCGAGCCATTCCACCGCCGCCTCGTCGAAATCGAGCCCCGCCGGCGGCTGCGCCAATTGCTCGCGGTTGCGCACGAACACGCTGCACTGGCCGATCAGCCAGATGGCCGCGACCATCACGGTGCGATTATCCGCCTCGGGCAGAAAACGGCGCGCGAGATCGGCGGCAAGGCCCATGAACGGCGCCGACTCCTCGCTCACGAGGCTGCGAAAAACCTCCGTCGGACGCACGGTTTCCCAGTTGAAAATCCGCATGTGGCGGCTGAATTCGTCGCGGGCCGTGAGCGGATGCAGCTGGCGGCGGATGAATGCGGACAGCGCTTCCTCGCGCGACATCGCGCTTGCTTCCTGGGCATGCGCAAGCTGGCTCTCGGTCATCGCCCGGAACGCCGCCCGCAGGACTTCGCGGTAAAGCCCGTCCTTCCCGTCGAAGTGGTAGTTGATGGCAGCCTGGTTCACCCGCGCTTTGGCGACGATGGCGCGGATGCTGGTGCCGTCGTAGCCGCGCTCGGCGAACAGCCGTTCGGCCGCCTTCATGATCCGCTCGCGGGTCACCTCGGAAGGTCGCGTCATGGCATGCTCGTGGGACCGGGTCTCGTTATTTTTCAAACCTTCGTTTGAATTCCAGATAGGCCCTTAACCGGCGCGATGCAATGCCGTTGGCAGGAAAGCTCGTGCCGCGGCGCCGCGCGGGACCCGGCAGCTAGGCGTCCGTGCGCCGGCGTATTAGTCTTGCGGAGGCAACGTCACGCCCAAGAATGGCGCGCCGACACCCTGCACGCCATCCGGAGGAGCATATCAGCATGCCACGTCTACCGTCCGACGTGATCGGTCTGTCAAAGGTCATGCCGCTGCTGTCGCGGCGCGGTTTCATGTCGAGTTCGGCCGCAGCCGCTGCCGGTTACACCCTCGCCGCAGGCCCGGTGCGGGCGGATGTCATCCACACCGACAGCAATGGGCTCGATGCCGGCGACGCCAAAATCAAGGTCCCCGGCGGCGACATGCCGATCTATTACGCGCGCCCCGCCGGCGTGCCGAAGCCGCCGATCGTCCTTCTCTGCATGGAGATTTTCGGCCTGCACGAATACATCAAGGACGTGACGCGCCGGCTCGGTCATCTCGGCGCGTTCGCGGTCGCGCCCGATTATTATTTCCGCCTCGGCGACATCAGCCAGATCGCCGACATGCAGCAGATATTTCCCAAGGTGAACACCAAAACCGACGCCGAACTGTCTTCCGACCTCGACGCCACGATCGCCTGGGCGAAGGCGCAGGGCGGCGACGGCAACCGGCTCGGCATCATGGGATTTTGCCGCGGCGGCCGCAATGTCTGGCACTATTCGACGCACAATCCGGACCTCAAAGCCGGCGTCGCGTTCTACGGCTCCCTGGTCGATCAGAGCGACACCGCGCCGAAAAACTCGATCGACCTCGCGCCGGACGTCAAAGCGCCGGTGCTCGGCCTCTACGGCGCAGAGGATGCCGGCATCAAGGTCGAGCAGGTCAAAGCGATGGAAACGGCGCTGAAGTCGGCCGGCAAGACCGCCGAGTTCCACATCTATCCCGGCGCGCCGCACGGTTTTCACGCCGATTATCGCCCGAGCTACCGCAAGGAGGCCGCCGAAGACGCCTGGAACCGCATGATCGGCTGGTTCAAAAAATACAACGTGTTGAGCTGAACGGGGACGCACCGATTAGAGCGCAACAGGTCTCGACGAACATCTCAGAGAACGCAAACCGGGAGTGCCGCATGGCGCGCGTCGACGTGGTCAAACGCGAAACCTTAAACGCGCGCCAGCAGCAGCTCTACGACGACATCATGCGCACGCGCCCGCGCGGCACGCTCAGCGGGCCGTTCTCGGTATGGATCAACACGCCGGACATCGCCGAACCGGCCGACCGCTTGGCCAATTGCTTTCGCCTCGATCCGAGGCTCGGCAGCCGGCTGATCGAACTGATCATTCTCATGATGTGCCGCGAGGCGACCGTGAAATATGCATGGTCGGTGCACGAACCGCTGGCGCGCAAAGCCGGGCTCGCGCCGGAAACCATCGACGCCATCCGGGCGCGCCGACGGCCGAACTTCGAACGCGACGACGAGCGCTTGATCTATGACTTGGTGAGCGAACTGATCGCGACCAAGACGCTCGGCGCCGCCAGTTTCGAACGCGCGACCGCCGCGTTCGGCCGCGACGGCGTCATCGAGGCGATAAGCTGCGCCGGCTTCTACGGCATGGTCGGCTTCGTGCTCAACGCCTTCGACGTGCCGCCGCAATCCGGCGACGTGCTGACCTGAGGCGCTGTCGAGTTCGATCTCAGTCGATCATGCCGACGGCGTAGAGGACGACGCCGGCGAGCAACAAGACATATTGCGGCAGCAGCACCGCTTTCAGCCGCGCCGCGCGGCGGCCGAACAACGAATAGCGCGCCTCGACGTCGAAATTCGACTGTCCCGGCCGCCGCGTCTCCTGGATGAGCGGAATGAGCGAAAGCGCGGCGACGCCATAGACGGCCGACATCGTGAGGGCGGCCATGGCGGCAAGGCGCAGGCCCTGATTGGAAAACTCGACGCCCGAGGCGACCCAGGCCAACAGCGCAATGGTCGCGAGCAGCGCAAAGATGCACGCTTGGTTGACGAATTCCAGCGCCTTGGTGGGCGCGTCCGGATAGGCTCCGTTCATCAGCGATTTCCTGGGCGAGTTCCTGGGCGAGTTCCTGGGCGAGTTCCTGGCGGCGACCGTTGCACTCAACTGCCGTGGCGCGCGCCGAGCAGCGGGAAGAATACGTCCTGCCAGGAATTCGGCGCCGTCTTCAACTCGCCGGTCTTGGCCATGAAATTCGCGAGCTGCATCAGCCCGGTCGGCGCCACCGAAAAGACGATCGAGCCGTCGGTCAAGAGCGCCACGACGTCGTCCTTTGAGGTCTTCGAAGCCTCCGACTTGAGATAGATGTCGGCCGCGGCCGCCGGATCCTTGGCGATGAAATTCATGGCGTCCTCGGCCGCCGCGATCACGACGCGGGCGACGGTCGGATTGGCGTCGACGAATTTCTTGCCGGCGCCGAGCGCGACGCCGGTCATCTCCTCGCCCAATATCTCCTTCGAGGTCGTCACCACATGGACCTTGTCGCTGCGCTTGAGCAATGCGGTGAACGGCGCCGTGGCCACGTAGCCGGAAATCAGCTGGCCTGAGAGCAGCGCCGCGGTGGCGTCGGGATGCGGCATGGTGACCAGAAGCTTGTCGAGGCGGCGGTAATCGCCGAAGGTTTTTTGCGCCGCCATGCGCATCACGACCGCTTGCGGCGAAGTCGTCGCCGGCACCGCGATCTGGTCGTTGTCGCCGAAATCGGCGAGCGTCTTGATCTGCGGCTTGTTGGTTTCGAGGAGAAAGGCATTGGCGCCCATGGCTGCGAGCCCCGCCACGTCGAGATGCCCCTTGGTCTTTTCCCAGGCGATCAGCAGGCCGGGCGTGCCGAAGGCGCCGATGTCGACATTGCCGGACAGCACCGCATCGGTGATCGCCGGCGAGCCGGAGAAACGCTGCACCGTGACCTTGAGATCGCCCAAGCCCGCCTTCTTCGCCTCGTCAGCGAAAAAGCCCTGCGCCTCGGCCACCGCGACCGGCAGATAGATCATACCGAACTGGACGCCGATGCGAACTTCGGCGACCTCGGCGCGGGACGGCGCCGCGGCAAGGAGCGTGCAGCCGGCAACGATGACGCCGAGCAAACGGCACGCGTTGGTCTTAGACATGCCTTGCCCCCCCAAGCAGGACGTTGTCCGGAGCGAAGCCTATGCTTCGCCTGGCAAGCAGTGGTGAGTGTCGCGGCGCTCAATCCGTCCCGCACTCTTCTCTTTCGAGTAAGGCCCGGCCGCGCCGAGTCAAGGTCACGGCGCGACCGCCGTCGCTTTGTATCCGGACCAAGCCTTCGATGATAGCATCCTCCCATATCGAAAGTTTTGGGCAAGTGCTGCGCCACGCCTCCATGGTCTGCGCATAGCTACGAGGCCGATCGGCGACCCAGGCGAGAAACTGAAGCATGATCAGGCTCGGGGAATCGGACATCGATGTCTCCCTCGGCGCCAGTATAGGACAGACTGCATGCCGATGTTGACGCGATAAAGAGCCGCAATGACGAACGGAAAGGCGATCAGAATGCATCCCGGCACCGCCTCGCGCCGCATCGAGGGCTACGTCATCGTCTCGGCCGACGGCATGATCGCCGACAGCGGGCGTGCCATGCCGGATTCGATCCGCAACGACGCCGACCAGCGCTTCTTCCAGGACAACCTCGACCGCGCCGCCGTCCTCGTGCACGGGCGTCACTCCCACGAAGGCGGTCCGCGCGCCGCAAACCGCAAGCGTCTCGTCCTGACCCACGCGGTCGCCGGCCTCGCGCCGGACCCCGCGCAGCCCAATGCGCTGCTCTGGAATCCGCTCGGCGCGACGCTCGACGAGGCGCTTGCAGGCATCGGCGCCACCGACGGCACCGTCGCCGTCATCGGCGGGCGCGGGGTATTCAGCCTGTTCCTGCCGCTTTACGACGCCTTCCATCTGTCGCGCGCCGCCGCGGCGAGGATTCCCGGCGGACTGCCGGTGTTCAACGAAGTCGGCCCGAATGCGACGCCGGAGGATGTGCTGGCGCGCCACGGCTTGAAGCCCGGCCCGCGGCGCGATCTCGATGCCGCAGCCGGCGTCTCGGTCGTGACTTGGCAACGCCCGGCGACGTGACCGAGGACCCCGCTTATTTCGGAATCTGGACCAGCTCTTTGACCTGATCCGGCGTCAGCGGCGCGGCGAGGAATTTTTGCGTCACGGCGTCGGCCATGACGCCGTCCAGGTCCTTGATCTCATCGGTTTGCAGCGCCGACTTCGGGATCAGCTTCACGACGCGCTGGACGATGCTGTCCGGCAAGCCGGAATATTCGCCGTAGATCTTGAGCGCCTCGGGACTGGCATACATCCAGTCGACCGTTTCCCGGTAGGCTTGCATGAAGCGGACGATCGCATCGTGCTTGTTTTGCAAGGTCTGGGCACCGATCAGATTGACGCGCACGACGCGCGAACGAAACTTGTCGAGCACGTCGCCGGTGGCGATGATGCGGGTCTTGCCGGCCTCGACCAGATCGAGGCCGAAGGGGGCGGCGCCGAAGCCGACATCGACCTGACCGGTCATGGTCTGCGTGATGGTCGCGGCGATACCTCCGGTCGGCTGCGGCTTGGCGGTGAGGTGATACTGCTCGATCAGCGCCAGATCGGAGGCGTGGCTCGACGACCCGATGGCCGAATAAGCGATGGTCTTGCCGTTGAAGTCCTGGATCGTCTTGATCGGCGATTCCGCCGGCACGTACCAATACAGGTCCGGCGCTCCCGTCATCTCGCTCGACAGAATGCGGATCGGCGCGCCCTTGGCGAAGGTGCCGATCGCGGCCGATATCCCGGCGGCGGTCGCGATATCGATCGAGCCGCCGATCACGGCCTGGATCGATTCCGGGCCCGCCGCGGTATAGAGGACATCGAGATTGAGCCCGTGTTTCTTGAAAATGCCGCCGCGCTGGCCGAGTTCGACGAGGCCGGCGTCCCAGGCGCCTTTCTGCGGGATGGCGACCTTGAGCGTGTCGTCGGCCGCGGCGAAGCGGCTATTGGCCGCGAGTGCCACGAGGCCGAGGACGACAACGACGAAACGACGCATGATTTCCTCCGGAAGATGACGGGGTGCGAACCGCCTATTATGGTACCCGCATGACTTTACGCCCGGCCCGCGGCAGTTCAAGTCGAATGGCCGCGCTCGATTACGAAGTGGCGCAGGAACAGGCCTCCGCGCTCGGCCGCGCCGGACGCGCGCTCGAGGCGGCGCTTGCAGCATTGTCCGAATACGATCGAATAGCGGCGCCGCAACCCGACGGCCGCGGCGAATTTGTGCAGCAGGCAGCCGATGCGCTGTGGCGCTTCCTGGTGCAGCGGGAAGCGATCGGGCTGCGCGACGCGCGGCCGGTGATCCGCGACTATCGCGTGCCCGCCGAGGTGCAAAACCGGGTCGGAATATTCGGCGCGCGCCGCAGCAGCGGGCCGGCTTGAGGTCCGGCCGGCCGCCTGCGGCATTATCGTCTCTTTAACTTTTGCCGACCATCGGCCGCGGCCTCCGGCAAGGCTTTATTCACCGTTCCCCGTGCATTGTCGGCGGCGGTTCAACGGCGCGCCGGCGTCCGGAGTGTTGATGCGTACCCTGCCCCTCCTTGACGAACTCGAGGCCGCGCTGGCGTCCGGCAGCAGTTCCCGCCGCAGCGAGATTCTCAACCGCATCGCCGAACTCTTCATCAACGGCGCCGACCGCTTTTCGGCGGCCCAGATCGACCTGTTCGACGATGTCATGACGCGCCTCGTCAATGCCATCGAGGCCAAGGTGCGCGCCAAGCTCGCGAACCGCCTGGCGCCCATTGCCAATGCCCCCGCGAACGTCATTCACATGCTCGCCTTCGATGACGATATCGAAGTCGCCCGCCCCGTGCTGACCCAGTCGGAACGGCTCGACGACCGCGATCTTCTGGTCAGCGCCGGCACCAAGAGCCAACAGCACCTGTTCGCGATTTCGCAGCGCAAATCGCTGAGCGAAGCGGTGACCGACGTGCTGGTGCAGCGCGGCGACCGCGACGTGGTCCACTCGGTGGTGCGAAACGGCGGCGCGCGGTTTTCCGACGCCGGCTTCCGGATGCTGGTCAAGCGCTCGAGCGGCGACGACGTGCTGGCGACCGAAGTCGGGCAGCGCGCCGACATTCCGCGGCCGCACTTCCTGTTTCTCTTGGAGCGGGCATCGACCGAAGTGCGCGCGCGGCTGTCCGCCGAAAATCCGCAAGCGGGCACGGCCATCGAAGGCGTCGTGGCCGAAGTGGTCGGCGGCATCCGCAGCGAGATGCTCAAAACCTTGCCGGATTTCGCCAAGGCACAGGCCGCGGTCGAGCGGCAAAATCGCATCCGCCGGATCGGCGAGTCCGAAATCTACCAATACGCGCGCGACCGCAAGTTCGAGGAAACCGCGATCGCGCTGTCGCTGATGTGCGACACGCCGATCGACGTGGTCGAGCGCGCGCTGCTCGATCCCGGCGCCGAGATCGCGCTCATTCTGGCCAAGGTCGCCGGGCTTTCGCCGTCGACGACCAAGGCCATCCTGCTGCTGCGCGCCTCCGACCGCGGCATGTCGGCGAAAGACCTCGATCAGGCGCTGTCGAGCTTCAACCGCCTGCACACCGACACCGCCCGCCGCGTGCTCAGCTTCTTTCGCACCCGCGTCAAAAAATCGCCGGAACGATCGGTCGTGCCGGCCGTTGCCGTAACCGGCTAGAGTGCCGAGCCGCGCCTCGAACCTCGCAAACGCTTCAGGAGCAATAACCCGGCTGCACTTGCAGCCACGAGCCGTTCGGATAGCGGTAGTAGCAGCCGCCATGCCACCAGTAATAGCCGCCGCGCCGCTGTTCCGCTTCCGCGGCAATCGCTGCGCCTGCGGTAGCGCCGATCACGGCGCCGGCAATCGCACCGCCCGGTCCGCGCCCGACCGCGCCGCCGATGATGCCGCCCACCGCGCCGCCGACGATCGCGCCGCCGAGCGGATTTTGCGCCGCCGCTTGCTGCGTCGGCATCGCCGCCGCGAGCGCCAGTAACACACCGGCTGCCAGTGTTCGTTTCGTGGCGAGCTTCATGGTGCGCTTCATGATCGTTCTCCCGTGCTTTTCACCGCTCGGCCCGAGCCCAAGACCGGGGCCAAGGCTTCCGCCATCCGCGCGGTGAATCCAACCACGGCATAGAACATTCGCGCGCGAAAGTCAGGCGCGTTCGCTGCTAAAGGCCGCCACGACGGCGCACGCCCGCAGCGCCGCGAAAGCGACGTAACGCACCTATTTTCCAACGCTCGGTTGCTCGCATTCGTGACGAAGCCTTAAAGGTTTTCTTGCAGAATCCGCTTGACTCTCAGCGGTTTGCATTTATGTGGGGACTTGGCCGCTTGTTGGTCGGTTCTTATGGACTGATCGAGCGGCTTTCGCTTTCCGTGGCGCCGGCTCGCCGGCATCTCGGGTTCTTATATCTGGTTGGGGAGGACGGCATGAGCCAGAACGCCCTCTTGCGATCGGTGAAGGGCTTGGGGATCCCAGATTTGGGGATCGCAGGTACCGCCCGAAAGGAAGACAGGAAGGCCAAACTGAAAGTGGCGGCACCGGCGCCGCAGGAGGATCGCCAAGACTTCCAAAGCCAAGACTTCCAAAGCCAAGACTTCCGGAACCAAGACTTCCAGGGCCAAGACTTCCAGGGCAAAGATCATTTTGCCGTTCGCAACGGTATCCGTTGCGCCGGCGTGCATCTGATCATCGATCTGCACGGCGCCAAACGGCTCAACGACATCGAGCACATCGAGGCGACGCTGCGGCGCTGCGTCGAGGCCGCCAGCGCGACGCTCTTGCACATCCACTTGCATCACTTCCAGCCGAGCGGCGTATCGGGCGTGGCGGTGCTGGCGGAGAGTCACATCTCCATCCATACTTGGCCGGAAATCGGCTATGCCGCGCTCGACGTCTTCATGTGCGGTTCGGCCGAACCCGACAAATGCGTCCCGGTGCTGCGCGAGGCTTTCGCCGCGGACCATGTCGGCGTCAACGAACTCCTGCGCGGCAAGAACGCCTGAAGCGGCCGCCGTCGGACAAGGTTTGAGCGGCCGGGCTTAAAACCCGGCCGTTTTCTATCGGGGCCGCGATGGCGCAGAGGCCGGCAATGAAGAAGTCGCAGAAAAAGCCGCAGCAAAAGCCTGAGGAAAGGCCCGAGAAAAAGCCCGAGAAAACGCCATCGTCGAGCGAACGCTGGATTGCCGAGACCCTGTTCGACGATCTCGGCTTCCGCATGACCTATCGCGTCGACCGGGTGCTGTACGAATTGCAGACCGAGCACCAGCACCTCCTGCTGTTCGAGCAGCCGTTCTTCGGCAAAATGCTGATGCTCGACGGCGCCACCCAGATCTCCAAGCGGGACGAGTTCATCTACCAGGAGATGATGTCGCATGTGCCGCTGTTCGCGCACGGCAATGCCCGCGATGTCCTCATCATCGGCGGCGGCGATTGCGGCATCGCCGAGGAAGTGCTCAAGCACAAGACCGTCGCGCGCCTCACCCAGGTCGAGATCGACCCCAAAGTCGTCGAATTCGCCAAGGAGCACTTCCCCGAATTCGCCACGCCGGTGTTCGCCGATGAACGCTTCGAATCGATCATCGGCGACGGCGCCAAATATGTCGCCGCAACGGAGCGCCGCTTCGACGTCATCATCGTCGATTCCACCGATCCGCAGGGCCCGGGAAAAGTCCTGTTCAGCGAGAAGTTCTATTCGAACTGCAAGCGCTGCATGAAAAAGGGCGCCGTCATGGTGACGCAGAACGGGGTGCCATTCTTCCAGCAGCGCGAACTCGTCTCGACGATTGCGAAGTTCCGCCGCCTGTTCGCGGATGCAAGCTGCTACGTCGCCGCGATCCCGGTCTATGTCGGCGGCCACATGGCGATGGGCATGGCGACCGACGACCGGCGGCTGCGCCGGCAGCCGGTGACAGCCATCGCGCAACGCTATCGCAGGGCCGGCAGCTTCAAGACCATGTATTGGACGCCCGAGGTCCACGTCGCCGCCTTCGCGCAACCGCGTTTCATCGCCGATGCAGTGGCGAAGGCCGGCCGGCGCGGCAAGACGGAACACGCCTGAACCACGCCGCAGCGCCCGTTCACGGCGCGCGCCGCGCGCGGCGGGCTCTATTTAAGACAAAGCAGAGCGCGCCGATTTATACTGTAAAATCCGTGCCGCATCCGGCGTTGCTTTCCTTGAAGTCCGCACCGGTCGACGCCCGCAGAGAGGAGAAAGAAATGACCCGCTTCGTTCATTCTCGTCTGGCTTTGGCGCTGTTTGGCGCGATCTGCGCCCTGCTGACCGTGGCCGCGCCGGCGCGGGCCGCATCCGATCTCGAACGCGCCTACCGCACCATCGCCGGCAAAGAATTCGTCGATCTCACCCATTCGTTCGGGCCGCAAACGCCGGTCTGGTCGGGTTTCGGCCAGGCCAAATTTTCGCCGGCCGCCGATCCGAAGACCGGCGAGCCCTACACCATCGCCAAGGACGAGTTCCGCACCACTTTTTATCAAATGGTCGGCCAATACGGCACCCATGTCGATCCGCCGGCGCATTTCGCGGAAGATGGCATCACCATGGACAAGATCCCGCTCAAACAGATGATCTTGCGGCTGGTCGTGCTCGACGACACGCCTTTTCTCGCCAAGGACCCCAATCACGCCTTTTCGGTCACCGATCTCGAGGCCTGGGAACGCCAGCACGGCCGCGTGCCGAACGGCGCCTTCGCCGCGCTGCGCACCGACATGTCCAAGGACTGGGACACGAACCCCGAGCGCTTCAAGCGCCAGCCGTTTCCGGCCTGGGCGTTCGAAACCATCAAATATCTCTACGAACAGCGCGGCGTGACCGCGACCGGCCACGAGTCGATGGACACCGACACCACCGACAAGATGGATTCCGAAACCTGGATTTTGCAGCACGGCCATTATCAGATCGAAGTCATGGCCAACCTCGACAAAGTGCCGGCGACCGGCGCGCTCATCGTCGTGACCTGGCCGAAAGTGGAAAACGGCCTGGGCTTTCCGGCGCGGGCGTTTGCGATCTTGCCGTAGCCTATTTGCGTCTGCACGCTAGGCGCGCACGTCCGTAACCACCTGCCCTTGCAGAAGAGGACGCAGAAAATCGTTTTCGCGACGCCTCCGCGCCCGAGTTTTGCCACGCCACTGCAAAAAAATTCCGTAGCCCGGCTTGAGCGGAGCGAAAGCCGGGACAGCTTCCACGCCGCAATGCCGATCCCGGCTTTCACTTCGTTCAAGCCGGGCCACGAAGCTACGAAATAAGAAGCGACGAAACAAAAAGGGAAGCGGAACGCCGGCAGGCGCGTAGTCCAGTCTCCGCGCCATACGGGCGCGGCGCCCCCTCCGAATGCGTCTGCGACCGAGGCGCATACGGAGGGGGCTCGCCTTCCGGCGTTCCACCGCGGCACTTACGGCAGCGACCGAACGCCACCGCTCAGCTCCAGCTAACGCGCTTCCTGGGACGGGACTAGGTAGGAGCGGGTGTTACCCGCTCCCGGCCGTCCACAGTGCAGCGGGTTGCCCCGCGGACCGGTCATAATGCCGGCCGGGCGTATTGACCCGGAGCCGCCCGGGAGCGGGGCTGACGAGACCCCGCCCGCGGGAACCGCACTCGCTCCTGCCGACCGGAGTCACCGGCTGGCGTCCCTGACGTGAGCGAGATGATTCGCAATCAATATATCCATATCGGGGACGGTTGTCAAGATCACGTCTCCGTCACCGTTACGCCACGAAAGCCGTCATACGCTGGCTAAACAGTTGACCCGAGTATCCATGCTGACGATCGGCCGGCCTTGACCGGACAACTAAATGCACCGGCACCGTAATTCGGCGGCGTTACTTAATCTTCTGGAAGACGGGGATGCCTATTCCCTCTCGACCATCGATCGGGCTCTTATTCGGCGCTGTCTTAATCGTTAGAGTGTCGCCATCAAGCGTAAAATACCGTACTTGATCGCCTCCTGCTCGCGCGCCGTTCCAGGAAAGATCCACATGGTGAACGACTTTGGAGCCCTCCACCGTATAAGTGCCGGCGTATGAAATCATTGACTTGAATAGCGCAAGTTGTTCCGTATCAGTCGCTGGTTCGCCTTGCGGCTTGACACGATCGCCAGCCAAAAGAATTGCATACATGCGGCCATCTTCAGAGTAGCTTATAATTCCTTCCGGGTGCTCTCCAAGCTGATTATAGTGTTCGCCTGTTCGCGATATCTCGCGCACAAAAGACTTCAATTTCCATGTGCCGACCAGCGCTCTATCGTCGGCAAAGCCGGCGCGCGGCAACACAAGCAGCGCCAATACAGCAATCGGAACGAACCTCTTCATGGCATAGCGAAACAAAGTCATTGCGGTCCTCCCACTCTTTGGTTGCTGCTCGTCCATTATTAATTACTGCGTGTAGCGACGCAACCAAGAGCGAGCGTGGGCACGCTTCGCTTTGCCCACTTACGCTCGCCATCGACAGGTTCAGCCGCCGCTCCAGATACTCAATCGTGCGCGAAAGTAATCTTGCACTAAACCGCTGCGCGGTAGGGGAGCGCGCTGCGCGTCTGAGGGGATCATTGGGCTCTTCTATGGTTGCAGCGCTCGGCTTTAGGTACGACAATGACATGAGATTGGCTTTATCGGTTCGAACATGCTGCACGTCGACAAAGTGGCGGAGCGTTGCGAGGACGAGTGCTGCGCACCACCTCCGCTGATCCTGCCCTCGAAGCCGACAGCTGACCGCCGCCCGCTCATCCGCGAGGCATTTCGGCTCGAATGGATCACGATCGGCTGGATGGTTATCGAAGCCGTTGTGGCGATCGGTTCGGGCATTGTGGCCGGCAGCCTCGTGCTGCTCGCCTTTGGGCTGGATAGTGTCATCGAGTTGATTTCCGCCGGCGTGCTCATGTGGCGGCTATTAGTTGAGCTTCGCCATGGGCAAGTGTTTTCTGAGAATGCTGAGCGGATCGCAGGCCGGATTGGAGGTGCGCTGCTATTTGGCCTGGCAGCCTACGTGGTCGTAGCGGCAGGCTGGAACCTTTGGACGCAGCACCATGGGGAGTTCTCGGCGCCTGGCTTCATCGTCACGCTCCTGGCAATCCCTATCATGCGGTATCTCGCGACCAGGAAGATTGATCTGGCTAATCGGCTGGGGAGCCGTGCGCTGAGAGCCGATGCAGTGGAATCCATTACGTGTGGCTGGTTGTCGGTGGTCGCTGTCGTGAGCCTTGGTGCGCAAGCAATCTTTGGAGCTTGGTGGATTGACAGTGTCGGCTCGCTCGCAATCCTTTATTTTATAATCAAGGAAGGCCGTGAAGCGTGGCAAGGCGAATGCTGCGCTGATTGCAAATAGGTCTTCAGTAGGGAATGGCTTAACAGAGCCAATCTCGATACGTCGCACAATATTCTTTTTCCGAACTGTGGCCTGGGCCAATCGTTCACATTGCATCCATCTGCCGCCGTGCTCGTATGTGCACATCCGAACACAGAAATATGGATACCATGCCGTCGACAACCTTCACCGTGCGCGTCGAGTCCGAGGTCAAGAAGCGATTGGAGAAGCTCGCCAAGTGCACCGGCCGCAGCCGGTCGTTTCTCGCGGCCGAGGCGCTCGACGCGTATCTCGACGTGAACGAATGGCAGGTCGCCGGCCTCAAGAAGGCTTTTGTCTCGCTCGACCGCGGCGAAGGCGTCCCGCACGACGAGGTCAAGGACTGGGTCAATTCCTGGGGCCGCAAGCGCGACCGGCCGGTTCCTAAGCGATCGGCGAGATGAAGACCATCTGATCGTCCATTGGCCCGTTAGCCTACCATACGATTAACTCCCGTCGCCCTTCGAGGCCCGCGCTACGCGCGGGCACCTCAGGATGACGAGTGTTTAGATCACGCCGCCCGGCGTTGCGCTCTTACCCAGGCTTCGATCTCGCGTTCGGCTTCGCCCTTGGCGAAGCCGTAGCGCGCCTGCAAGCGGCCGATCAGCTCGGTGCGGCGGCCGGCGATGCGGGTGAGGTCTTCGTCGGTGAGCTTGATCCAGTTGTCGCGCACCTTGCCCTTGAACTGCGTCCAATCGAGTTGAATCTGATTCCAGTTCATCGATGGTCTCCCGGTTCGAGGATCGACGAACGAAGCGGAAAGACTCCGTCATTGCCGCGTCGTTCTGGCGCGCGGATGACAGCGGCCGGATGCGGCCTCAATTCGGCGATACCGGGGTCATTCGGCGAAGAATTCTGGCCGCGATCGGGCGGCTCCACGTAAACGACTCGACCGATTTACGCGTTGTTAGCTTTCGGCTACCGCCGGATAGCGGTAAGGCCCGAGCGTCGTCATCATGACGCAAGAAATCGCCAGCAGCACCTCGAACAGCACGAAGCCATATGTGTAGCTGTGCTGAAGTTGGAAAACCCAGCCGAGAATGCTCGCTCCCACCGCGTTGCCGATCAGAGCCAACGCGAAACAAAAGCCGTGCAGCGTGGCGAAGAAGCGGATGCCGAAATAACGGCTGATGATGAACGACAACAGGTCGATCTCGGCGCCGATGCCCAGCCCCAGCAGAATGGTCCCGACGAGCGGCCACGAGCCGGCCACGCCGCTGCCGAGAACGGCAAGTCCCGCCATCGGACACAGCAGAAAGAATATCGCGATGTACGGCGCGAAGATCTTATCCAGCAGATAGCCGGCGACGATCCGGCCGGCAATCAGCGCAAGTCCTGCCGCCGACAGCGCCGCCGCGGCGACGCCGGGCGCGATGCCGCGATCGGTCAACAGCGGCACGACATGAATGAGCGAGCCGTTGATCGTGGTCGCGGCGAAGAAGAAGGTCAGCGCCATGGCCCAGTAGCGCCATGTTCGAATCGCGTCGGCGAAACTGGCCCCCTGTTTCACGGCTCCCGCATGCCGGTCGGCGCCGCGCTCTTCCGGCTCGCGCACGAACAGCGCCACCGGCAAGAACGCCAAAATAAAGATGGTGACCCCGAGGCCGACATAGCCGATCCGCCAACCGAAATTGCCGACCAGCGCGTTGGACAGTTGCGGGATGATGACGGTGCCCAAGCCGACGCCGGCGAGCGCAAGGCCGAGCGCCAAGCCGCGCTGCCGATCGAACCATTCGGTGATGACCTTGGAATAGGCGGTGGGGGCCTGACCCACTGCCATGATCCCCGAAATCGCGAACAGCAGGAACAGAACCGTGGTCGAAGCCGTGAGCAGCGCGATCGCCGCGGTCGCCAACGCGAACAGCGTGATCGACGACAGCAGCATAGGGCGCACGCCGTAGCGGTCCACGAGCCGGCCGAAAAACGGCAAGGCCAGAGCCGTCACTGCCGAGGACAGCCCAATGGCGGTCGATATGGCGCCGCGGCCGAAGCCAAGCTCCGCCGCCACGGGTTTCAGGAAAACGCCGGCGGCAAAAACGTTGATGGAGCCCTGGCCGACGATCAGGCTCAAAATCGAGGCGACGACGATCCACCAGCGATTGGACCAGCCGCCTTTTGCGGCAATAATATCTGCCGAAGCCATTTCCCGCCCCCAGTCGTCGTTTATTGTGGTCTTACGATGCCACTAAATCCTTCCACCGTCACGGCACTATTGATTCAGATCAATCGGCGCGGCGATCGCCGGCCACGACGGGGCGCCTTGACGGCAGGCGTCGCCTCCCCGAAGAAACACCATGACCTCGTCCGTGCAAAGCCCCGACGTGGACCGGTTGGCGAACAGCATCCGCTCCGGCGAGCGCAACGTGCTGTCGCGCGCCATCACGCTGATCGAGAGCAAGCGCGCCGATCACCGCCACACCGCGGCGGCGCTGACCCAGGCGCTGCTGGATTCTACTGGCAAGGCGGTTCGCGTCGGCATTACCGGCGCGCCGGGGGTCGGCAAGTCGACCATGATCGATGCGCTCGGCAGCCTCCTCACCAGCCAGGGCCGCAAAGTGGCGGTGCTGGCGGTCGACCCGTCGTCGCGCCGCACCGGCGGCTCGATCCTCGCCGACAAGACGCGCATGGCGCGGCTCGCCAACGACGCCAATGCCTTCATCCGGCCCTCACCGTCCTCCGGCACGCTCGGCGGGGTGGCGGCGAAGACCCGCGAAACCATGCTGCTGTGCGAGGCCGCGGGTTACGACGTGGTTTTGGTCGAAACCGTCGGCGTCGGCCAGTCGGAGATCGCGGTCGCCGACATGACCGACTTCTTTTTGGTGCTGGCGCTGCCCGGCGCCGGCGACGAATTGCAGGCGCTGAAAAAAGGCGTCGTCGAACTCGCCGACATGATCGTTGTCAACAAGGCCGACGGCGACAACCTGCCGCGTGCCAGGCGAGCGGCGGCGGAATATGGCGCGGCGCTGCACATCCTGTCGCCGCGCTCGCCGAACTGGTCGCCGCCGGTCATTACCTGCTCGGCGCTCACCGACGAGGGCGTGGAGGCGTTGTGGTCGCATGTCCTCGACCATCGCCAACGGCTGACGGCGTCGGGCGAGCTTGCGGCGCGCCGCGGCGAGCAGCAGGTGAAATGGATGTGGACCATGCTCGAAGAGCGCCTGTTCGCGCCGCTGCGGTCCGATCGGACGGTCAAAGCCGCTTTGTCGCGGATCGAGGCCGACGTTGCGGCGGGCGTCACCGCACCCGCCGCCGCGGTCGAACAGATCGCCGAAATCCTCGATCTCTGAGACGCGATGCGCAAGGGGCCGTTAACCCTGCGTACGAAAACGGCCGGCCGACCCGGGCCCTGACTCCGGCTTCGCATATCAATTTCTGACAAGATTTTTGCCGCACGCGCGCACCCGGGATTTCCGCGATGGTGTTTGATCGTCGCCGATTGTTTGCCGCTTTCGCCGCTGCCGCCTCCACAGGCGGCGCGGCACCCGCCGTTGCGCGCGAAGCTTGGCAGAGCGAGCCCGCGCCACGGGCCGAAATCGACGCCGCGGCGCTCGGCGTTCACCCCAATACCGAGGCGGATCAGTCCGCAATCCTGCAACGCGCCATCGCGCGCGCCGCGGCGACCGGCGCCGTGCTGCGCTTGGCGCCCGGCTTCTATCGCGCCGGCGCGCTGCAATTGCCGTCTTATGCCGCGATCGCCGGCGTCGCCGGCGCGACCCGCATCGCGATCGCAGGGCAAACCCCGATCCTCTCGGCGCACGGCAGCGACCGCGTCAGTCTGAGCGGCCTCGTGCTCGACGGTGGCAATGTTCCCCTGCCCGACGGCAGCGGCCTTGTGCATTTGACGCAAGCGCGCGA
>Ga0181539_1001389_pt1 | contig 26707 bp, 21 predicted proteins | sample PEATcosm2014_Bin_46_FD_119767 | JGI IMG/M metagenome (GOLD analysis project Ga0181539, IMG submission 119767) | Peatland microbial communities from MTU Mesocosm Facility, Houghton, MI, USA - PEATcosm2014_Bin23_60_metaG | ecosystem: Environmental > Terrestrial > Soil > Wetlands > Peat | place... | reverse complement strand
CTCGTCGTGCCGGAGATCGACTCGTTCGAGGACAAGCGCGCCGCCTACGAGGCCGACATCACCTACGGCACGAACACCGAGTTCGGCTTCGACTACCTGCGCGACAACATGGCGCCGAGCAGGGCCGAGATGGTCCAGCGCGGGCATCACTACGCGATTGTCGACGAGGTCGACTCGATCCTCATCGACGAGGCGCGGACCCCGCTCATCATCTCCGGGCCGTCCGACGACGCGACGAAGCTCTACTACCAGTTCGCGAGCGTGGCCCGGACGCTTGTGCGCGACACCGACTACGAGGTCGACGAGGAGAAGAGCCTCGTCGTCCCGACGGAGGAGGGGATCGCCAAGGTCGAGCGCCAGCTCGCGGTCGAGAACCTCTACGACGCGGTCGCCGTGAACTACGTCCACCAGCTCGGCAAGGCGCTCGAGGCCAAGGAGCTCTACCACCGGGACAAGGACTACATCGTCGCCGACGGCGAGGTGAAGATCGTCGACGAGTTCACGGGCCGGGTCCTCGAGGGTCGCCGCTGGTCCGACGGGCTCCACCAGGCGGTGGAGGCGAAGGAACGCGTCCGGATCAAGGACGAGAACCACACCTGGGCGACCGTCACGCTGCAGAACTACTTCCGCATGTACGACAAGCTTGCCGGGATGACCGGGACCGCCGAGACCGAGGCGGCGGAGTTCGCCTCCACCTACGTGCTCGAGGTGGTGCCCATCCCGACGAACGAGCCGATGATCCGGGAGGACCACCCCGACCTCATCTTCAAGACCGAGGACGCCAAGTTCCGGGCCGTCGTCGAGGACCTCGTCGAGCGCTACGACACCGGCCAGCCGGTCCTCGTCGGCACGGCGTCGGTCGAGCGCTCCGAGCACCTGTCGCGCCTGCTCGACAAGCAGGGGATCCCGCACTCCGTCCTCAACGCGAAGCAACACACGCGGGAGGCCGCGATTGTCGCCCAGGCCGGCCGGCTCCACGCCATTACCGTGGCGACGAACATGGCCGGTCGAGGGGTCGACATCGTCCTCGGCGGCAATCCGGAGGGCCTCGCCCGGGAGGCGACGATCGCCGAGGGCCTCGACCCGGCCTCCGAGGAGGGCCGCGCCCGGTACCAGGCGCTGCTCTCCAAGTTCGCGGCCTCGTGCGCCGAGGAGGCGAAGCAGGTGCTCGAGCTCGGCGGGCTGTACGTGCTCGGCAGCGAGCGCCACGAGAGTCGGCGCATCGACAACCAGCTGCGTGGCCGCTCCGGCCGGCAGGGCGACCCCGGGGAGAGCCGGTTCTACCTCTCGCTCGAGGACGAACTGATGAGGATCTTCGCCTCCGGGGCGATGAGCTGGGTGATGGACAAGGCGCTGCCGGAGGACATCCCGATCGAAGCGCGCATGGTGACCCGGGCGATCGAGAAGGCCCAGGCGACCGTCGAACAGCGCAACGCCGAGATCCGCAAAGACGTCCTCAAGTACGACGAGGTGATGAACGAGCAGCGCAAGGTGATCTACGAGCGACGCATGCAGGTGATCGATGGCGACGACCTGCGCGAGCGCACCCTCGAGCTGCTCGAGGAAAAGATCATGAGCCTCGTCGCGACGTGCTGCCCGTCCGAGTTCTCCGAGGAATGGGACCTCGAGCGCCTCGTCGCCGAGTGCGCCCAGTATTACCCGACCCGGTTCAGCGTCGCCGACCTCGCCCAGGCGACGAGCACCGAGCAGCTCGTCGACAGCATCTGGTCCGAGGCGCTCGAGTGCTACGAGGCCCGCGAGCTCGCCATCCCCGGCGGCGTGGATGCCGCCCGTGAGCTCGAGCGTCAGATCATGCTGCAGATCATCGACCAGCGCTGGCGCTACCACCTCGCCGAGATGGACTTCCTGCGCGAGGGGATCCACCTTCGCAGCCTCGCCCAGACCGACCCGCTCGTCGCCTGGCAGCGCGAGGGATTCGAGATGTTCGGCCTGCTCATGTCGGCGATCGACGACGACTACCTCCGCTACGTCATGCACGTCGAGGTCGTCACCGGCGAGGAGGCGGCGCCGGACTTCCGCCAGGCGACGTACGAGGCGGCGGCCGACCCGGCAACCCCGTTCGCGTCCTCGGTCGAGTCGGGCGGCGCCGACCCGGAGGCCGTCGGACCCGCCGCGGCTCCGGCCCGGGCGGCGGGGCCGGGCGTGGGCGTGGCGCTGGCCGGCGTGCCGCGGCCGCCGAAGACGAAGCTCGGCCGCAACGAGCCGTGCTGGTGCGGGAGCGGGCGCAAGTTCAAGCTCTGCCACGGCGCGTCCTAGTCGCGATGGCGCCCGCTGACGACGGCGCGCCCCGCCCGACGGGGACCGAACCGGCCACGATCGCCGAGGACCTCGCGGCGCTCCGGGTCCGTCTCGACGCGGCGCGCAAGTACCTGCGGCTCGATGAGCTCGTCGCCGAGGTGGCGCGGCTCGAGCCGGAGATCGAGGCCCCCGATCTCTGGGCCGACCCCGAGCACGCCCGGGCGGTGACGACGGCGTACGGGCGGGTGCGTGCCGACGTCGAGATGCTCCAGGGCCTGACGGCGCAGCTGGATGACGCCTCCGCCCTCTACGAGATCGCCGAGGCCGAGGGTCCCGAAGCCCTCGTCTCGGTCGAGGGCGACCTCGCCGGGTCGACCGCCGCGCTCGGCCGCGCCCTCGACGAACTCGAGCTGCACAGCCTGTTCGCCGGCGAGCACGACGACCGCGACGCGGTCTGCGAGATCCACGCCGGCGCGGGCGGCACGGACGCCCAGGACTGGGCGGAGATGATGCTCCGGATGTATCTGCGCTGGGCGGAGCGGAGGAACTTCGCGTTCGAGCTCGAGGAGGTGACGCCCGGGCAGGAGGCGGGGATCCTGTCGGCGACGTTTCTCGTCCGCGGGCGTCACGCCTACGGGATGCTGAACGGGGAACGCGGGGTGCACCGCCTCGTGCGGATGTCGCCTTTCGACTCCCAGCACCGGCGCCACACGAGCTTCGCCTCGCTCGAGGTGACGCCGTTCCTCGACGACCTGACGGGCGAGGTCGAGATCGACGAGAAGGAGCTGCGCGTCGACACGTACCGCTCGTCGGGGGCCGGTGGGCAGCACGTCAACGTCACCGACTCGGCGGTGCGGCTCACCCACCTGCCGACGGGGATCGTCGTCGCCGTGCAGAACGAGCGGAGCCAGCACCAGAACAAGGCGAAGGCGATGCAGATCCTCGCCGCCAAGATCGCCGCGCGCCAGCGCGAGGAGCGCCGCCGGGAGCTCGCCCAGCTCGCCGGGCCGCAGACCGAGATCGAGTGGGGCAACCAGATCCGCTCCTACGTGCTCGCGCCTTACCAGCTCGTGAAGGACCTGCGCACCGAGCACGAGACCGGGAACGTCGAGGCCGTGCTTGACGGTGACCTCGACGCCTTCATGCTCGCCTGCCTGCGGTGGCGCCGGGGCACCACGGCGTAACGGATCTGACGTGTTGTTTCACGGGTCCGACACGGGTCGACTGGTAGGGTGAAGCGCGCCTGTGGCGCGGCCCTACCTGGTGCGAGAGATCTCCCCGGCGCGCCCGACGGGTGGATAGGACGAGCATCCGCGAGATGGCGAGACTGACGGCTTCGTGCGGTCGTCGACGGACGATCCGCACGGCCCGGCATCGGCAGCAACCACGAGGAAGAGGCTGATGATCCGTTTCGAAGACGTCACGAAGACGTACAAGGGGGACGTCACCGCACTCCGGGACATCTCGCTCGACATCGACAAGGGCGAGTTCGTGTTCCTCGTCGGGTCCTCGGGATCGGGCAAGACGACGTTCCTCCGGCTGCTGCTCCGCGAGGAGATGCCGGACACGGGCAAGATCTGGGTCGCCGGGCGGGAGATCGGCGAGCTGTCGCCCTGGCAGGTCCCGTACCTGCGGCGCAATCTCGGCTGCGTCTTCCAGGACTTCCGCCTGCTGCCGAACAAGACCGTCTTCGAGAACGTCGCCTTCGCGCTCGAGGTGATCGGGCGCAACAAGTCGATCGTGAAGACCCAGGTCGGGATCGTCCTCGACCTCGTCGGGCTCGGCGAGAAGGCGGACCGCCTTCCGGACGAGCTGTCGGGCGGCGAGCAGCAGCGGGTCGCGATCGGCCGCGCCTTCGTCAACCGGCCGCTCGTCTTGATGGCCGACGAGCCGACGGGGAATCTCGACCCGGCGACGAGCCAGGGGATCATGAAGCTGCTCGACCGGATCAACCGGACCGGGACGACGGTCGTCATGGCGACGCACGACGTGTCGATGGTCAACCTGATGCGCCGCCGGGTCGTCGAGCTCGACCACGGCAGGATCGTCCGCGACCAGGCCCGGGGCGTCTACGGCTACGCGAGCGAATTGTCGAATACGATGTCGCGCGGCGTGCCCGCGGTGCCGGTCCTCGACGAGCCCGAATCGGACGAGAGCTTCGAGGTCGAGTCGGTCGCCTCCCGTTTCACGGCGGAGCGCCCCCGCCGGGGCGACCGGTAGGCGCCGCATGGCCGTTTCACTCGAATACGTCGCCCGGGAGACGGCGACCAACCTGTGGCGTAACCGCGTCATGGCCGTCGCCGCGGTCCTCACGGTCGCCGTCTCGCTCTCGCTCGTCGGGACGGCGCTCTTGCTCCGTCAGGCGGTGAAGAGCCAGTTCGTCCAGTGGTCGAACAACGTCAGCCTCGAGGTGTTCGTCGACGCCAACGCGTCGACGGCCCAGTTGGCGTCGGTGCGCTCGCTCATCGAGCGCACCCCCCAGATCACGAAGTTCACGTACCTCGACCACCAGCAGTCCTACAACTGGGCGAAGAAGCTCCTCGCCAAGGCGCCCACGGCGATCGCGGCGATCACGCCCGCGATCACGCCCACGGTCTTCCGCCTCCAGCTCCAGGACCCGAGTGACGCCTTGGCGCTGTCGAAGACGTTCAAGGTCGTCCCCGGCGTCTACGCCGTGGACTACGCGGCGCAGAGCATCCGGACGATGCAGCACCTGGAGGGCGCGGTCCAGGTCATCCTCGTCGTCATCGCGCTCGTGCTCCTGCTCTCGTCGCTCGTGCTGATCCTCAACGCGATCCGCATGGCGATCTACGCGCGACGACGAGAGGTGGGGGTGATGAAGCTCGTCGGCGCGACGAACTGGTTCATCCGGATCCCGTTCATGCTCGAGGGGCTTATCCAGGGCCTGCTCGGCGCCGTCGTCGCGGTCCTCGTCGTGCTGCTCGCCAACTTCGGGGTGAGCTACCTCCACAGCCACTACAACGTGCAGCTGTTCGCGCAGGCGGTGCTGAACGCCCGCGAGCTCGTCTTCACCGATCTCATCGTCGTGTTGCTCGGAGCGGTGATCGGCATCTTCGGATCGTTCGTCGCCATCCGGCGGTTCCTCGACGTCTGAGTCACCCCGCTCTCCCCGGTCGTCGCGGACCGTGCCGGCGATCGACGCCGTCGCGACCTGGGGCGCCGGACACTTCGCCGCCGTGCTCGTCGATTGCGACGGTGACGCTCACCGGCACCGTGCTGGCGGGTGGCGGCCGAGCCCCCGCCGCATCGCCCCACTACGCTTCCGGCGATGACGCGTCCCGGCGGTGGCAGGCCTTGAAGGGCGTCCTGCTCGCGGGCGGGACCGGGAGCCGCCTCGACCCGCTCACGCGGATCACGAACAAGCACCTGCTTCCCGTCTACGACCGGCCGATGATCTCCTACGCCGTCGAGGCGCTCGTGAAGGCCGGGATCGACGAGATCATGGTTGTCACCGGTGGCACCCACGCCGGCGAGTTCCTGCGGTTGCTCTCCAACGGAGAGGAGCACGGCGTCGGGCGGCTCACCTACGCCTACCAGGACCGCCCCGGCGGCATCGCCGAGGCGCTCGGGCTCGCCGAGCGCTTCGTCGGAGCCGAGCGCGTCCTCGTCATGCTCGCCGACAACGTCTTCGGGCGGACGATCCGGCCGACGGTCGAACGCTTCGTCGAGCAGGAGCAGGGGGCGCGCATCGTGCTCGCCCGCGTCGCCGAGCCGGAGCACCTCCGCCACCTCGGCGTCCCGGAGCTCGACGACGAGGGGCGCGTCGTCCGCATCGTCGAGAAGCCGGAGGTGCCGCCGAGCGCCTACTGCGTGACCGGCGTCTACTGCTACGAGCCGTCGGTGTTCGAGGTCATCCCCGCGCTGGTGCCCTCGGCGCGGGGCGAGCTCGAGATCACCGACGTGAACAACCACTACGTCGAGCGCGGCGAGATGTCCTACGACATCTACGAGGGTTTCTGGGGAGACGCCGGCGAGTCGATCGACGCCTATTACGGCGTCGTCGACGAGGTCCGGCGGAACGGGGCGAACCTCGGCTGACCGTTCACGCGTCGCCTGAACCGGCGAACGGACCCGGCTGCCGCCGGACGAGCGAGGACCACGCCCGCGGCATCACGGCGACCGCCCTCGGGAAGTCCCCGAAGACCCAGCGGCCGACGTTGCGGCGCACGAAGCCGCTCGCGTCGACGACCCGCAGCGCCGCCCGCGCGCCGAGCGGCGTCGCGAGCGGGACCTGACACCAGAGCGAGACGCGCTGGTCCCGCCCGAGCGAGCGGCGCACCGCCGCGCGGTAGCGGTCGGCGACGGCACCGGGCGAGGACGGCGCGCCGGCAATCGCCGCGGCGGCGAGGATCCCGGTCTCCAGGGCCTGGCTGATGCCCTCGCCGGTGAGCGGGTCTGCCGCGCCGGCCGCGTCGCCGACGAAGAGTACCCGGCCCCCCAAGCCGGCGAGCCCGGCGCGCTCGATTCGTGTTGGGATCGGCCACGCCCTCGCCGGGGCGGAGAGGACCGCGTCCGGACCAAGGAGGGAGGCGGCGAAGGGGCCGGCGATCGTCGACTCCCACAGAGCGGCGGCTCGCGCGCCGGCGCCGCGCCGGACGTAGATGCCGAGGTTCACCGAGCCGTCCGCCAGCGGGAACGACCAGGCGTATCCGGGTAGGAGCGCGGCGTCGAACCAGACCCACAGACGGTCGAGGGCCGCCGGACGCACGCCGGTGGCGTAGGTCCGGAAGGCGATCCAGTCCGATCGCGAGTCGGCCGCGCGCCCGGGCCCGGCGGACGGTGCCGGGGGCGCGAGCATCCGCCGGATCGGTGACCACGCCCCGTCGGCGGCGACGACATACCGGGCGCGGATCTCCTCGCCGCCCTCGAAGCGCACGCGGACGTCGCCGTTGCCCCGCGCCACACCGGTGCAGCGCGTGCCCTCGCGGACGGTGACGCCGCGCCGCCGGGCGAGCGCGACGAGCGCGGCATCGAGGTCGTTGCGGCGGGCCACGGCGGCGTAGACGCCCGGCCCTTCTCCGAGGGGGAATCGGACGGTGCGTCCCGACGGCGAGCGGACGGCGAACTCCGCGGCCGGACGGAACGAGGCGACGTCCGCGCGGTCGAGGCCGAGCGCGTCGAGGTGGCGCGTGGCCGCGGTCGTCAGCCCGTCGCCGCAGCACTTGTCGCGGGGGAAGCGCGCCCGGTCGGCGAGCAGCACGCGACCGCCGCCGCGCGCCACCGTCGCGGCCGCGGCGCAGCCGGCTGGTCCCGCGCCGACGACGACGACGTCGACGTCGTTCGTCACCGCGCGGCCCCACCACCCGGATCCGGGCCCGGGTGGGCGCCGGTCGCCAGGGCGGCGGCGAGGGCGTCGCCGATCTCCGGGTGAGAGAACGAGAAGCCCGTTTCGGTGAGCTTGCGCGGCAGCACGCGTTGACTCGCCAGCGTGATGTCGTCGGCGACCTCACGTCCCATCGCCACGAGCAACGCCAGGCGGGGGACTCCGTAGAGCGAACGGCGGTGGACCGTCCGGGCGAAGGAGTCTGCGAATTCGGCGCTGCGCACCGGGTTCGGGGCCGTGAGGTTGCACGGACCGTCGACGGCGGGCGTGAGAGCGGCGTGGATGATCGCCGCGACCTCGTCGTCGAGGGCGATCCAGCTCATCCACTGGCGGCCCGACCCGAGGTGGGCACCGAGTCCGGCCCGGAACAGCGGGAGCTGCAACCCGATGAGCGGATTGGCGCGGGCGACGACGATGCCGCTCCGGACGGCGACGACACGGATACCCGCGTCCCGGGCGGGCACGGCGGCCGACTCCCAGGCGCGGCAGAGCTCCGCGAGGAACCCCGATCCCGGGGGGCTTTCCTCGTCGAGCACCTCGTCGCCGCGGCTGCCGTAGTAGCCGACGGCGGAGGCGGAGACGAAGACCGCGGGCGGCGTGTCGGCGGCCGCGATCGCCCGGGCGATGAGGTCGGTCGTGACGACGCGGCTCGCGCGAACCCGCTCGCGTTTCGTCTGGCTCCAGCGCCGCGGGGAGAGGTGCTCCCCGGAGAGGTTGAAGACCGCGTCGATCCGATCGAGGGTCCCGCCGGGCAGCCCCGAGAGATCGAGACGGCGCGCCGCGAAGTCGACCGCGGCGACCCCCAGCGCCGGAGCGCCGCGCACGAGGCGGTGCACGCTGTGACCGTCGGCCTCGAGCCGGGCGACGAGGGCGCGTCCGATGAGGCCGTTCGATCCGCTGACGAGCATGCGCATGAGAAGTTGCTCCTCCGCCGTGTGCGCCTAGGTTGACCGTGCTGTCGTTGTCATCTGGTGCTCACCCGACTCGAGAAACTGGGGTCAATAGGGGCCAGCACCTGTGCGGACACGACACTTGTCGTGGCGGTCCCGAGGGGCGATGAAGAAAAGACCCCGTAGACGATCATCTCGACTCCGCACTGAACGTACGGTCCCCAACTCGAATTCGGGAAGCCCGACGGGAGGTCAACCGGGTAGAAGCCATCCCGGACGGGGCCGTTGGAGCAGCTGTAGGCGGGATGGCTGTACTCCTTCGCCCCGCCGCACAGGACCTCGATGTCGCTGTGGTCGGTCCTGCCTCCGAGCCGGCAGGCGAGCTGCAGGTCCTTGAGGCCGTAACCGTGGGCGAGGATCGCGCTCGGGTAGTGGGTGGGTCCGGTCTTCCCGAGATCGACCGAGAAGTCGACCTCCGGACCGGACTTCGACGTGATCACCGTCCAACGGGTTGGCATCGCCCTGCCTGTCCGGTCGAGATGCAGGATGCGCGCGGCTGGCGGACCCGATGGCGTGGGCGAGGCGGTAGCCGAGGCCGCCCCGATTCCGCACCAGAAGCCCGGCACGAGGACAACACCAACGAGGCACAGCTTGCGCAGTCGACTCGTGTCCGGCCGCCCCTTCCGAGAACGCATCGCAAGCGCGGCACTCTGGGAATGCGGCACGTAGGTTCGGATGGATCGCCCGGCCGCGCCGCGACCGTCGGATGGTCAGTTGCCGGCAGGATCGGCCTCCGCGCTTCGATTGTCGGGAGTGTACGCGGCAGGCTTCCCCAGTGCTCGTGTTCCCGCCGGCCGGTCGTGCTGACGACGGTGTCCGCCCGATGCGACGAAGCCGCGAACCTCGCGCCATGGCGAGGTGGTCGGGAGGCCCGGGGCGGCAGTGCGGGCGATTGCGCGCCGGCGAACCGAGAGAGGCCGGAGGATAGACCGCCTTCGGGCCAGGAGACCCTCACCGTTAACATGATCCGGGTGAGCCGAGACACCGACCAAGATCGGGCCGCGGTGCCCCCCGACCCGGCGCACTCCGACTCACTCGGGGTCAACGTCTGGCTCGTCGAGGAGATGTACCAGGTGTACCGGTCGAACCCGCTCTCGGTCAGCGACGACTGGCGTGATTTCTTCGCTGGCTACCGGGGCCGCGTCCCGCCCGGCGACCCGACGGTCGCTCGCCCGCGAGCCGCAGGCGCCGGCGGCGAACCGGTCGAGACGACGCTCGCCGAGACGCGGCTCCCCCCGGTCGCTCCGGGCGGCCGCGTGCCGGACGGCGACCGACCTTCATCTCGGGACCCCGGTGCCGCCGTCCCGGTGGCCGACGGGGACGTCACGCTGCTTCGGGGCGCCAGGGGACGGATCGCCGAGAACATGATCGCGAGCCTCGCGGTGCCGACCGCGACGAGCGTGCACCCGATCCCGGCCGGGGTGCTCGCGGCGAACCGCTCGCTTCTCAACGGGAAACTGCGGGAGGCGGCGGGCCCGAAGGTGAGCTTCACCCACCTCATTGGCTGGGCGGTCGTTCGGGCCCTCGGCGACGTTCCCGCGCTGAACGCGAGCTACGTCGACGACGCCGACGGCACCGGGACCCCGGGGGTCGCCCGCCATGCCCACGTCGGTCTCGGGCTCGCCATCGACCTCGAGCGCGGCGACGGTTCCCACTCCCTCGTCGTGCCGGTCGTGAAGGACGCCGACACGTTGGGCTTCGCCAAGTTCCGCGCCGCCTACGAGGAACTCGTCGGCCGGTCACGGGCCGGGCAGCTCGCGGTCGAGGACTTCGCCGGCGTGACGGTGACGATAACGAACCCCGGCACCCTCGGCACGACCCAGTCGATGCCGCGGCTCATGCGGGGTCAGGGCGCGATCGTCGGCATCGGCGCGCTCGACTACCCCGTCGAGTTCCAGTCGACCCCGGCGGAGACCCTGCGTGCTCTCGGCATCGAGAAGGTCGTCACGCTGACGTCGACCTACGACCACAGGATCATCCAGGGGGCCGAATCGGGCCTGTTCCTGCGCCGCGTCCACGAGCTGCTCGTCGGTGGCGACGGCTTTTACGACGAGGTCTTCTCCTCGCTCGGCGTCGCGGTCGAGCCGAGGCGGCAGCCCCGCGGCCAGCCGCCCGCAGGCGCCGACGGCGACCAGCTGACGAGGGAGCTGATGGTCCGGTCGCTCATCAACATGTACCGGGTGCGCGGCCATCTCATCGCGCGTCTCGACCCGCTCGAGAGCGAACCGCGCCAGTTGCGCCCGGACCTTGACCCCGGTCAATACGGGCTCGGCCCGGAGGATCTCGAACGCGGTTTTCACACCTTCGGGCTCCCGGGGGGCGAGATCCTGTCGTTGTCGGAGATCCTCGAGATCCTGCGCGACGCCTACTGCGGATCGGTCGGCGTGGAGTACATGCACATCCAGAGCCCCGAGGAGAAGCTCTGGATCCAGCACCACGTCGAGGGCGCCTCGAAGTCGATGACGCCCGCGGAGAAGCGGCACATCCTCGGCCGCCTGAATGCCGCGGAGGCCTTCGAGACGTTCCTCCACCTGCGCTACGTCGGTCAGAAGCGCTTCGGCCTCGAAGGCGCCGAGTCGACGATCCCGTTCCTCGACGCCGTGCTCGACGCGGCCGCCCACGCCGGGGTCTCGGAGGTCGTCCTCGGCATGGCGCACCGCGGGCACCTGAACGTGCTCGCCAACATCGTCGGCAAGTCCTACGCCGAGATCTTCGGCGAATTCGAGGGGAACCTCGACCCGGAGACCGTCCAGGGATCGGGCGACGTGAAGTACCACAAGGGCGCCGAGGGCCGGTGGCGCGGTTCGGACGGCACGTCGCTCACCGTCTCGCTCGCCTCGAACCCCTCGCACCTCGAGGCGGTCGATCCGGTCGTCGAAGGGATCGTGCGTGCCAAGCAGGACCGGGAGCCGAACCCGAAGGCCTTCTCCGTCCTGCCGCTCCTCATCCACGGCGACGCCGCGTTCGCCGGGCAGGGTGTCGTCGCCGAGACGCTCAATCTGTCGCAGCTGCCCGGCTACCGCACCGGCGGCACCGTCCACCTCGTCATCAACAACCAGCTCGGCTTCACGACGCCGCCCACCGAGGCACGCTCGTCCGTGTACCCGACGGACGTCGCGAAGATGGTCCAGTCACCGATCTTCCACGTGAACGGGGACGACCCCGAGGCGTGCGTGCGCGTCGCCCGCGTCGCCTTCGCCTACCGCCAGGCCTTCCACAAGGACGTCGTCGTCGACCTCGTCTGCTACCGGCGCCACGGCCACAACGAGGGCGACGACCCGAGCTACACCCAGCCGCTCATGTACAAAAAGATCGACGAGCACCCCTCGGTGCGCAGGCTCTACACCGACGCGCTCGTCGCCCGCGGCGACATCACCGACGCCGAGGCCGGCCGGGTCGTCGCCGACTTCCACGCTCGCCTCCAGTCGGCGCTCGACGAGACGCGTTCGTCGGCGCCGCCGAAGATCGACCGGTTGCCGCGTCGGCGCGCCCCGAGGGTGGGCCGGCTCGCCCTCCCGACGGGCGTCGACGCCGCCGTGCTCGACACCCTCGTCCGCCGGCTCGGCACCACGCCGGAGGGCTTCACGCTCCACCCGAAGCTCGCCCGCCAGCTCGGCCAGCGCACCGCGCTCTGGGAGGGCGGCGAAGTCGACTGGTCGCTCGCCGAGGCGCTCGCCTTCGGCAGCTTGCTGCTCGAGGGGACCGACGTGCGGATCACCGGCCAGGACACCCGCCGGGGCACGTTTTCCCAGCGCCACGCCGTCCTCGTCGACTACGCGACCGGCTCCGAGTTCACGCCGCTCGAGTCCCTCGGCGAGAGCGTCGACGGCGAGCCGCCGCTGCGGTCGACGGCCGGGATCGGGAACTTCTCCATCCGTGACTCGCTGCTCTCGGAGTTCGCCGTGCTCGGTTTCGAGTACGGCTACTCGGTCGAGGCGGCTGACGCCTTCGTCGCCTGGGAGGCGCAGTTCGGCGACTTCGCCAACGGCGCCCAGGTCGTCATCGACAACTTCATCGTCGCGGCCGAGGAGAAATGGGGCCAGGTCTCGGGGCTCGTGCTGCTACTGCCCCACGGCTACGAGGGCCAGGGCCCGGAGCACTCCTCGGCCCGGCTCGAGCGCTTCCTCACCCTCGCCGCCGGCGCGAACATCACCGTCGCCCAGCCAACGAGCGCGGCGCAGTACTTCCACCTCCTGCGCGCCCAGGTGCGTCGCCCGATTCGCCGCCCGCTCGTCGTGGCGACGCCGAAGTCGTTGCTGCGGGCGCGCTTCTCGCGATCGCCGATCTCGGCCCTCGCGGAGGGAGGATTCGCCGAGGTGCTCGACGACCCGGCGTTCCCGGACGCGCTCGAGCCACACATGGCGGGCCGGGTGGTGTGCTGCTCCGGCGAGATCGCCCAGCACGCCCTCGCCCGGCGCGACGCCCTGGTCGCCGCCGGGTCGCCGGGACCGCTCAGCGCGGTCGTCCGCATCGAGCAGCTCTACCCGTGGCCGGAGGCGCAACTCGTCGACGTGCTCGATCGCTACCCCGCGGCGACGGGCCTCGTCTGGCTGCAGGACGAGCCGGAGAACATGGGGGCATGGGGCCTCGTCCACGAGCGGCTCCACCGGCTGTTCCGCGACCGCTACCGGTTGCGCCACATCAGCCGGCCGGCGTCGGGCAGCCCGGCAACCGGGTCGCACGCCATCCACGAACTCGAGCTCGCCGCGCTCGTCGACGAGGCGGTCGGCCCGCTGCCCGTCACGGGCTAGCTCTCGCTCCCGGGTCCCCGGCGGGCGGTCGCGCGCCGGGTTGTCGCATCGTGGTTGACTGGCGAGGTGAGTTCCCGGTACATCGTCGTCGACGGATCGAATCTCGCGACCGAGGGGCGGACGACGCCGAGCCTCGCCCAGCTCGAGGAGGCGGTCGCCGAGATGCGCCGCGAGCTCGGCGAGGCGGAGGTCACCGTCGTCGTCGACGCCTCGTTCGCCCACCGCATCGACGAGGCCGAACGCCCGCACTTCGAGGAGCTCGCCGCCGCCGGGACGCTCGTCTCGCCCCCGGCGGGCGCCGTCGGGCGGGGCGACGCCTTCCTGCTGCGGATCGCCGAGAAGGTGAACGGGGTCGTGCTCTCGAACGACTCGTTCCAGGAGTTCCACGGCGAGCACCCGTGGCTGTTCGAGCACGGCCGGTTGCTCGGCGCGACGCGTGTGCCGGGCGTCGGCTGGATCTTCGTCGCCCGCAACCCGGTGCGGGGTCCGCGCAGCCAGGTCGCCGTGCGCGAGGCGGCGCGGGCACGCAAGCAGGTCGAGAAGGCGATCGCCGCGGCGACGAAGGAGGTCGTCGCCCCGACGCGCTCGCCCCGCGCCGGGGCGAAGGCGGCACCGGCGAAGACGACCGCGGCGCCCCAGGCCGCGAACGACCCGATGACGTTCATCTCGTTCATCGCCGACCACCCCCTCGGCGGGGAGATCGAGGCCCTCGTCGAGGCGTTCTCCTCGCACGGCGCCGTCGTGCGGGCGGGCGAGCTGCGCGCCTACGTGCCGCTCTCGGGCCTCGGCGATCCCGCACCGCGCAGCGCCCGGGGGGTGCTGCGCAAGGGCGAGACGCGGCGGTTCGTCGTCACCGCCCTCGACCCCTACCGGCGGGGCGTCGAGCTCGCCCTCCCCGGCGTCGGCGTCGTCTCGGGGCACCCGAGCGAGGAGACGGTCGCCGCGGTCGTGAAGATGGCGCGCAACGGGCCCGCGAAATCCGCCGCGCGCAGTCCCGCGGCGTCGGCCCGGGCCGCGGGATCGACCGGCGCCAAGGTCGCCAAGCGGGCGGCCCCCCGGCAGTCGGCGCCGCGGGCCGGACGCCCCCGCGCGGCCCCGGCCGGGGGCCCGTCCGCCGCCAAAGGCCCGCGTGCCGCGGCGCCGAAGCTAGCCACCGCGCCACCCGCGGCCCCGACGACGGGAGGACCGCGGCGCTCGCCCCGGGCGGCGCGGCGCGTCGCCGAGTCGTCGCCCCCCGGCCGGAAGACCCCGCCGCGCAAGAGGACGCATTGAGGCCGCCCGCCGGGCCGGGAAGGGCCGGCTGGCGATGACGTGGCGGGCCGAGGACCTGATCCCGCACCGGGCGCCGTTCCTCCTCCTCTCGGCGATCGACGAGCTCGTGCCGGGGGAGCGGGCGAAGGGACGCTGGGAGCTCACGGGCGACGAGCCCTTCTTCGCCGGGCACTTTCCCGGCCGCCCGACCGTGCCCGGCGTGCTCCTCGTCGAGTCCCTCGCCCAGCTCGGGGCCGCGGCCGTGCTCGCCGACCAGCGATTCGCCGGCAGGCTGCCGCTCCTCGGCGGGATCGACAAGGCGCGCTTCCGCCGCCAGGTGGTGCCCGGCGACGTCGTGGAGCTCGAGGTGACGCTCGGCCGGCTCTCGGTGCGGGCGGGCACCGGGCAGGGCACCGCCTCGGTCGGCGGCCAGCTCGCCTGTGCGGCCGGCCTGTTCTTCGTGTTCGCCGAGGGCTAGAGCCGATGCGCCTCGTCACCTGGAACGTGAACTCGCTGGCCGCCCGGCTGCCCCGGGTCGAGGAGTGGATCGCCCAGCACGCGCCCGACGTGCTGCTGGTCCAGGAGACGAAGTGCGCCGACGCGGCCTTCCCCGCCGCCGCCTTCACGCGGCTCGGCTACGAGTCCGCCCACCACGGCGACGGGCGGTGGAACGGCGTCGCCATCGTCTCCCGCGTCGGGCTCGGCGGGGTCCGGGCGGGCTTCCGGGCCGCATCGTCGGACGTCGCGGGCGAGTGCCGGATCCTGTCGGCCGACTGCGGCGGCGTGCGCGTCTACTCGGTGTACGTCCCGAACGGCCGGGAGGTCGGCTCCGAGTTCTATGCCGCCAAGCTGAGCTGGCTCGGTGAGCTGCGCCGTGAGCTCGATGCGACGTGCGAGCCCTCGGCCGCCGTCGCGATCGGCGGCGACTTCAACGTCGCGCCCGAGGACCGCGACGTCTGGGACATCTCCGCCTTCGCCGGCCTCACCCACGTCACCGAGCCCGAGCGGGCCGCGCTGCGCGAGGTGATGGGGTTCGGCCTCACCGACGTCGTCCGCCTGCTCCACCCGGACGAGGCGGGGCCCTTTTCCTGGTGGGACTACCGCGGCGGCGCCTTCCACAAGGGCGAGGGCATGCGGATCGACCTCGTGCTCGCCTCGGCGCCGCTCGCCGCCCGGGTCGAGGCCGCCTTCGTCGACCGCGAGGCGCGCAAGGGCCAGGGGACGGAGCGTCAGCCTTCCGACCACGCCCCGGTCGTCGTCGACCTCGCGCCGTAGGGAGCGTCGCCGACCGGCGGGAGGGGCCCCGCCGGAGGTTCAGTGGACCGGAAGCCCCCAGATCGGGAACCACCGGCTGAGGTCCGGCTCGATCGAGAGGTCGTCGCCGAGCTCGTTTTTCAGCCGGAGCTCGGCCTCGTTGTCCCGGCGCTCGCCGCCCGCCGGGACGAAGGGGTAGAAGGTCCCGCGCTTGTACAGGTAGACGAGGTAAACGGTCGCCGCCGCCCGGGCGTCACCCGCGGCGGGAGTCGGCGCGAAGCCGAAGACCGAGCAGAGGAGCTGCGGCCCGAAGCCGTTCTCCTGGAGCGTCGTGTTCGTCACGTGGACGCGGGTGACGAGCACCTGGAAGTCGTCGGCCCCGAGCACGACCCAGCGGTAGCCGTACTGGTCGGAGTTCTCGCTCACGTGCGCGCCGGCGTCGTCGCCGAGGTTCAACAGCGCGGTGAACTCGGTCTCGGTGGCGGTGAAGGCCTGGCCCTCGGCGGGCTTGAAGCACACCCCCGCCTGGCCGGTCGGCTGCAGCCCCTCGGCGGCCTCGAGCGTGATCTGCGCCCCCGGCAGCCCGAAGAGCCTGTCGAGATTGGCCTGGGCGGGCTTCGTCCTGCCGAGCAGCGCGTCGAGAAATCCCACCGGCGCGCCTACGCGACCGGGTTCCGGCGCATCTCGGCGTCGAGCCTGGCGAGCTGGTCGAGGCGCTTCTGCAGCGGCGGGTGCGTCGAGAAGAGCGACGACAGGCTCATGCCCGGCGCGAGCGCCGGGGCGAAGTAGAAGGCGTTGAAGTGCTCGGCGGCGCGCAGGTCCCGAGACGGGATGCGGGACATCTCCCCGCTCACCTTGACGAGCGCCTGGGCGAGCAGGGCGGGCTGGCCGATGAGGATCGCGCCGGACCGGTCCGCGGCGAGCTCGCGGTAGCGCGAGAGCGCCCGGATGAGGATGAAGCTGATCGCGTAGAGGATCGCCGAGAACAGCAATCCCGCCAGCTCGAACAGCGCGATCTGGCCGCCGGCGCTGCCACCCCCCCGGCCCCGGTTCGAGCCGTAGCCGCCGAAGAAGCCCATGAGCATGAACACCCGCGTCATCAGCCCGGCGATGATGCCGAGGAAGCTGGCGATCGTCATCACCGCGACGTCGCGGTGGGCGACATGGGAGAGCTCGTGGGAGAGCACCGCCTCGACCTCGGGCTCGTTCAGCCGGCGCAGAAGCCCCGTCGTCACGCAGACGACGGCGTGCTTCTGGTCGCGGCCCGTCGCGAAGGCGTTCGGGATGTCGGTCTGGGCGATCGCGACGCGGGGTTTCGGCAGGTTCGCCATCGCCACGAGCCGGTCGATGATGGCGTGGAGCTGGGGCTGCTGCTGGGGCGTCACGATCTTGCCGCCCATCGAGTACAGGGCGATCTTGTCCGAGTAGTAGTACTGGACAAAAAGGACGCCGAACGCGATGACGAGGATGACGACGAGGTTGACCTTGGCGAGGACGAGCGCCGCGATGACGATGGCGTAGAGCAGGCCGAGGAGGAACATCGTCAGGAGCATGTGGGCGGTGAGACCCCGGTCGGCGGGGTAGCGGTGACGGGTTGCCATGGTGGGCGGTTAGCCCTTCTTTTTGACCTTGATCGTCTCGGAGCTCAGCAGGTCGCGCACCTCGGCGAGCGTCGAGGTGGCGGCGGGGATCGCGAGGTCCGAGGGGGTGATGACGCTCGGTTCGAGCTTCTTGCCCGAGGCATGCACCGTCTTCACCAGGCCGGCGAGCGCCTTGGCGAACGCCGCCTCGTCGGCCTTGTCGAGCGCCTTCCCGAGCTTCGCGTCGAGGGCGTCGAGCTTCTTCGCGGTGGGTTTGTCGACCTTGTACTGGCCGTCTTCGAGGATGCGGACGATCATGATTCGCCTTCTTTGTCCTCGAGGGTGAGCGGGTCGGGGGTCTTTGCGGCGTCCTCCGGGGACTCGGCCACCGGTTCGGCGTCGACGACCTTGTCCTCCTCGGGTGCCTCCGCCTCGGGCTTCTCGGCCGGCTTCTCGGCCGTGCCGAGGGCGCCGGCCGGCGAGGCGGCGGCGAGCTGGCCCTTCAGCTGGGCGAGCTCGGCGTCGACCTGGCCGGACTGGGAGGCCTTGTCGAGCTCGGCCTGGATCGGGTCCGAGCTCCCGGTGAGGTCCGTGAGGGCGCCGGAGGCGAGCAGCTCGTCGACGGCCCCCGCCCGGGCCTGCATCTGGGCGATCTTGTCCTGGGCCCGCTGCATCGCCATGCCGGTGTCGCTCATCGACTCGGAGATCCCGGAAACGGCCTCGCCGATCTTGGTCTGGGCCTGGGCGGCGGTGTAGCTCGCCTTCAGGGTCTCTTTCTGGGTCCGGAAGGCCTCGACGCGCGCCTGGAGCTGCTGGGTCGTCTGGACGAGCTTGTCCTCCTGCGCGACGAGCTGGTCGTGCTGGGTCTTCAGCTGTTCGAGCTGGGTCGCGATCGCGGCCCGCCGGGTGAGCGCCTCCCGGGCGAGGTCCTCCCGGTTCTGGGCGAGGGCCGAGCGCGCCTGGTCCTGCAACTTGTTGGCGCTCGCCTGGAGTTGCTCGGCCTGGAGCTCGATCCGCTTGCGGGCCGTCGCGACGTCGGCGACGCCCTTGCGCACCTGTTGGAGCTGCTCGAGCTGCTTTTCGTAGGAGAGGTCGAGCGTGTCGCGGGGGTCCTCGACGCGGTCGAGGGCCTTGTTCGCCTTCGCTTGCACGACGCTGCTCAGGCGTTTCAACACGCTCATCGCTCGCTCCCTCCGAGGCGCACCGGCCCTGGCGGGACCAGTGTCTGTGAAAACGCCTCCGCACCCGCGACGATCCGATCGCCGCGACCAATGCTGCGAGCATACGCCGCGTGCCCGCTGCCTCGACGAGCGGGCGGGCACGATCGGAGGGCCGCCCGGGGACGGTATCTTCGTTTCGATGTCCGATCGACTGTGTCTTCTCACCGTCCACGCCCACCCCGACGACGAGGCGTCGAAGGGCGCGGGGACGATCGCGCGCTACCACGCCGAGGGCGTGCACACCGTGCTCGTCACGGCGACCGGGGGCGAGGAGGGCGAGATCCTCAACCCCGCGCTCGACACCGACGAGGTGCGCGCCGACATCGCCGCGATCCGCCGGCGTGAGCTCGACGACGCGGCGGCCGTGATCGGCTACGACGAGGTCGTGCTGCTCGGCTACCGGGACTCGGGCATGGCTGACTCGCCGGCGAACGCCGATCCCCGCTGCTTCGCCCGGGCGCCGCTCGCCGAGGCGGTCGGCCGGCTCGTCGCCGAGATCCGCCGGGCGCGCCCGCAGGTGGTCGTGACCTACCCGGACGAACAGCGCGGCTACCGCCACCCCGACCACCTGCGCGTCCACGAGATCTCGGTCGCCGCCTTCGAGGCCGCCGGCGACCCCGCCGCCTACCCGTTCGCCGGAGTGGCCCACCAGCCCCAGAAGCTGTACTTCACGGTCTGGTCGATCGAGCAGATCGTGGCCCGGCACGAGAAGTTCGTCGAGCTCGGCATCACCTCGCCGTACGCCGAGTGGTTCGCCGACGGTTGGCCCAACCGGATGGGCGGGCTCGCGCCGACGGCGCGGATCGACGTCTCCGAGTACTACGAGGCCCGCCGGGGCGGCCTGCTCGCCCACGCGACCCAGATCGACCCGTCGTCGCCGTTCTGGTTCGGGCTCCCCGAGGACGTCGACCGCCAGCTGTACTCGGCGGAGGCCTACGTCTGCGCCCGCAACCTCGTCGGTCCGATCGGTGCCGAGGACGACCTGTTCGCCGGGATTCGGGAGAACGTCGCGGCCCCCGGGGGGTAGAAATGGGGGCAGCGTTCCGGGACGCGGCCCACGCGTTTTCCTCAAGGAGGTCTCGACGTGTCGAAGTGGCTCACGCAGGAGTGGCTCGACGAGAGCACCCGTCTCGCCACGACCCAACCGGTCCGTCCCGGCGTGTCGGCGCGGCTGCAGTACGTCGTCACCGGCGGACCCGGGGGCGACGTCGAGTACTACTGGGTCATCGTCGACGGCCAGCTCGTCGAGAACAAGCTCGGTGCGCTCGCCGATTCCGAGGTGACGCTCACCGAGAGCTACGAGGACGCGAAACGGATGCAGCAGGGCGAGCTCGACGCCAACGCCGCGTTCATGCAGGGCAAGGTCAAGGTGAGCGGCGACGTGGGCAAGCTCATGTCGCTGTTGCCGATCACGACGTCGCCGGAGTTCGCCGAGTTCCAGAAAGAAGTGCTCGCGATCACCGAGTTCTGAACCGCCGGGAGGGGCTCGCCCGCCCATCCCCGTCGTGTCGCGCGCTCAGTACTATGGGCTGCGTGGCGAAGCCGCGACGCTGGTCTTCCGCTGCGACCCCTGATGTCCCCTGATTCCCTCCACCTGTCCCCGCTCGTCGGGAGCCCGCTCGTCGACCCGGCGGGGGAACGGATCGGCCGGGTCAAGGACCTGATCGTCCGCCTCGACGGCAAGCCGCACCCCCCGATCACCGGGCTCGTCGCCCGCGTCGCCGGGCGGGACCTGTTCATCCCGATCGACCGCGTCGAGTCGCTGCGGCCGCGCCTCGTGCAGCTCGTCGGCGAGACGCTCGACCTCGGGCGGTTCGAGCGGCGTCCGGGGGAGCTGCTGCTCGACCGCGACCTCCAGGCCCACCACCTCATCCACGTCCTCGGCGCGCACCTCATCCGGGCGAACGAGATCGAGCTCGCCCAGGCCGAGGGGGGCTGGCAGGTCGTCGGCGTCGACCCCTCGGGCCGCGGCGTGCTGCGCCGCCTCATCCCGCGCCCGCTCGCCCGCCGCATCCGGACGAAGTCGTTCGTCGACTGGGAGAGCATCGAGCCGTTCGTCGCCCACGTCCCGACGGCGCGCATGCGGATACCGCTGCGCAAGCTGGCACGCCTGCGTCCCGCCCAGATCGCCGACCTCGTCGAGGCCGCCTCGCACGAGGAGGGGGAGGAGATCATCGAGGCGGTGAGCCTCGATCGCGAGCTCGAGGCCGACGTCTTCGAGGAGCTCGACCCCGACCACCAGCGGGAGTTCCTGGAGTCCCGCTCCAACGCCGAGGCGGCCCGCGTCCTCGCGACGATGGCGCCGGACGACGCCGCCGATCTCATCAACGACCTCGACCAGGACCGCCGCCTCGCGGTGCTCGAGGCGCTGCCGGCGCGCCAGCAGGCGAAGGTGCGCCGGTTGCTGAACTACAACCCGGAGACCGGTGGCGGGCTCATGAACCCGGACTTTCTGGCGCTTCCCTCGGCGACGACGGCCGGCGAGGCGCTCGGCGCCGTACGCGCCAGCGACATCGCGCCGGAGGCGTTGGGCACCGTCTACATGACCGACCCCGAAGGACGGATCTCGGGAACGGTCTCCGTCGTGCGGCTGCTGAAGGCGTCCCCCCGGGCCAAGCTCTCGTCGATCGCCGAGCACGACCCCGTGACGGTGCGTGCTGACGCCGACATCCACGCCATTGTGCGCAAGATGTCGGACTTCAACCTCTCCTCGGCGCCCGTCGTCGACGAGGACCACCGCATGCTCGGGGTCATCACCGTCGACGACGTCCTCGAGCTGCTGCTGCCGACGGGATGGCGGCGCGACTTCGGGATGACCGGGGCCGAGGAGTAGCCGGGGGTGCCGTTGATCGGCGGAGGACGGCCGTTACAGTGATCGCACGGGCGCACCCCGCGCCCAGAAAAGATCGGCAATGCAGCCATGCGCGCCTTGAGGATCCTCGCCCTCGCCGTGCTCGCCGTGGCCGGTTCGGCATCCCTCGTCGGCGCCGGTGCGGCGGACACCGCTTCATCGGCCCGGAGCGCGAGCCACGAGACCACGACGTCGGTGAAGTGGACGACGTGCCCCGGTCACGAGGAGTTCCGCTGCGCCTCGGTCCCCGTTCCCATCGACTACGCGAACCCCTCGCTCGGCACGCTGAAACTCGCCGTCGTGATGCTCCCGGCGACCGGTGCCCACCCGTTGGGCGACGTCTTCACGAACCCGGGCGGTCCGGGGGCGTCGGGGGTCGGCTTCCTCGAGGAGAGCCTGTCGTCGTTCCCGAAGTCGCTGCGCGCCGAGTTCAACATCGTGAGCTGGGACCCGCGCGGCGTCGAGCGCAGCGACCCGGTGACCTGTGTCGACGCGGACGGTATACGCACGCTCACCGAGGAGGACCCGCAGCCCTCGACGCCGGCCCAGATCGCCAGGGTCGTCGCCTTGACGAAGCAGTTCGTCGCCGCCTGCGCGGCGCACACCTCGAAGCTTCTCCTCGAGAACGTGGGCACGCGCACGACGATCGAGGACCTCGACCGCCTGCGCGCCGACCTCGGCCAGCCGAAGCTCGACTACCTCGGGTTCTCGTACGGGACGTTCATCGGCGAGCTGTACGCCGAGAAGTACCCGCACCACATCCGGGCGATGGTCCTCGACGGCGCGATCAACCCCGAGCTGTCCCTGACCGCCGCCGACCGCGAGCAGGCGCTCGGCTTCGAGGGCGACCTCCACGCCTTCTTCACCTGGTGCGACGCGAACAAGACCTGCCACCAGCGTCTGCCCGACGGCGCGGCGGCCTCCTACGCCAAGCTGATGGCGCTCTTCGAGGCCGGGGGCGTCATCCACGCCGGCTTCAAGGCGAAATACGGCGGGCTCCTGCCGGTCACGTTGGGCGTCGCCGAGATCGGCGTCATCTCGACGCTGTACTCGAACATCGAATGGCCCTACCTCGGGCTGGCGATCGACCGCGGCCTGCACGGCAACGGCGACCTGCTCGCCGAGCTCGCCTACGAGTACGTGGGGCTCCAGCAGAGCGGCAAATTCTCGAACCAGGACGAGGCGAACGTCGCGGTCAACTGCGTCGACGCACCCTCGCCGCGCGACCTGTCGTTCTACGAGGCGCTCGCCAAGAGCCTCGCCGCGGTCGCCCCGGACTTCGGGGCCGCGGAGGCGTGGGGTTCGCTCACCTGCGCGTACTGGCCCGTCGCCGCCCAGGGCAAACCCGGACCGATCCACGCCGCGGGCTCACCGACGATCCTCGTCGTCGGCTCGACCGGCGACCCCGCGACGCCGTACCCGTGGGCGCAGGCGATCGCCTCGCAGCTTGACAACTCCCGCTTGCTGACCCGGTCGGGCACCGGTCACACGGGGTACTTTTCGAGCGCGTGCATCCGGCGCTACGTCGATCAGTACTTCGCAACTCTCGCCCTCCCGCCGAAAGGGACGATCTGCCCGAGCGACTGACGCCCCGGCGCCGACCCGGGGCGTCGCGGCGCGTGCCGCGCGTCCACCGACGGGCCCGGCCGGCGACGTGTCCGGGAAAAGTTTCCCCTGAACTGCTGGAACGCCCCGGTATGCCCGGGTAACATCCCCGTGCAAGCAGTCGCACCTCGTTCGGTGAGGCGGCTCGTCGCACACAGGCCACTGACCCCACCTGTCGAAAGACACTCCGGGTCAGGACAGACTTTCCCGGCACAAGGGATCGTCCGAGGTGGCTGGCCTTTCGGCCTACGGCGGCGGGCGCCAAAGCTCTGACGAGAGGGGTGCGCCGAGGCGTCCGCCGCGGCGGTCCGTGCCCAACGGGCTCCACCCACGCCGACTGGGGTTTGGGCACGACAAGGGAGAAACCCTGAGCGCCGATAAACGTTCGTCCGAACGACGACGGCGCACGTCTCTACGAGGTGACATAACGGTTCGGTGACCCGAACCGCCGACCTCCTGCGGACGTGCGCGACCGAGAAGCAACGTCCGCTCCACCCGACAAAGCGGGAGGTCGACCCAGCATGGCCAGTCGCGACCATGCATACGAAGACGGCAAGACCGCCGTCCTCGACGAGGCGCACATCGGAGACATCCGGGGCGCGCTCGGCACGATCAGCGTCGGCGACACCGGTGCGCGCCGGTCGTTTCTCGCGCGCCTGCTCACCCTGGCGGCGATCGTCGGGCCCGGCCTCATCGTCATGGTCGGCGACAACGACGCCGGCGGCGTCGCGACCTATGCGCAGGCGGGCCAGAACTTCGGGCTCACGCTCTTGTGGACGTTGCCGCTCCTCATCCCGGTGCTCGTCGTCAACCAGGAGATGGTCGTCCGGCTCGGCGCGGTGACCGGCGTCGGCCACGCCCGGCTCATCAACGAGCGTTTCGGGAGGTTCTGGGGGGCGTTCTCGGTCGGGGACCTTTTCGTCCTCAACTTTCTCACGATCGTCACCGAGTTCATCGGGGTCAGCCTGGCGCTCGGCTACTTCGGCGTGAGTCCGTACATCTCCGTCCCGCTCGCTGCGGTCGGACTGGTGGCGATGACCGCCTCGGGGAGTTTCCGGCGCTGGGAACGCTTCATGCTGCTCTTCGTCGTCGCCAACTTCCTCGTCATCCCGCTCGTCGTCTTCTCGCACCCGCACCCCGGCCCGGTGCTTCACGGGCTTTTCATCCCCGGGGTGCAAGGCGGGGTGAGCTCGACCGCGATCCTCCTCGTCATCGCCATCGTCGGCACGACGGTCGCGCCCTGGCAGCTGTTCTTCCAGCAGTCGAACATCGTCGACAAGCGGATCACCCCGCGCTGGGTGAACTACGAACGGGTCGACACCCTGCTCGGCTCGCTCGTCACGGTCTTCGCCGCGACGCTCATCGTCGTCACCGCGGCGTTCGCCTTCCAGCACACGCCGCTCGCGGGTCATTTCACGAACGCCGCGGGGGTCGCCGACGGTCTCGAGCACTACCTCGGCAACAGCGCCGGGACGCTCTTCTCGATCATTCTTCTGAACGCGTCGATCATCGGGGCTGCGGCGGTGACGCTCTCGACGTCGTACGCCTTCGGCGACATGTTCTCGATGAAGCACTCGCTCCACCGCCGGGTGACGGACGCGAAGGCGTTCTACGCGACGTTCTCCGCGCTCGTGTTCGTCGCCGCGGGGGTCGTGCTCATCCCGAGGGCCCCCCTCGGTCTCATCACGACGGCGGTCCAGGCGCTCGCCGGAGTCCTGCTTCCGAGCGCGACGGTCTTCCTCGTGCTGCTCTGCAACGACCGAGAGGTGCTCGGGCCCTGGGTCAACCGGCTGTGGCTGAACGTGCTGTCGGGACTCATCGTCTCGGTGCTCGTCGCGCTCTCGCTCATCCTCATGGTGACGACCGTCTTCTCGCACGTGAACGTGATGTTCGTCGTCTCGCTGCTCGGCGCGGTGCTCGCTGGCGGCGGGGTGCTCGCCGCCGTCCTCGGTTGGCGCGTCGGTCTCCGGCAGGAGGCGCCGAACGAGCCCCGCGCGACCCGGTCCCAGCGCGAGAACTGGCGCATGCCCCCCCTCACCCTGCTCACCCGGCCCGTGATGTCGAGGGGGCGACGTATCACGATGGTGGCGATGTGGGGCTACCTCTTCATCGCCGTCTCGCTGCTGGTGGTGAAGGCGGTCGAGCTCGGGATCGGGAGCCACTGACCCCGCGCCGTTTGCCGGGAGGGTGCCGAAGGGCGAGGCTTGCCCGATGAGCCTCGCCGCGAGTAGCGCCCGCCCCTCGGGCGGGTCGACACCTCCGGACGGCCCGGTGCGCGTCGCGTTCCTCGTCTACCGCGGGAACCCGCGATGCGGGGGACAGGGGGTCTACACGAGGCACCTGTCGCGCGCCCTCGTCGCGGCGGGCCACCGCGTGACGGTGTTCGCCGGCCAGCCGTACCCGGAGCTCGATCCGGGCGTGGACTTCACCCCGCTGCCGAGCCTCGACCTGTACCGCGAGCCGGACCCCTTCCGACGGCCCCGCCTGCGGGAGATCGCCTCGGTGACCGACGCCGTCGAGCTCGCGACGATGTGGACCGGGGGCTTCGGGGAACCGCGCACGTTCTCGTGGCGGGCGCGTGCCGCCCTCGCCCCCCGGCGGAGCGACTTCGACGTCGTCCACGACAACCAGGGCCTCGGCACGGGACTGCTCCGCATGCTGGGGGAGGGGTGGCCGGTTGTCGCGTCGATCCATCATCCGGTGGCCGTCGACCGCGGGCTCGACCTTGCCGAGGCCCGCGGCACCGCCCGGGCGTTGTCACTGTGCCGCTGGTACGGCTTCGCGGCGATGCAGAGCCGTGTCGCGCGCCGCATCCCGCGCATCGTGACGGTCTCGGAGTCGTCGTGGCGCGACATCGTCGAGCTGATGGGCGTCGCCCCCGAGCGGATCTCGGTCATCCCGCTCGGTGTCGACACCGACTGCTGGTGCCCGCGACCGGAGATCGCCCGGGTCCCCGGGCGGATCATGACGACGGCGAGCGCGGACGTGCCCCTGAAGGGGCTCGTTTACCTGCTCGAGGCGCTGGCGAAGCTGCGCACCGAGCGGGACGACGCGCACCTCGTCGTCGTGGGGCGGCCGCGCGTCGCGGGCCCCGTCGCGGCCGCGATCGCCCGGTTCGGGCTGCAAGACGCCGTCCGCTTCGTCGTCGGCGAACCGGACCGCCGCCTCGCCGAGCGCTACGCCGAGGCGTCGGTGGCGGTCGTCCCCTCGCTCTACGAGGGTTTCTCGCTCCCGGCGGTCGAGGCGATGGCGTGCGGCGTCCCGCTGGTCGCGACGTCCGGCGGCGCCCTGCCCGAGGTCGTCGGGCCCGACGGCGGCTCCGCCCTCGTCGTTCCGCCCGCCGATCCCGAAGCGATCGCCGCCGCCATCGACCGGGTCCTCGCCCGCCCGCCGCTCGCCCGGCGGCTCGGGGCGGCGGGGCGCGCCCGTGTGCTCGAGCGGTTCAGCTGGGCGCGGGTCGCGGAGGCGACCGTCGACGAGTACCGGGCGGTGCTGGGGGGACGGTCGTGCTGACCGTCAATCTCGAACGGGCCGCTGTGCGCCCGGGCCTCGTCGTGCTCGACGTCGGGTGCGGGGGCGGGCGCCACACGTTCGCCGCCCTGAAGGCGGGCGCGCACGTCGTCGCGCTCGACGCCGAGCGCG
>Ga0181539_1001388_pt1 | contig 26727 bp, 26 predicted proteins | sample PEATcosm2014_Bin_46_FD_119767 | JGI IMG/M metagenome (GOLD analysis project Ga0181539, IMG submission 119767) | Peatland microbial communities from MTU Mesocosm Facility, Houghton, MI, USA - PEATcosm2014_Bin23_60_metaG | ecosystem: Environmental > Terrestrial > Soil > Wetlands > Peat | place... | reverse complement strand
AGTCCCTTGGCTTCACCGAGGCTGTCCTTGTTGAAGGTGCCCTCTTCGTTGAACAGGAGGCCGGGTTCAAGGACCTTCACTTCAACGCCCTCAGAGGTGACCCACTGGAGTTTCTTCATTTCCCTGACGAGTTCCTCTCCCGCGTACCTGGCCTTCGGTTCTGCCCCCGCCGATGTGAGTTCAACGTTGTAGAGATCCATGAGCCTGAATGCGGTTCCTTTCTTCATTGTCATTAGGTCAGACCTTGGCACGAAGAACCTGCCTGACGTCGCAATCTCTCTTTCGCCAAGCTGCATTTCTGGGTGGAACGGGATGGTCACCTTCCTCTTGGGCGCCCCCTCAACGCTCAGCTCGACCGGGTCTGGGACGAAGAAGACGCGCTTCGAGCGAGGGTCGAGGAGCTTCCTGTTCACGGAGAGAAGCATGCTCCAGTCGTATTCGTGTTCCGACCTAGTGTACCCGACCTGGAGTGTGAATTCCCGTATTGCTTCAGGGATTACGCCCCTCCTCCTGAGCCCCTCAATGGTCGGCATCCTCGGGTCGTCCCATCCTGAGACGAGCTTCTCTTCGACTAGGGGTCGGAGAAGTCTCTTATGGACTGGCGTTCCCTTGAAGTTGAACCTCGAGAACTGGATTACGTCAAGGGCCCGGAAGCCAAGAGCTTCACGGATCTGCCTCTGAAGCTCGGTCCTGAACTCCGAACTCCGCAGGACGTGGGTGATGCCGCAGACCTCGTCCTCGATGGTGTTGGCAAGGTCGTAGGTCGGCCAGACGGTGTACCGCTCTCCGGTGACAGGATGGGCCTTCTGTATCACTCTGAAGAGGTTCGAATCGCGTAGAGAGTAGTTCAGGTTCTGCATGTCCCCTTTGAACCTGATGACGAACTCCCCTTCGCCGACCTTCTTCGCGAGCATCTTCTCCCACACGGCCAGACTCTTTTCGATGGGAGCGTCCCTGTGCACGCAGGCCTTCCCTTCGAACCTGAGCCGTTTGACCTTCTCCTGGTCGCAGGAGCAGGAGTATGCCTTGCCATCCTGGATGAGCTTCCTTCCGTACTCGTAGATCAGGTCCATGTCGTCGGAGACGTTCTTCTCGTGGTCCCACCTTATCCCGAGCCACTTGATCCCTTGCCTGAAGCTTTCGTAGTATCTTAGGGCGACCTTCTTCGGGTTCGTGTCCTCGAACCGGAGCCAGAGCTCGCCGTCGTAGGTTTCCGCGTAGATGTAGTTTATCGTGAAGGCCATGGCGTGGCCTATGTGCATGAAGCCCGACGGCTCTGGGGGAATCCTGAAGGCGGTCTTGCCCTTTACGGCATTGGGAAGAGGGGGAAGGCCGACCCGACCCTCCTTCTCAACCGGCTTCTGGGCGTCCGGGTACTTCTCCTTCAGGAGAGTCTCCTGCTCCGAAAGGCTCAGCTGGTTGACTCGCCCGACTGCGGACCGGACGGCCTTTGCGACCTCTCCAGCCGAGTGCCTAAGTTCCGGAAACTCGGCTAAGACCCTTCCTACGACAGCCCCGACTTCCGCCTTGCCGCCGTGCCGGGTGGCGTTGAGTAGGGCCCCGGCTTCGATCGAGGCGAGCGCCTCGTCTGAAACTGCCGACTTCTCTACCATTCCCGCTCGACTGCGAACCTTGCGAAGAGCCCGAGGAGGGCCGCGGCCTCGGCGTCACCGTTCCACGAGATGCTCCCCAGAACCTCGACCGCCTCCTTCATCAGCTCGACCGCCCTCTTCCTCGCGTACCCGACCGCGTCGTACTTCTCGACCAGGGAAAGCACGTAAGACACATCTGCGGGAGTCTTGTCTGCCCTGTCCTTGCTCATGATGGAGACGAGCTTGGCCTTCTCATCAGGACCGACGCTCCCCAGAAGATGGAGGAGAATCAGGGTCCTCTTCCCTTCCAGGATGTCGTCAGACTTCTCTTTTCCGTACTTCTTCTGGTCGCCGACGAGGTTCAGGGCATCGTCCTGTATCTGGAACGCGACCCCTAGCCTCAGACCGAATTCCTTCAGCTTCTCGAGGAGCTCCTCTGATGCGCCGGCCACGATCGCGCCGAGCCTGCACGGACCAGCCACCGTGTACCAAGAGGTCTTCTTGGTGCACATCTCGTAGTAGTCCGACTCCTTGAGATCCCACCTTTTGCGCGCGACCCACCCCAGCTCCATGTGCTGTCCTTCGGTCGTCTCGTTGACCATCCTGGAGAACTCCTCCATTATCCTGATCGTCTTCTCCGGCCCGAGGATCTCTCTGTTCCGAGAGAGGGAGCCCCACATGCGAGCATGGAGCGCGTCCCCGGCGTTCAAGGCGAGAGGGCCGCCATACTTGCGGTGGAGAGCGGGTGCGCCCCTGCGCAGCTCAGAATCGTCTTCGATGTCGTCGTGTATCAAGATCCAGTGCTGGAAGAGTTCGATGCATGCCGCCGTCAGCAGCGCGTCCTTACCGTCTCCTCCTGCGGCCCTGCAGGCAGTCACGCAGAGGAAGGGTCTCATGCCCTTGGCAGGCCGGGAAGGGTAGTCCCGCATCATCCTGTAGAGGAGGTCCACCTCGGCGACCGGACTAGACTTGGGCAATAGTTCCTCGAGGATCAGACTGTCGACCGCCGTCTTCACACGCTTCATTTCGACCTGAAGGTCTGCCAAGGCTCTTCACCAGGGTCGGTTTCCCTCAGGACCTTATGACTGTCCCGTAGAACTCGAGGCCTTTCAGGGCCTTCGAGAACTCGTTGCGCCTGTAGCCGGACACAAAGCAGACCCTTGGGCCGAGGGCCGCGACCTTGGCCGCGACCTCGAGTTTGAGTTTCATCCCTCCTGTCACATCCTCGCCCTTGGAGACCTGCATCTTCCTGGCCCTCGACGGCGACAGCTCCGGGATGATTACCCGCGTCCCCTCCTCGTAGACCCCGTCAACGTCCAGGGCGAAGACGCATCTCTCTGGTTCAAGAATTTTGGCCAGCTCGAGGACCATCAGGTCCCCAGAGAGGACCTTGAAACCGGCAGGCGTGAGCGTCACGTCACCGAAGGTGACGGGAGTGAGGCCGGACTTCAGGAGGCCGCGCAGCCACTGCGAGACCGGCGCCCTTCCCGCCTTCACAATGGCGTCGAAGGGCGAGAAGGAATAGGGAAAGAGCTTGCTTTCCGTCATGGTCCTGCAGAGCAGGCTGTTCAGGTCGTACATCGCCCCTCTCGTCTTGGAGACGGCGGCTGCACTCGCCGCTGCCTCGTCAGAAGACATCCCCTGCTCTTTGGCAACGGTGTGACCGAAGGAACCGCCCCCGTGAACCACCAGTACCTTCTCGTCTGACGAGGCGATCTCCTCTGCGAGAGCCGAGACAACATCGGACCTGTAGGAAAACGGCTTCGACTTGTCGGTTATGACCGACCCTCCCAGCTTTACTATCACCGCTCTAGCCAACTTTTCACTCCATCGACGGGGATTTCAGCTCGGAATGCCTCGAACCCCCGCCCTCTGAGCCCCGAGATGATGCTTTTCTCCTTTCTCCCCGGAGCGACCGCGACGACGCTCCCACCGCCCCCTGCCCCCGTGAGCTTCGCGCCATAGGCCCCCAGAGAAAGAGCGAGGTCGACGAGACTGTCCAGGGGTCGGTTCGAGACACCGATTGTAGAAAGGACCGCGTGGTTGAAGCTCAGCAGTCTCCCGAGGCCCTTCATATCGCCGTCGGCGAGCCTTTTCGTCGCCATCAGGCTGACCTCGCTGGCCGCCTCTGTGAGGCCGCCGAAGAGGCTCGGGAAGGCTTCCTTCACCCCGGCTACCCTGCGTATCTGGCGCTTCGTGCTCCTCTTCTTCCCCGAAAAGGCGACGATCAGAGACCTACGCCCCTTGAAGGACACCCTCTTCGGGTCGGTTCCGGGCCTGAAGAGGACCACCCCCCCGACGGTACAGACAGCGGCGTCGATGCCCGAAGGGTGGCCGTGGACTTCCCTCTCTCCCACCATCGAGAAACGGATGATGTCCGACGCCTGAAGGTCGAGGGAGCGGAGCCGTGCGACGGCTGATGCCACGGCAACCATCGTGGAGGCCGAAGAGCCCAGGCCAGCTCCCTCGGGAATCTCCGACTTTATCGAGAGGGTCAGGTGGGGATCGAAGGAGAACTCCCTCGCCATCGCCCCCACCACCCCTGCGATCGGATGGAGGCCGGACGCGCCCGAACCTGAGAACCCATCCGAAACTACATTGAAACCCGCGGATTCGCTGACCTCGACCCGGACCTTCCGCGGGAGCGCCACTGCCAGCGCCCAGGCGCCGTGGACTACGAAATGCTCCCCGGTGATGATGGCCTTTGACGGCGCCTCTGCGATCGCTTTCATCTGCTACACGAATCTTAGAGACGCGTAGCCCACGACTTGGCTATTATCCCCTGTGGTGTCGCCGCTGGTCGCATACTTCAGGAGCTCCCCTTTCTCGAGGCCGAGAGCTCGGGAGGCCGCCATTACGGTCGCGATCGCCCCGAAGCCGCACGCAGTAACCCGTAGCCTGTCGAGCGTCGAGTAGAATGAACCCACATCCATCCTCTTCATTTGATCGATGAGGGCTGCGTCCTTCTCCCTCGCTTCCGCTGCCGGTTCGTAGTGCGTGAGGTCAGATGAGGCAACAAGCACAGCCTTCTTGCCTTCAACCACCTTGACCAGAGACGCAGCCACGGTCCTGGCAGTCTCGAGGTCCTGAAAGAGGAGAGAGACGGGAAGGATAGGAATCGAATCTCCGTAGATCTGCTGCAGGAACGGGAGTTGGACCTCCAGTGAGTGCTCCATCCTATGGGCTTCAGGGTCGAACGAGACGATTCCAGAATCACGCACCAACTTCGAAGCAGCCTCTTCGTCGACCCGCATCCTGCCGAGGGGAGTCTCCCACTCTCCGTCCTTGAAGGTCGCAACCCCGCTTCCGACCCCGTAGTGGTTCGGGGCGACGATGACCATCAAGTCCGGGGCCCGTAGGGAGGAGACGTGCAGGTAGCTGTGGGCGGCCACGGGCCCTGAGTACTCATACCCTGCATGAGGCGATACAACCGCGACGATGCTCGCACTGCTCGGCGGGGCTGGGGGGGCGTGGCCCGGTCCGAGGGGATGGAGGTAGCAGCCGTTCAACATGGACAAGAGCTCAGACCTGGCAGAGGGATAGAACGAACCGGCGACGGCGGCTCTCCTGATCTTCATGAATCCGGACGCGTGCGCGGGTCCGATATACGCTATTCTAGCAGCTCGGGTTTCGACTCTTCTTCGATCTTGGTCTCGAAGTCTTCTATCGAGTACTTCATGGGTTGGTCCGCTTCGAGCACTCCTGCATGGGTCAGCGTCGCCCTGGCGAGGAGCCAGAAGATCGCTGCGATGGCTTTGCGGCCCCTGTTGTTCCCGGGAATTACCAGGTCGATGTCGTCAGTGACGTTGTCCGTGTCGCAGACCGCTATGACTGGGACCCCCATGCTCCCTGCCTCCACTATGGCCTGGGCGTCGGACATCGGGTCGGCGACAACTACCAGCTCAGCGTCGAGATGGCCGGGGTAGAGAGGGTTGGTGAAGGTCCCAGGCATGAACCTTCCAATCTGGGGTATGGCTCCCGTCAGCTCGCAGAACTTCTCGACCGCCATGGCACCGTGCTCTCTGCTGGTGTAGACGACCGTATTCTGGGTGCCCGTCGAGGCGATGAACTTTCCAGCGACGTCAATCCTCTGGAGGGTCTTGGAGTAGTCGATCATGTGAAGGCCATCGGGCCTGGGCCTCGTCGTGAATGGCTCCATCGTCTTCGTCCTGACCGGTGTCCCGATGCGGATACCGGTCGCAAGAAGGGCTTTCTCGCTAAGCTGATGCGCGACCATCTTGTCGGCAGAGCCCGCTTCGTCGTCTTCTGTTAGGGACAATGTCGGGCCTACCTCACAACTACTGCAGGTCTGCCTTCCTGCTGTAGAACGGGAGGACCTGGTCGATGACGTCGACGGATGAAATCAGCATGCTCCTGCAGCAGTATCTTTTCAGGCCGAGGTCGTCCAGCACCTTCGCCGGCTCCTCACCTTCTCTGACCCTCGACTGGAAGGAGGCGAACTTGTCCCCGATCAGGTTCCCGCATGTAAAACAACGGATTGGTATCATCATGGCAAACCACCACCGCCGGTGCGCATTCGGTCAGACTTCTTTGACCTGCCCTCAAGGTTTCCGAGCGCGCGCGTGGCAACAAAGACGCGGGCCTCGAGGTCACCAAGAACCAGAAGTGGGACCGACTTTCGACGCTGGAGCATAGAACGAAGACCTCGACCTTTCCATTTTTCAGGAGATGAGATGGAGCACCGTTTCATCCATCTGTACATGGTCGCTTGGTGGATACCCAGTTTGACCGCCGCGGTAGCAGGCGATTCTGAGGTAGAAACAGCGTTGGCTAGCTCCTCTCTTAGAAACTCATGCCTCACCGGTTCAGCCAAGTCTTCAGTCAGAAAGATTTCAATTGTTGATATTATTAACCACCACTTCAGCGATAACTCTTCTGCCTCTTCCGCCTCGCTCCGGGGCCTCCAAATTTCTTCGGTTCCGCTTGTCTCGGGTCACCCGAAAGCAGATATTTATTGTATGCATTCATTCTTTCTCTAATCTCGTTCCCTCTCACCTGGTCGACGAGTGCCCGAGTAATGGCCATCGCAGCGGCGTCCGCCTGCCCCATGAACCCGCCGCCAGAGACACTGACGTCTACGTCGTACTTGTCCCTGAGCTCCTTTGCAATCGAGACCGGGCCGAGCAGGAGAAGCCTTGCGGGCTCCGGTTCCCACAGCTCGACGGGGATGCCATTGATTCTGACCCTTCCGGCGCCCGGCCGGATCGCAGCCGTAGCCCTCGCCGTCTTCCGCGCGCCTGAGTACAACTTTGGGGCCTTCTTCACGGGTGCCTTGGCCGTCGGGTTGACCAAGTCTACTCGTTCCACCCGAGCGTCTTCGAGAGCTCCTTCATCGTGACATAGACGGGAACCGGTCTGGGGGCCGTGGTGTCCTTGAACTGGGTCAACTTCGCCACGTCGACGCCTTCCGGAAGGCCTACGTAAACCCTCAGCCTCTTCATGGCCAGGACCCCTTTCGACTTCTTCCTAGGGACCATCCCCCTAATCATTCTCCTCAGGATGTTGTCGGGCCTGCGGGGATGGATTGGACCATAGATGGGGTTGACATGGCTCGCGATTTCGAGCCTCTCCTGCCATTGCCTCACCACAGATGTTCTGGAGCCTGATATCAGGGATTTCTCTGCATTGACCACGACGACCCTCCTCCCTGAAATCAGGAGCTTGGCGATCTTCGACGAGAGCCTTCCGGCGATCTGGTTGGTCGCGTCCACATAGACCGTGCCTTCACTGGACAAGCCTTACACCACTCCCTTTCGGGTACTTCTTGAGGAACTGGTCTACAGAGAGGGCGGAACCCCCAGCCGCCTCCAACTTGGACCGTGCGCTTGCTGAGAATGAGAACGCGCCCACGACGAGCTTCTTGTCAACAAGACCCGAACCGAGGACCTTCCCCGGGACGAAGAACGCCTGTCCTTCCTCGGCCATCCTTGACACCTTGCCAAGATTGACCTCCACTCTCGTGCCTTCGGGCCTAGAAAGGAGTCTTGCGGCGACCGTCCAGATCGGTGCCTTCTCCTCCTTGCCCGCCCTTTCCAGCATCACCGACATCTGCCTGTGGAGAGGGTTGGAAGAGGTCATGCTGAAGTCTCTCCCACGGAGGCCTGTATCTCCTTGAGCTTCTTCTCGAGCAGTTCTATCGCCTTCGTGACAATCTGCCGTGCTGGCAGGCCACCCGCCGACTCGACCATCAGGTTGTAGACTCCCTCGCTCTTCCCCTCCGTGACCGCTGCGACCGTGCAGGGCTGCCACTTTGCATGCTCCTTGCCCTTCCCGAGTCGGGCGTACGCTTCGAGCTTCACTGACTGGCCCTGGGCGAGTTTCACAAGAGGGATGGACTCGCTGACCGGTCTGACATCCCTGTCTTCCGAGACCAGATCGCCCGAATAAATGACTGACACCTTGTCTTTGCCCTTTGCGTCGAGGACGAAGAGGACCCTACACTTGTGACAACCCATGGGGTTCCCGCAGTCGCAGTCCTCAGGCAGGTTGTACCTGTCCAGGTCTGTCTTTATTGGTATCATCCCTAGTCTATGGGCGAGGATTTCATCGTAGAGCACGGACGAGTTCTCCAGTATGACCACGTCGTCGATCGCCATCGCGGGCACCTCGGCGATGCAGAAGCGTCTCACGGCGTTGGCATAAGATCGGTCGACCCCTTCAAGCTGGAGCGTGACTGAATTTCCAGATTCCTCTAGGACCTTCACCCTAAGCAACGACCACACCCACTGGATCGCGATACATATTCATGAAACGCCGTCTTTCGCGAGTTTGGAATGAGTTGTGGTTAAAAAGTTTTAGCGGGTCCCTGGGACGTCCGAGACGAGGAGACGTCTACCACCCCCTTTGCCAAGATGAGAGCCTTCAAGATTTATAACCGTAGTGTGACGGGCACGTCAGGAATATGTCGGTAGCAACAGACTTCAGGCACCTCGTCAGGATTGCCGGAAGGGACCTCGACGGGAGTAAGAAGCTCATTGTTGCGATTTCTGACGTGCGCGGAGTCGGCTACAATTTCGCGAGGGTCGTGATCTCCAAGATAGGCCTCGATCCTAGGGCAAGGCTCGGGACACTCAGCGAGGACCAGGTCCATGAGGTTGAGAAGGCCATCCAGAGTGCGACGAAGTCGTCGCTACCTGCGTGGTACTACAACAGGAGGAACGACCCGGACACAGGGGAGACGAAGCAGCTGCTGGGCTCAGACCTGGATTTTGTGATCAAGGGAGACATAGATGACGAAAAGAACATGCAGAGCTGGAAGGGCGTAAGGCATAGCCTTGGGTTGAAGGTCCGGGGCCAGCGCACGAGGACGACCGGCAGGAAAGGAAGGACCGTGGGCGTGAGGAAGGCAGCCCTCATCGCTGCAGCGAAGGAAGCCGGGGAAAAGAAGGAAGAGAAGTAAGAGTTGGGAGATCCGAGGAAGGCCAGAAAGCAATACAGTCGGCCGCGCAGTCCCTGGAGAGCTGACCAGTTGGCGCAGGAGTTGTACCTTCTTGGCACATTCGGGTTGAGGAACAAGAGAGAGCTCTGGAAGTCACAGACTCAACTGAGTTCGATAAGGAAACAGGCGAGGACTCTCCTCGCGGCTACGGAACAGGTCAGGTTGAGAGAGGAGAAGAAACTGCTGGACAGTCTGAGGAAGAGAGGGCTGGTCGCAGAGGTCGCGACGCTCGACGACATCCTGAGCCTCACGGTCGAGGACCTGCTGTCGAGAAGACTTCAGACGATGGTTTTCAAGAAGGGGATGGCGCTGTCGCCACTTCACGCGAGACAGCTAATCGTGCACGGCCATGTCGCAATTGGGAAAAGGGTGATTACGATTCCAGGATATGAAGTCGGGCATGACGAGGAGAGTACAGTCGCGGTCAAAGGGATGACGGAAGGAGCCGCCCCAGCCCCGGAGGCCGTGGCAGAGGGTGCTGCTGCTGCGGAGGGGAAAGTTGAAGTCAAGGAAAAGGCGGTGGCCCAGCCACCTACGTTGGGGGAGTGAGAGTGATTGGCGTCTGAGGAAGAAATCGCGAGAGACCGCTGGGGTGTCGTGCACATCTACTCGAGCTACAACAACACAATCGTCCACATCACCGACCTGACCGGGGCCGAAACGATTTCGTTCTCGTCAGGAGGCAGGCACGTTAAGGCCGATAGGTTCGAATCGTCGCCCTACGCCGCGATGCGGAGTGCTTCGGCTGCCTCCGATGTGGCGAAGGGGAAGGGCATCAACGCAGTTCACATCAAGGTCCGGGCTGTCGGAGGAACGGGGCCGAGAACCCCGGGGCCGGGAGCACAGGCCGCCATCAGGGCCATTGCAAGGGCAGGGTTCAGGATAGGAAGAATCGAGGACGTGACGCCAATTCCTCACGATACAACCAGGAAGAAAGGCGGCCGCAGGGGAAGAAGAGCGTAGGTCTCACACGCGTTTCAGAAGTTCGACAGAGTCGACCTTTCCGTCGCCGTCCCTATCGGTGCCTCTGAGGAGGCAGGTGTATCTGCCTGAATCGTATCTTTGGAAGAGCAGGTCCGCGAAGTTGCATATCCCGATGATGGCCGCCTTGGTGCCCGCGCCCGTCAGTCCGGCTGCGAGGACGCAGGTCTTGCCGGTATCCCAGGGATTCTCGGTCTTGGCTACGATGCAGTCGAGCTCAGAGTTGTAGGACTTGCCTTGGTCGTCGACTATTGAGCCCCAGACGCCCTCCTGTTTGAACCGCAGAGGGAGGTGCTGATTGAGCTCTTCAGAGATGACGTTGGTCCTCGGGCCTCCGACGACTATCAGATTCGAGCCCTTCAGGTGTTCCGCCTTCACGTCGACGTCAAGCTTGACCGGAAAGCGCCCAGGAAGTGTAACGAACTGCCCGAGCGCAAAGCCAAGCTGGATGGCGTAATGTCCGTCGCGGGCCTGGGCGCCGGTCGCCCCGTGCGGGAGAGGTGAGCCGACGACTATCCATCCGTCAAATTCGCCGTCGCGGAAGAACTCCTTGAAGAATCGTCCCAGTGACCTCGACCTGGCTGAGGCTTGCAGGGTCGGCAACGGCTCTCCCCGGACCTGGTACTCGACGGCGTAACCGTCCGAAGACAGCGCGAATAGGTTAGCCTCGCCTCCACGAATCGATTCGCTGCTGACCCGGGTGATCAGGCCCGCTTTCTCAAGGCGGCCAACGTGATAGTAGATGGTCTGATGATGGGTCTTCAGTGCGCGGGCGATCTCAGCCGGGTAACGGGGGCCCGCCGCGAGCAGCGTGAGGATCCTCTGGCCAACCTTGCCTGAAGCAGGCCTGAAAGTGTCAGGTTTCTCTGACACAAGGACACGCTTCGACATTCGCTCCCTCGACTTCGGGTCGAAAAGCAGACCTTCATGCATAGTCAGCCTGAGCACTCGACCACTAGAAAACAGTTTTGCATGGTAGGCAATATGACGAAACACTTGACGGAGTAAGCGTGCAGAACCTACCATGCATGGTAGAGAAAAGCGCTTTGCGGAGCTTATTACGCCGGGCCTCGCGACTCCGACTATGTGCGGGATAGTCGGCTGCGTCGCTGAGGAGCCGGTGGCTGGGATACTACTTGAAGGTCTGAGGAGGGTGGAGTACCGAGGATATGATTCGGCGGGGATGGCTACGATAAGCGGCAACAAGATTAGAGTACGAAAAGGAGCGGGCAAGGTGAACGACCTCGAAGTGAAACTAGGTTTCTCATCAATGAACGGCAATGTGGGGATAGCTCACTGCCTCCATCCCGACACGCTCGTGCAGTTGGCAGATGGCAGACTGAAGAGGATAGAAGACATGGAAGACGAGGAGGACGTGATGTCTTTCGATCCCGCGACGCTCAGAATCGTCTCTTCCAAGGCAAAGCGATTCTGGCACGCCGCGCCATCCAGACTACTACGAATTACCACAGGCTCATCAGAAATCGTGTGCACAGGCGAACATCGCATGATCGTAGTGGACAATGGGGGAATTGAGGAGCGTCCCGCCTCGGCCCTCGCGCCAGGGAACCTGTTGATTCTGCCCAAGCATTTGAAACTTCGGGGTACCCCAATGGTCTTGCAGGAAGTGCCGACCAAGAACTACGTGAGGATGAAGAAGACTTGGTCTGCAGACGTTCGGAGCGCAATGAAAGAAAGGCGATTGACAGTTACCGCTGCCGCTCGTGCCTTTGGGGTCAGCGAAGCGTATCTCACACACGTGATTGCAAATGACAGGTCGTTTCGAGAAGAGGCCATTGTCAAGATTTCAGAGAAACTCGGGGTGAGGCTCGAAGGCCGCAGCAGACCCACGAGCCACTCGCATGGAAACTACACAAAGCTTCCTGTCAAGACGTCCCCTCAGCTCCTGCGTTTCCTGGGCTATGCGTGGGGCGATGGTCACTTTAGGACAAAGGGTATCAGAATAAGAGAGGAGGACCCACGACTTCTAACGCTTTACGGAAGCTTGGCAAGGAGATTGTTCGGCATTCGTCCCAAGATATGCAAACTACCCAGGCAGAATGCATACGAACTTTCCATAAACTCTGGTGTTCTGAATCGTTGGTTCACGGTTAACTTTGGGCCCAGAAGCCCAAGCTTCTTGTGGAAGGCAGGCTTGCTTACGGACAGGGAGATTGCTTCGTTCATTGCTGGCGTCTTCGATGCCGAGGGGGCTGTGAATACTCAGAGCAAGCAGGTTCTAGTCAGAATGACCGATTCCAACGTTGTCAGCGCAATCCACCTTTTCCTCGTTCGGTTTGGAATTCACTCGTCGCTGCGCGTGAAGCGGCTCAACGAGGCTTGGCAGCCGGTGTCCATCCTTACCATCAGTGGTCACAAGAATCTGGTTAGGTTCGCCCGTGAGATTGGAACGAAGTCCACTCCCAAGAGGAGGAAATTGAAACTGGCAATCAAGGGGACTGTGGACGGGCTTTCGTTCCGCGAGTTGGCTGTGCCCTTCACGAAGCTACAGCTTCGAGGGTATTCGGTGGCCAAGGGAATCGATCACTACTTGCAACGGAACGAGTACCCGACCCATGGCACTGTCACAATGCTTATTCAGGGACTCGAATCAAGGCATGCTAACCTGCCTCTTGAGACTCTGTTGAGGCAGTACGAGGCGTCGGACGTCCAGTTCGAGAAGATTGAGAGAATCAGTGAGACTATCCCGGATGTCGAGAGAGTCTACGACCTCGAAGTGAAGGGTACCTCCAATTTCCTTGCCAACGGAATCTTCACTCACAACAGCCGTTGGGCGACCCACGGGGGAGTCACGGACCGCAACGCGCACCCCCACACTGCATGCAATGAAACTGTTGCCGTGATTCACAACGGAATAATCGAGAACTATCTTTCGCTGAAGAAGCGCTTGACGTCCAAGGGTCACAGGTTCAAGAGCGAGACAGACACTGAGGTGATCGCACACCTCATCGAGGATGAGTATGCGAAGACCAAGGACCCACTTAAGGCGACGATGAGAGCGACGAAGAAGCTCACCGGGCAGTACGCCATCGCCGTGCTCTTCCAGGACAGGCCGGACGTAATAATCGGCGCCCGAAAGGACGCCCCGCTCATCGTCGGGGTGGGCGACGGGATGATGTTCATCGCCAGCGATGTGCTGGCCTTCATCGAGCACACAGACAGGACCGTCTTCCTGGACAACCAGGAGACGGTCGAGATCACGAAGAGTGGACTGAAGATCGTCGGCTGGGACGGAAGAGAGGTGAGACGCAGGCCTACGCAAGTGGCCTGGGAGCTATCTGATCTCTCCAAGGCCTCCTATGCCCACTACACACTCAAGGAGATCAACGAGCAACCGCAGACCGTTGTCGGAGCGTCTGTGCAGGATCCTGGGAGGGTCACCGAGTTCGCTAGTGTGCTATTGAGAGCGAAGTCGCTCTTCATCACAGGCTCGGGAACCAGCTACCATGCGGGGCTGCTCATGAAGTCTAGGCTGAACCAGGAGGCGGGTATAAGATGCGATGTGGTGGTTTCGGGTGAACTGAGGGAGCATTCAGGGTTTTTAGTCAAGGGGTCTGTCGTGGTCGTGCTCTCCCAGAGTGGAGAGACCGCGGACGTGCTCGAAGCCGTCAAGGAGGCCAGACGGCGGGGAGCGAAGATTCTTTCGATCGTCAACGCTGCCGGGTCGACGCTGGCGAGGGAGAGCGACCTCGTCCTGCTGCTCAACTGCGGGCCCGAGGTCGGAGTCGCTGCAACGAAGAGCTTCACAGCGCAGGTGGTGGTAGCCAACATGGTTGTGGATGCGGTCCTCGGCAAGAAGAGGACAAACGGAATCCAGGAGCTCTCTGAAGCGATCACCAAGGCTCTGGAGGCGGAGAAGCAGATCAAGGAGATCGTGCAGAGGTACAAGGACAAATCCGACTTCTACTTCGTGGCGAGGGGATACCAGAGCCCGGTCGCGCTCGAGGGTGCGCTCAAACTGAAGGAGCTCTCGTACGTGCACGCTGAAGGGATGCCTGCAAGCGAGCTTAAGCATGGGACGCTTGCCCTAATAGAAAAGGGGACTCCCGTGGTCGTCATAAACCCCTCGGGGGACACCCACGCCGATTCCCTCTCAAATTCTGAGGAATTGAAGGCGAGAGGGGCAGATCTGATAGGCATCTCTGACGTCGCAGACGAGGTCTACAGGTACTTCATCCATGTGCCCAAGGTTCAGGCGAAGTTCATGCCCGTGGTCGAGGTGGTTCCGCTTCAGCTCTTGGCGTACCACTTCGCGGTGGCACGAAAGAACGACCCGGACTACCCGCGTAACTTGGCGAAGTCAGTAACCGTCAAGTGAGCAAGGCAATTAAGCGGTTTCTGCGACAGCGTGGCGTGGTATCAAAGAAGGAAGTCCTCTCAAGACCGGTGGCCACGATCGAAGTGGGCAAGAAGAGCATCTCCGATTTGTTGGAAGAAATGGCTCAGACCGGTTTCCAGGGGAAGAAGCTCGGGGAAGTCGTGAACATATGGACCGAGATGGCTCGACAGAAGGACCTGACGATCTTCCTAGGTCTGACGGGGTCGCTCAGCACGACCGGACAGTGGAAGATAATCAGGTGGCTGGTAGAGAAGAGATACGTCGATGTCCTCGTGAGCACTGGAGCCAACATCTCCGAGGACATACTCGAAGCGCTTGGCTACCACTACTACCAAGGGACATGGCTCGCCGACGACGAGGAACTCCTTAGACTCAAAGTCGACAGGTTCTACGACGTGTATGCCGACGAACTGCAGTACAGGAAGCTGGAGAACACCATCTACAAGTTCGCGAATGCGCTCGACGAGAAGACGACCTACTCGACGAGAGAGTTCCTCCATCAGTTCGGAGAGTACCTCTCGAAGAAGGGTATCGACAGCATCGTCGCAGCCGCGTACGAGGCCAAGGTCCCGGTCTACTCGCCTGGGCTCATCGACAGTGGATATGGAGTGGCCCTCAGCCTTCTTAAGAGACAGAAGAGGAAGCTGATCAGGCTGGACCAGACCAAGGACATGGAGGAACTGGCGCAGATTGCCGAAAGGACAAAACGGACGGGCGTGGTCTATCTTGGCGGAGGGGTGCCAAAGGACACAATTCAGCTATCGACGATAATCAAGTCGCTCGCGAAGGGAGGAGATGAGGAGACTCCGCACGAGTACGCCATTCAGATCACGGCTGACAGCCCTCAGTGGGGAGGCCTGTCTGGGTGCACGCTCGAAGAGGCAATAAGCTGGGGAAAGATCTCCTCGGGGGCGAAGAAAGCAACGCTGTACGCCGACATAACTCTCGCCCTTCCAATCGTTGTACACGCTCTGAACGAGAGAGTGGAAAAGAGGAGCTACCCGCCCGACCTCGGCTGGGTCTTCAAGCTCTAGACTGCATCAGCTCTGCGACCATCCTTGGACATTCGAGGGCCATCTGGGGTGCAGCGCCGAGGTAGGATTCGGCTCGTTTGATAGACGGGGTAAAGTGCCCCTTCTCAAGCATCGACTTCACATTCTCGTACCCCCGTTCGTCTCCCTTGAGCCTCATCGACACCTGCTCGGCTTCGGCGTAGACCTCCGGATGATTCGAAAGGTCCCGGCGCATCGTCGCTCTTTCGATGTTCATGGAATCGAGCGAGCTGATCAGCCTCGAACAGGCTACAAGCGAATGGGCGAGTGCCTGCCCTACCATGCGTCGAATCACGGAGTCCGACAGGTCGCGCTGCATCCTGGTCATCTGGAGCCCGTATGCGAGGAGAGGCAGCAATGAGTTGGAGATCTCAGCCTGCCCTTCCGCGTTCTCGATGTCGACAGGGTTGACCTTCTGTGGCATGGTCGACGAGCTGACCTTCCCGGGGCGGGCAAAGTGGATGTAGTCGAGGGTCTGGTAAAGCCAGAGGTCACGCGAGAGCGAGACCATCAGCTGATTGATGTTCATGACATAGTGGAGTATGTCCGAGAGCCTCTCGCCGGGGACTATCTGGGTCGAATAGGGGGCTGCCTCAACCCCCATTTCAGAGACGAAGTTGCCCAGGGTCTTCCTCCAGTCTCTTCGCCCCATCAGCGTGAAGGATGCGTAGGTCCCGACGGCTCCCGAGAACTTCGCCATGGGCTTCATCGACCTCAGGAGAGAAACACGTTCTGCGATCCTCACGGCGAAGACTGCCATCTCCTTGCCGAAGGTTGTGGGTATTGCCGGCCGGCCATGTGTGCGAGCCAGCATCACCGTCCTGGCCTCTTGTCTGGCCATCGCCGCTAGCCTAGTCGCGAGACTCGAGTACCTTGGTATCATGACTTTTTCCAGAGCAGAGCGGAGCAAGAGGGCGAAAGCCAGGCTGTTTGTGTCCTCGCTGGTGAGTCCGAGATGGACGTACGGTCCGAGCTCACCGGCGCCGGCATGTTTGAGGGAGTTTCTGAGGAAGACCTCGACGGCCTTCACGTCGTGGCCCAGCTTCGCTTCCAAGGCCTTAACCTTCTCCATCGAAAACGAGAGATTGGGGACCCTTCGGTTCGGCGCGACGCCCAGCTTCACGAGCAACGAGAGGTACGCGAGCTCGACACGGACGCGCTCCTCGACGAGCGCCCGTTCCGTCACGTATTGGGCTAGAGGTTTGGCCTCTTCCCTGTACCGGCCATCTATTGGAGAGATGGAATCATAGTTCAATTGTTCTCGACCTCTCCTCGCCGTGCGAGACCAGGCTCACGCGAACCCCCAGCGCGGCCTCAAGGTATTCGACGAGCTTCTTCGCCTGGGCCGGCAGCTCCGTGCCGTACTTTGCTCCTTGCATGGAAAACGGAGACTCGTAGACAGGTTCGACTTCGTGCAAATGCCCGAGCGAACGTTGGAAATCATGGGTTTCGGAGCCCATGTGGCGGTATGAGACGCACGCCCGGAACTCCTTCACCTCCGAGAGGACGTCGAGCTTGGAGACTGCAATGTTCTTCACGCCGTTGAGCCTGACTGCATATCTTAGGGCGACTAGGTCGAGCCAACCGACCCTCCTGGGCCTCCCTGTCGTTGCACCGTACTCATTGCCCACTGATCTGATCTTGTCAGACGTGGGACCTTTGATTTCTGTGGGGAAGGGTCCGCTCCCGACCCTGGTGGTGTAACACTTCATCACGCCGAGAGGCTCCCCAGCCTCGGACGGGGGGATGCCCAAGCCAGCAGGGATGTAGCTGGCAACAGTGTGCGAGCTCGTCACGAACGGGTAGGAGCCATGCAGAAGGTCCAACAGGGTGCCCTGAGAAGCCTCGAAGAGGACGGAGCCGCCCTCCTGTCCGATGTCGACAACTCGCGAACCGACGTCCCCCACCAAACCGGCGACGGCTCGCTTCGATTCCTCGATCCAAGCATGAAACCCGGCGGGGTCAACGCCTAGCCGAGAATAGAACTGGGACGGTGCCCCGGGGTCAGGGTCGTTCAGGAGGTCCGATGCACGCAGGGCGAGGCGCAGGGCCCTCATTGCATACGCGGGGCCGATTCCTCGCCGCGTCGTCCCTATTGCCGAGCTGCCTCTCATCTGCTCGAGGACAGCATCCAGCTCCTTGTCGAAGGGTGAAACTAGGGAGCATCTCCCATCGATCAGCAGCTTCCCTCTGACTTTGTCCGGCAGGAGGGAGAGCTCCTCGCGGAGGACGACGGGGTCCAGAGCGACTCCTGCCCCTATCAGAAGCTCCTTCCCCTTCAGCGCTCCCGAAGGGACAAGGTGGAAGGTGTGCTTCTTCTCGCCGATTACGACCGTGTGGCCAGCGTTGCTTCCTCCGTTGAACCTGGCGACCGCGTCAAACTGACCCGCAAGATAGTCCACGAGCTTGCCCTTTCCTTCGTCGCCCCATTGTAGGCCAACCACTGACAGGTTTCCCATGTCACGCTACCTTCTGTATGTCGTGTGGGAGGCTCTCCTTGTAACCGGCTGGAGTGATCCGGAGGAACTCGGCTCTCCTCTGAAGTTCTAGGACGCTGTGGGCGCCTGAGTAACTCATTCCCGAACGGAGTCCACCGACCAGTTCCTTGACCACCTCCTCGACTCTTCCCCTGTACGGAATCAACCCTTCCACTCCCTCGGGTACACTCTCCTGGATCACCTCCTCTATGACTTCAGACTCCTTTGTGGAACCTCCTCCGCCCTCCCTGATCCTCCTGTCGACTGTCGCTGCGAGGGAGGCCATGCCTCTGGTGAACTTGTAGCGGACGCCCTCACGCAGAATCGTTGGCCCAGGGCTCTCTTCAGTCCCGGCGAATAGGCTGCCAATCATTACGGTGGAGGCACCAGCTGCGAGCGCCTTCGTGACGTCTCCTGGGTTCCGGATTCCTCCGTCTCCGATGATGGGAACACCGTGGTCTCGGGCCACGCGAGCGGCGTCCATGATAGCGGTCAGCTGCGGAACCCCCGAACCTGTGACGACGCGCGTGACGCACACACTCCCGGAGCCCACACCCACCTTCACCGCGTCGGCTCCGGCCTTGATCAGGTCGACCGCACCCTTCGAAGTGGCGACGTTCCCAGCAACGACCTCAGCCCCGCCGAAATCTTTCTTGATTTTCTTCAGTGTCTCGATTGCATAAGTCGAATGACCGTGTGCGATGTCGACTACGAGGCAATCCGCCTCGACTTCAAGCAGCCTCTCCGCCCGCTTCAGGTAGTCACCCTTCACCCCAACCGCGGCTGCGACCCTGAGGCGTCCCTTCGAATCCTTCGTCGCTGAAGGAAACTGCCTCCGCTTCATTATGTCCTTCGAAGTAATGAGGCCTGCGAGCCTTCCACTTCTGTCGAGCAATGGGAGCTTCTCGACCTTGTGCATGTGCAGGATCTTCTCCGCCTCGTCGAGTGAGACCCCTTTGACTGCCGTGATGAGGTCCTTCCTTGCCGTCATGACCTCGCTCAGCTTCCGGCCGAGGTTGTTTTCAAGGAGGATATCCCTCCTCGTGACTAGCCCCAAGACTTTCCGGTTCGCGTCGACTATGACAATCCCCCCTATTGCGTGCTCTCCTATGGCTTCCCAGGCGTCTCTCACGGTCCTGTCTGGGCCTAGAGTGATCGGGTCCTCGATGACTACGCTTTCGGACCGCTTGACCCTGACCACCTCCGCCACCTGCACCTCCAGCGGAAGGAACCTGTGTATGACGCCAATCCCCCCGAGGCGGGCCATCGCTATGGCCATGGTCGATTCCGTCACCGTATCCATGTTGGCGCTGACAATCGGGATGCTCAGAGGAATTCCGCGGGAGAACTTCGATTTCGTGTTTGCGTCCTTCCGCGACGTCACATCAGAATACTTGGGAACGAGAAGGACGTCGTCGAAAGTGAGGCCCAACCTCAGCTCGGAGCCGGAATCCTTCACTTGACTTCGCAATGTTTATTGGCTTTATAGTGTTTTTGGAACGATCTGGGAAGAGAGAGACGGTTTGAGGGGCTGGATTACAAGGAAGACCCGAGAGGCAGGCCCGAAAGACGTGCGCCACTCTGTTGACGGATAACTGGGTTGACGAGGCGCCGGGGGTGGGAATTTGGCCTCGGTTTACTAGTAGATCATGGGATAAGGAACCGGGTGCGGGCCCGGTGGGACTCGCCCCCAAACAGGTCCGGAAAGTGGATTCCAGCCCAGAATACTTGGAGAGCTTACTTCGGGTTTACCTCAATAGCTCGGTTACGCTACCGAATCCCTAGTTTGACTGGCACAGTCTGTCCCCGAACAACCCATAGCCTTCGGGATCTGGGCACCGGTCTTCAGCATCCCGACTAAAGCAGCTTCCAGACTCATAAAGTTCGAAACTGAAACTCAAATGCCGAGAGCTGATCTGAGACCCTTGTACCTGTTTCTTATGGTCACTTCGGTCACCCCGGCAGCTTCAGCAACGTCCTTCTGTGTCTTACCTTCGCCTTCCAACGTGCAGGCAACGTATAGCGCCGAAGCTGCAAATCCCATCGGGTCCTTGCCAGCTGTTATCCTCATCTGCTTGGCCCTGAACAGTATCTCCCGTGCCCTTCTCTGCGTCTTCTCGGACAGTCCTGCCCTAGACGCTATCTTGGTTACGCACTTCGATGGATCTGCCACTGGCATCTTGATGTCCATCTCCTTGAGCAAGAGCCTGTAGGACCTCGCAAGGTCCTTCTTCTTGACGTTGCTCACTGCTGCCACATCCTTCAAAGATCTCTGAACTTCCATGTCCCTGCAGGCGGCGTAGAGCGATGCCGCTATGATGGATGTGATGGACCTTCCTCTCACAAGACCCCTCTCGAACGCCTTTCTGTAGATGTAGGCGGCCTTCTCCGTGACTGCCTCCGATACAGCGAGCTTGTCCGAGAACCTTCGCAGCTCGCTGAACGCCTGCCTTAGGTTCCTGTCCGCTGACTCGTGCACCTGGCTTCTCCGATCCCACGTCCTCAGTCTCTCGACTGTGGATTTCATGGAACCAGACAACGACCTCCCTGATGCATCCTTGTTCACGCCTCCTATTGTTGTGGCAAGGCCCATGTCATGCATTGCAATGGAGGTGGGGCTTCCGGTCCTGCTTCTGTTGTCGTTTTCTTCGCTGGAGAAGGACCTCCATTCCGGACCCGATTCCACGACCTTCTCTTTCATTACGAAGCCGCAATTGCTGCAAAAGAGTTCCCCTCTGGGGCTATCAGTTACAATCAGCCTCTTTCCGCATTTGGGGCATCTATCCAGTGTCCTCTCTGATTTCAGCAGTCTCGAGAAGTTCGTGTTATGGGACATTTTGCATCACAAATCTGAGATCTTAAATCTCAGAGTATGAAATTACTCATCTGATATATAAGCTCCGAGTACTCATTTTTCCCCTTGAGTTGAAGGCAATCGCCAAGTGCCTAGGTCTTCGTTGCTGGCTCTTGTCTGCCTTAGACCAAGGGGTCAAGACGCATGAAGAACGACGCACCTTTTCCGCGTCTGCCTTTTCTTTGCGAATTCACATACCCGTACACCACTTCTTTTATAGCACGCAATTGCTTGGGACGTTAGTGTCGTCCAAACACTAGGAGATGAAAGAACGAGTTACGGACGCGGAGGCGGTTACGGGCGATCTAGTTATGGTGGAGGTTTTAGGTCGGACAAACCCACGCCAGTAGAAGTTGGCAAGGAGTACGACGTCACCATTACCGAATTGAGTAGAAGGGGCGACGGAGTGGCCAAAGTCGACGGCTTCGTCATCTTTGTCACCGGAGGAAAGCAAGGAGAGAAGGCGCGAATCAAGATCACTCAGGTGGGCCCAAGGTTCGCCAACGCCACGATAGTAGGCACGGCTTCTCAGGGCACGAGCTAGAACTCGTTCCCCGTAAGGGACGGAGGATCACTCCGTCACCCCTTTTTCATTTGGGACAATGGGGAATGCGGTTGTGTTAGATCTTCGGGACACGACTCAGGATTTTGTCCCTGTTAAGCGTCGGGACATGACATCGGGTTTCAGAGGGCAAAGACGGATAGCTATTCTGACACTCTTTCTAGAACCCGTCAACCTCGGAGTCCTCTTCCCCTCCGTCATCGTCCGAGTCCTCGTCAGAGTCTTCGTCCAGTTCCTGGTCCTCTTCGGACATTTACGGTCAGCGCGATTTCATTTACTCTATAAAAGCTCTCGGCGGATGGTTCTCCTATGTCGCTTCCGAGCCCCTAATACGTCTGCCGTCGTTGCTGGATGGGCACTCTCCTATCCGCTCTCTCTGGATGGAGCACTGTGGCTTCCGTGTTAGCCTGTGGCCCAACCTGTCAAACGCGCTCTGAGGCGCAAGAACCTGAGGGGCTGTCAAGTTGACGAGACATCAACCAGTTCTTTCTCGGTGTCCACTGTCAGGACATGGCGGCAAATCTTAATTATTGGCGCGGTTTTGAATATTGATTCATGGCAGACGCCATCACTGGAACCATCGCTGAGATTCGAAGCCAGTTGGTTGAACTCACCAGACAAATCAATGCCTTGAATGTCAGAACAACGGAGCACGAAGACGCAATCCCCGCCTTGCGTCAGAGAATCTCCGACTTGGAGGAAAAAGTTGCCGAATTGGAAAGATGAAAATAGGCTCAAGTAACCTTCCGTTCTTCCTTTTGGCTCGCGTTCTGAATCAGCGTTAGCCATTTGTCTTCGCCTTCGACCTTGATTCACGCTCGCTCGACTGGTGTGTCTCCGTTCAGACTCTCGTGCGGCCTTACGAAATTGTGGTAAATCTACATCCCCTTCAGGATTGGCGTGTGCATGTTCTGGAGACCACGCATGACCTTCTCTCGGTCTCGAACCTCTCCGTTCATCCGTTCCATCTTGACCCTATGACGTGGGTTAATGAAGAAACGAGCCAATCTGGGAGGCATGGGCAACGCGCGCGCGCGCGGCTGGGGTGAATGTCGCCCCCCGAAGGTCTTGTGAATCAGTGCTCCGTATGGAGGGAGCGCCAATTCCATAGCGAAGCTCCTGCCGAATCTGGATTAGTCCTGAAAATGGTATATTCGGTCTGACCCATGAGCGGTCTTATGTCCTCATTGGAGGGCGAAGCGCCCAAGTCTTCTGCTACGCTAGCCTTGCCCTTGAAGTACGAGTACAAGGGCAGATTTGGTGCAGCTCCGATGGCTTCAAAGCCCATGGAGGAGGCGTCTCACGAGGAGATAGACGCCTTCGTCAAGAACATCCTCGGTTTGACCAAAAGGAAAGAGGAGTGAACGGCGCTCAGCTCAGGCATTAGCGCGCGCGTGCTATGAAAGCGGGAGATCGAGTGGCAGAGCGAAACCAGGCTGGATCGACGACGCGGTAAAGTATGCGCAGGTCCCGAGAGTCTCTTGCAAATCGAAGGGACAGGATATGATAAGCTCCGGCGTAGTCTGGCAAGCGCTTGGACGCTCCACTAGCTCAGATTTGATTCAGACTGCGCTATCCGTTCACGGTACTCATCCAGTTCATCTTTCATCCTTTGGTCGTGCAAGTACCATTGCCTGACTGCGGGGTTCGCCGGTGTTCCGCCCGAGCTTCTTTCGGCAGGGCTCTTGCGGCTTCCCGAGGCTCGGATCACAACGATCTTGAGAACCGAAGCCGCCCCAGCCCCAAGGAATTTCGACAACTCTTGAGCAAACCGAGCGGGTTGTTCGAGGGTGGCTTTGTCCATCACGTTGAGCAGAGCCGACGACCCGGCTTCGCCCGCCGTCTCCAGGAGCACATCCTTGACCAAGGCAGCGAAATCTGGGCCCTCCCGAACCAGACCCTTAATCTTCAGGACAAAGTCGCGTTCATAGCCTTCCAATTCTCTTTCACCGAGTCATGTTCCGCGAGGAGAGCCCCGCGGACATCCGACCCTGGTACTGACGCGATTGTGCCATTCATACAATGCTTGTCAGAGCCGGTAGTATGGGATTCTCACGCGAGTGCTCGAGGACCATCGCCTCGGTGCTGGGTTTATCGCCCATCAAGACGACGGACCGGTCCCTGACGAAGAGTCTCGCGTGCCCTCGGCTCATCCCTATCAGTCTCGTCCTTAGCAGCGACTCCGCGGGCATGAAGAACGTGATCGTATCTACACGCGTCGTTTGAATATTTGAGATCCAAGTTGAAATCTGCTCTGCCAGCAGGTCTAGGCTTGACGCGAAGGCTCCCTCTACCTGGCTGACGCTTTCCATCACAAGCACGCCCTCTCTTTTCGACCTCCTCCTGACGCCCGCAATAAGGTCGCTGACGTACTGCGTGCCCTCTTTAGGATTCTTCGGACTTATTCCATAGAATGGAGGTTTGAACGCGTTCGGGTCTCCTTGGGCCACGATCGCAAGTCTCTCGCGGATCGCTTCCTCCGACGTCCCGTCCCTGATCACTGCCGCGAGACTCTCCACTCCGGCCCCCGGCAAGGGGACCACGACGACGCCGTGCCCGAGGTTGAGGGCGTTGACGATCGCCGGGATCTCGACGAGCCGCAGCGCGGAGTACGGGACATCCCCGCCGTACTCGAACAGGGTCGTGTTTCCCTTCCCCAGACCGCCGAACACTTGATCCATCGCAGCGGTACCGAAGGAGAAGGCGTCGTCGTGGTCTTCTATGGGCTTGAACCACTTCCCTTCATCGCACGCGGCGGGAGAGTACGGTTCGAAGTGCCTGAACACCCCTCCAAAGAGAGTGTAGAGGTATTTGTGTTGGCTAATCAGAGTGCCCCTCAGCTTCTGAATCTCGATCTCCCTAAAGATGCGACCATATTCTTCGTTCCTTACAAGTTCAATGATGCCGTCTACAAGGTAGTCCATCGTCGTCTTTCCTGGCTCCTCGCTTACGAATATCATTCGGGTCCTGGAAGAATCAGCCAATGCAACAAGCGTCTTTTCGGCTTTCAGCTTCTCTTTTTCTTCCATCTCCTTTGCGAGGCCGTCCCAAGTGTCCAGCACGATGGCCTTTATTCTGGCGTCGCGACTCTTTCTACCGATGATTCTCAATGTCTCCGCCAAGACCGACTCGGCCGTCCCGAGCCTAATGTCAATGAATTCGTTCTTCTTCTCCTTACTCCTAATCCCTTCCACCCACGGAAGTTGTTGCGCAACCTTGCGTTCCGATACTCTGGATGAGATGTATACGCCCTTGCTCCCCTTCGACAACTGAGCGAGCAGCTGAAGGGCAAGTGTAGTCTTCCCGGCACCTGCGTATCCTTTGACCAGTAGCGTGCTGCCTTCAACCGCGAGAAACTTTGCGATGCTGATAGGGCTCTCGGTCGTGATGGCAGATGGAGGCAGAGGCAACCCATCTCCTTTGTGTTTTTCCGCCAACTTGCTAACTCATCCTCCCTGCTTCGCCTTCTGCAATCCCCGAACGAGAGAGGCACTCTTCACAATGTCGTCAGGTTTGAGCCTGAACACTGGCACCCCCAACAGAAGGGCCAACTGCTGAATAATCACATTTTCCAGGGCGAGAGCTCCGGGGCCCAGGAGCGCCTTCAGCCGGGTGTGGAAATCCTTCGGATCATCGTAATCGACCGGGCCAATATAATACCGTATGGCACGTGCACCGCTATTGCCTAGCACTTCTATCATGGCGTTTGAAACCGCGTCTCTGAACACCGCCGAGAACTTTGTACTTCCTTGCGGCAGAGCGTGCACACCCACAACCTACGCGCTTCCCAGGAGTTGACTTTGGAGTGACTTATAGGCGATTCTATCCATCGATTTACTGACCTGAAATTAGAACTGACGACTCTGCTTAAGGGCGCTAGGTACACTATTGTGTACTATTCTCCGGCTTCATCTACTCTAAGTGTACATCCAGGACTAATAGCACGCTCCTCGCAAGAAAAGTCGTGATGTCTAAACACACCACAATAGAGGTGTCTGGGCTCAGGCCTTCGATGGAGCACAACCCAATCTTGAAGTCTGGGTTCCTGCGCGAATGCCAGGATCCCGATTCTTGCCTTGCACCAGCTCAGCCTTGCAAGCCCTTCATGTGGGACGGCAGAAGGTCACGCCTAGACATCATCTTCGATGTTCTCGACACCGTAGGAGCGGATGGTGAATCCCGGCCGACACACCTCATGTACAGGACCAACACTAGTTGGAACGTCCTCAAGGAAACAATGACCTACTTGACTGAAAGGGCCATTCTGGCCACTCGAACGGTCGGAGCTCGTAAGGCTGTGTCGCTTACTCCGACGGGATTCAGGCTCTTGGAGACTTTGAAGATCGCACGCTCACTCCTCATGCCCGACTAGGGCGGTTCACCCGGTCCTTTGGGCACGCATGAAGAGGTGCATAACTTAGCATCTGGAAGGAACAAGAGGTTGTCGCTAGGTGTACCGGGAGAAGTCGTCTAGAACATAGGATTCGGACAGGAAAGCGTCGACTTCGTTCAGCACGAGCAGTATCATTTCAGAGGGTGCCAATTTCGAGGAAGCAGTCAGGCCAGTACTGTTGGATACCGTAGGGGAAGCGCCTTGGGAGATTCTGCTCAGAATGCTGCGACGGCTCGATGGCTAATCCTGCCACGAATTCCCCGGTGGAACCGGGAACTGAGCCTTGACGACTGTTTCCCCCACATCAACGGTCGGAGGAGTTCGAAACGACCTCCGTACTAATTCATCGAGGCCACTTCGTATGAGGATACTATACTTGGAACCGAGGTCATGGTGGTAGACAATTGTGCACGTGCTGTCTTCCAGCTTTATTTCTGTCTGCATTTGGGGAACGTACCTTGAGCGAAAGGTCAAGAATTCCAGTACCTTTTCCACCGAGGAGTTTTGAAACCAGAATTCAGTCATTTCTTTCCACATGTCTGGGAGGGCCGTCCCTATTTGAGCCAGAGACTCATCGTCCAGTCTTTCAATCAGAACCCTAAGAAGCTGTTTGTACATCGGAGTGTATCCAAATCTTCTTGCCTTGACTTCCCATTCCAAATGCTGGGTAACGACTGTATTGACCAGAGCGTTGATTGTCGTGCCTTCCTCCTCGGCTTCGTTCTCGAGAGAATGCATCAAATCTTCTGAGAATCTGAACGTCTTGAGTACTGTCTTTCGCGTGTGGTTATTGACAACATCACTCAGGCTAAGGCTCATCTCACGTAGTCCTCCCCAGAATCCGGCACTGTGTCGCCGCGTCCACCAGCCGTGGAGGAGACCGAAACCTCAACCGCACGCGTCGCCAGGCCAAATTGATTTAGTTGATTTGGCCAGAGGCCTATAAACAACATGGATTCTGGATCCATTATCGGGCGCTGCGGACCGGGTGTTCTGT
>Ga0181539_1001385_pt1 | contig 26754 bp, 18 predicted proteins | sample PEATcosm2014_Bin_46_FD_119767 | JGI IMG/M metagenome (GOLD analysis project Ga0181539, IMG submission 119767) | Peatland microbial communities from MTU Mesocosm Facility, Houghton, MI, USA - PEATcosm2014_Bin23_60_metaG | ecosystem: Environmental > Terrestrial > Soil > Wetlands > Peat | place... | reverse complement strand
GAGCTCCCCAGTTTCGCGATCCATGGGGCCGCCGTGAAACCACGATCCCCACGCCGGACTGGCCTTCCCACGTGCCGGAGAACCACACGCAGAGAACATCGCCGTTTTTGAGTTCCAGCAGGTTGGCGGCGTGGGAACTCGGATACAGAATGGGCAGGTAGGTTTCGGTAGCCTGCAGATTCGCGTTGCGCCGCTCCACCCCGTCGGCGAGGCGGGCAACCGAGGGGTCGAGCAGTGGCAATCGCGTTCCCGCATTTTGCGCGGGCGCACTTCCGCTCCCAATTAATACCGGCAGAAGCAGCAAACCACACCATAGGGCGCGATGTCTCGTCATGGTCCCTTTCGTCCCCCCAAACGCGCTTCAGGCTTGACGGAACCCCGCCGGGAGCGGGAGCCAAAGCACGCACGCGGCGCGAGGGGCCAATGTCACGAGAGCGCTTGCGGGCACAACCCCGGGAACGGCTTCAGGAGCCGGCGCAGGTCGCCGCCGCGTCCTTTTCGCTGTCAAAGACCTCGAAGAGATCGAGGACGCCCACCATTTTGAGGGTTTTGTGGACGAAATTGGCGGGTTTGACCAGCTTCACGCCGCCTCCGACCTTGGACGATGTGCGCAGCGCGTTCACGATAGAGCCGATACCGGATGAGTCCACAAAAGGCACGTCCTCGAGATCGAGAATGAGAAAAACATGGCCACTGGAGAGCGCGTTGAGAAAGGCGCCTTCGAATTGGCTCACCGGCTCGCCGCTCACGAGCTTGCCCTTCAACTTCAGGGTGCAGACGTTTCCGTTCTCTTTGATGTCCAAATCCACGAGAATTCCTTCGGCCAGATTCCACTTTACTGCGGAAGTCGGGCTTGTTAAGCTCGTGACAATCTTCGCGTCGATGCAAACCCTTGTCAAGCGGGGTGGGGAGATCGACAGAGATACCCGAATCGACAAGCCTTCAGGTTGACGCACCGATTGTAGACGTTGGGCTCGTTTCCACAATGCGCCGGATGCCGTCCGCCGCGGCAGAGTTCAGGGCGGCGGCCGGAAAGATTGAGCTTGACCACTCTTCCTGTTCGCCGGAAAGGACGGCATGCGGAATGGCATTTGCGACCATGAATTTCCATGCAGCCGGGGAGCGGTCTTCTGCAGTACAAGATACTTTGAACGAACGTTCCCGGAGAACTACCGCCAATGGGTGACGTGAACGACGCGATTCCATCCGTAGACGAGACTGCCATCGAGGCGGCAGCGCAACTGCTGAGCGCCTTCGACAGCGCATCCCGGGCGACCGTGATCGCCTCCGCCATTGCCGGCCTCATCCCCGACAGCGCCTGTATCGTCCACCTCTATCAGCCGCAAAACGACCCCGTACCGTGGACGATTGCGGGCGTGGCAGGTGAGATTTCGCTCAACGAAGCGCAACACGCGGGCAACTGGCTGTTTGCGATCCCGGATGCGTTTCCGGCCGAAGGACAGATCTACGACAAAACCCACCTGAGCCGCGAAGACTACGCGCACTTCAATGTGTCGCGTTCGATTGGCGCAATTGCCTATCTGGCGGTGGAGCACGATGGGCAATTGGCAGCCGTTCTCGAGATCATCGTCTTTTCCGGAACCATCAAGCAAAAGCAGCTGAACGAGCTGGCGCCCATTGTGCGTCTCACTGCGCCCGCACTCCTCTCGGGAGAACAGTTCAATCAGCAACGCCAAACCCTGCTGGATTCCGTGCACCGCATGTCGCAGTTGTACGACCTGGAGAAATCGCTGAACGCGACGCTGGAACTGGACGCGGTGGTCGCTATGATCCCCGGAAAGGCCGCGGCCATGCTTCCCTGCCAGGCCATGCATCTGTGGCTCTTCGACGGGCCGGAACTGCGGCTGGTTTCGAGCGAAGGGGCCGATGACACGGTGGAGTTAGGCGGGATCGAGACTCCGGGAAGTGGCTACCTGGCCGATATGGCCGAAGAAGGCGAGCCGCTCCTGATCGACGACCCGGACGACGAACGTTTGCAGGCACGCAATGCGCGGCGCATCGAGGAGAGCTCGATCCCCCCGGTGAGCAATGCGCTGCTGGTTCCGCTTATGCAGGACGAGGCAGAGATCGGCGTTCTGGAAGCCATCAACCGCGAAGACCGGCCCTTCGACGACGACGACTTGTTCCTGCTTTCCTCGATGGCCGAGACGGTTTCCAATGCTTTGAAAAACGCCAGCCTGATGATGGCGGAGCGCAAGCTGGAGATCCTGAAGGTTCTGGTGCAGGTCAGCTCGGAGATCACCTCCACGCTGCGGCTCGACCGCCTGCTGCAGATCATCGTGAATAGCCCGCAAAGCGTGCTGCCCTACGAGCTCTGCGCTATTGCGCTGGACAACCGAGGAAAGCTGCAGTTGAAAGCCGTCTCGGGCATGGCCCGGCTGCCCATGGGAGATCCGGCGGTGGAGCGGGTGGAACAACTGGTGCGCTGGCTTTCGTCTCAGCCTGACGCATTGCACATCAGCTGGCACGAGGGACCGGAAACCGACGAGGGCGCTGACCTGGCGCCGGAGGTTCGGCAACATTTTGATGAGACGGGCTACCGCGCGCTGTACACCCTGCCGCTGAACGATGACCAGGGGAGGGTGGGCGTGCTCATCTACGAGAGCAGCGACCCGGATTTCCTGGGCGTGGCCCAGATCGAGATGATCAAGGTCCTGTCCGGGCAGGCGACTGTGGCGCTACGCAACGCGCTGCTCTACCGCGAGGTGCCGCTCATCAGCCTGCTGGAACCGCTGGTGCAGAAGCGCGCGGCCCTGCTGCGCACCACGGGCCGGCGCCGTCTGGCGTATGCCGTCGCAGCCGCTGCCGTGGTTCTGATTCTCGTCGTCTGTCCGCTGCCCATGCGGGTGGAGGGTGATGCGGTCGTCGAGGCACAGCACCTGGCCACCGTGGCCGCGCCGGTGGATGGCAACGTGGACAAGGTCTACGTGCACGAAGGGCAGAGGGTTGCAGCCGGCGAGGCTCTGGGCGCCCTGAACGACTGGCAATGGCGCGCCAACCTGGCCGCCGCTGAAGCCAAATATCAGCAGGCGTTGCTGGCCATGGAAGACGACCTGGCTCATGGCAGCGCCCGCGCTGGCGCCGACCGGGCCAACGTGAACTACCTGCGCTCCGAAGCCGCTCAGGCGCGCGCGCACCTGGAGAGCGCGCAGCTGCGCTCGCCCATCGCGGGCATTGTGGTCACGCCGAACCTGGAGAACACTGCCGGCGAGCATCTGGATGCAGGCGCCGCGTTTGCCCAGGTCCTCGACATCAACTCGGCGGTAGTCCGGATTGCCGTGCCCGAGCGGGACGCCGGGCTGTTGCATGCCGGCCAGCCCGCGGCCGTCAAACTCGACAGCTACCCGCAGCAGACGTGGCACAACACGGTTTCAGTGGTCAGCCCACAAGCGGTGGCCGGCGACGGCGAGCGCACCTTTGCCGTCGAAGTCCCGGTGCCCAATGGCGACGCCTCGCTGCGCGCCGGAATGAGCGGGAAGGGAAAAGTCGCCATCGGCTACCGTCCGGCAGGGTACGTGCTGCTGCGCCGGCCGGCTTTGTGGCTGTGGCAGACGCTGTGGAACTGGATTGGCTGGTGACGTATGCATCTTCGCTTGAATCGCCGTAACTCTCTTCTCGTCGCGATGGCGGCCGCCCTGCTGACGACCGGCTGCGAAACCAACTCTCCGCCGCCGGCCGCGGCCGCAGCGGCAGCGCCGGTGAGCTCAGCCGCGCCCGCGCCTGCGGCGCCTGCGCCCAGCGCTCCGGATGCAAAAGCCTTCACGACCAGCGGCCCGCTGGTCGCCGAGCAGCAGGCCGACGTGGGCGCTGAGCGCGATGGCCGGATTATTGAAGTCGCCGTGCAGATTGGCGATCATGTGCGCGCCGGCCAACTGCTGGCGCGGCTTGACGACCGCATGCTGCAGGCGGCCTGCGCCGCGCAAAAGGCGCGCATGGCTGCGGCCCAGGCCGAAGTTCGCAACTGGAAAGCCGAGCAAGAAAGCGCGCGTGCCGATCTGCGCCGCGCCGATGTCCTCCTCCAGGAAAAGATCCTGAGCCAGGAGAACTGGGAGGTTTCCAAGTACAAAGTGGACGAGACCACGGCCCAGGTGGAGCGCTACGAGAGCGAACAGGCGGCGGCCGAGGCCGACCTGAATGCGACCGAGGTGCAATTGGACCAATCGCGCGTTGTGGCCCCGTTTGCCGGCGTGGTGGGCCGCAGCTCAGTGCGCCTTGATCAGCAGGTGAAGGCCGGAGACGCGCTCTTCTGGATTACCGCGGAGGCCCCGTTGCATGTGCTGTTCACCGTGCCCGAGACGCTGATGGCCGCTTTCACTGCCGGCGCGCCGCTGGAACTGACGACCGCGGATTATCCCGGTCTGCACCAGTCAGGCCGCATCCTTCGCGTGAGTCCGGTGGTCGATCCGGCCAGCGGCAGCGTGCAGGTGATCGGCGCAGTTGACCACGCCTCGCCGCTGCTCAAGCCCGGAATGCAAATGCAGGTACGGCTGGCGCCATGAACCTCAGCGAAGCTCTCGACGCCGCACTTCCGGAAATACCTAAAACGCGGCTGGCGCGCAGCCGCCCGCCGGGCCTCGACCCGGACCTGGTCATCCGCGAGGATCTGGTTGACGGCGAACCCATGATCAGCGTGATGCAACGCGGCACGCACAGTTTCTTTCGCTTCACGCCTATGCAGTGGCAGATTGCGCAGCTTTTCGACGGCGCCCGCACCTATGACGAGATCGCCGAATTACACACGGCGCAAACCGGCACGCCGATCGGCGCAGACGAACTGCGCACCTTTGCCGAAGCCATGGATCGCGATGATTTCTGGTACAAGACACCTCAGGAGAGAAACCTGGCGCTGAGCCAGAAGCTGATGGATCAGCGCGGACGCCGGGCCGGGCGTAAATCAAAATTCAACATCGCCCACATGACCTTCTCAGGGTGGGACCCGGACAACTATCTTAGTTGGCTTGACCGGGCCATCGGCCGTTACGTCTACAGCCCGTGGTGCACAATCGCCGTCGTGCTGCTCTTCCTCTTCGAGGCTTCAGTCTTCATTGACAAGTGGAATGTGATCGGGCCCGATATCCCGCTTTACTACAACTTCACGCACAAGACCCTGCTGGATCTGGCGCAGTTCTGGCTATTGTTCCTGGTTCTCGGCTTCTTTCATGAGACGGCGCATGGCCTGACCTGCAAGCATTACGGCGGGCAGGTGCACAGCATGGGCCTGATGTTCATTTATCTGTTGCCTGCGTTCTATGTGGATGTGACCGAGGTCTGGATCTCAGCCACCAGGATCCAGCGGCTGGCCACGATCATTGCCGGCATCTGGGTTGAGATGATCATTTGCGGCATGGGAATGATCGTTTGGACGAACACGCTGCCTGGCCAGTGGCTGCACGATTTTTCCTACCAGATCATCCTCATTACCGGTATCGCCGTCGTGGTCATGAATCTCAATCCTCTCATCAAGCTGGACGGTTACTACTTCCTCACCGAAGCCATCGGTATTCCCGATCTCAAGGAGCGATCGACGTCTTTCATTTCCGGGTGGTTCCAGAGCCGCGTGCTGCGTTTACCCGTGGAAATGATCGTGGTGCCGCGCAAACGCGCGCCGTTTTTTATCCTCTACGCGATCATTTCTGGAATCTACAGCTATGTCCTGCTCTTCTTTGTGGTTCGCCTCGCCTACAACATCGCCTCCAAGTGGCTGGCTGAGTTCGCCCTCATTCCTGCCGCGGCGCTCGCATTTTTAATGTTTCGATCGCGATTGCGAGCTCTGCGCGGCGCGGCCGCTCGCTTTTGGCAGCACCACTTCGCATCGATCCGGAACCTGCGCCCCGTGCATTTCGCCGCCGCCGCTCTGCTCGTGGCCTTGCTGTTTGTGCCTTTCTGGCGCGACCGCGAGAGCGCCTACTTCGTCATCGAGCCCGCCCGCTCTGAGACCGTCCACGCGGCGGTTTCAGGGCGTGTGCAGGAGGTGCTGGTTCAAGAGGGAGAATCGATTCGCGCCGGCCAGGCGCTGCTCATCATGACCAGTCCGGCGGCCGATTCCATGGCCGAAGCAGCTGTGGCGCAAACCCACGATGCCAGCTTCCAGGCATTCAACGCCGAATTGCAGGGGCAAAGCATCGGTCCCGCGCAGGCCGAGCAAGACGCGGCAAAGCGGTCCAGTTTGCTGGCGGGCGAGGCGCGATCGTCGCTGGTGGTCACCGCGCCGCAAGATGCCATTGTGCTCACCGCGCATCCCGACGCGCTGCTCGGCCAGAGCGTTGGCTCCGGCCAGGCGCTGCTCGATCTGGCGGACGCGGGCCCGCGTATCGTCAGGGTCTACGTTCCCGTCTCGACACTCGACCGCATTCCTCCCGGCGCTGAAGTCGCGCTGGCGCTGCCCGGCAGCTTTTCCATTGTGAGGATGCTCCTGGCGCCTCCCGGCGGCGATGCCGTGAGCCTTCCCCAGGGTTTGATTCATAGCCAGGAATACAAGGGCATCAAGATGCCTGTCTTCTACTGCTCCCGCATGACGCTGCCGGCCGCAGCGGGCAATCCACCCTTCGGCATGGCGGGTGAGGCCAAAATCTTCGGCAAGCGGCGCAGCCTTGTGCAGCGTATTGCGACGTCAATCTACGATCTGACGAAAGCGCATGTATGGTGAAATGAAAGCGGGTGAAATGAAAAAGGCAGCCGTAGATTCGGCTGCCTTTTTCATTTGTCTTTCGAAGCCGGATCGAGAATCAATTCGGCCGGGGAGGGCTCCTCTATTCTCCTGTTACCCTTCCATGCATCCTCTTTCGATCGTCGCGTCGCAACCTGTTTGCGACCGAATCGCTGAGTCTAGAAGTAGACCTTGGCAGGAGTCAGGCCAGCCTTGGCAGGAGTCAAACCGGCCTTGGCAGGAGTCAAACCGGCCTTGGCGGGAGTCAAACCGGCCTTGGCGGGAGTCAAGCCAGCCTTGGCGGGGGTCAAGCCAGCCTTGGCGGGGGTCAAGCCAGCCTTGGCGGGAGTCAAGCCAGCCTTGGCAGGGGTCAGACCGGCCTTGGCAGGGGTCAGACCGGCCTTGGCGGGAGTCAGACCGGCCTTGGCGGGAGTCAAGCCAGCCTTGGCAGGGGTCAGACCGGCCTTGGCGGGAGTCAAGCCAGCCTTGGCTGGAGTCAAACCGGCCTTGGCGGGGGTCAGACCGGCCTTGGCAGTAAGCGCACGGCCAGCGATCACTTTGTTGTTGACCATCTTGGTGTTGGCCAGCAAGCTGGCGGTGGGCTTCGCAGCCGGGCTGCTCGAGAACAGCGATTTCTTTTCGATTGCCATGATGTCTTCTCCCCAGAAATTTTGATTGTGTTCCGACGCCTTACCTAAAGCATCTCGCGTGCCAAACCGGAGCCGGCGGCACAATATTTTCTACGGCAAAGAAAGCAAAGCGCTTAGCGAAGCAGGAGAATTCCTTGGAGGAGGGGCCGGTTCTGCCGCTTGGGTGAAATATTAACCCCACATGGGTTAATTTTTCACCCAACCGGCATTAAAGCGAGTATTTGCGGCACAGGTATTTGATGCGCTGGCCGTCGATTCTCAAGAGGCGCGCCGCGGCGGCTTTGCTTCCCCCGCACCGGCTGAGAGCCGCTGTTAGCAGGGCAACCTCGAGGCGGCTAATCTCCTCGTCGAAGTCGGTGCCTTCGGCCGGCAGCAGAAGCGCCTCTTGCACGGCGATGCTATGAGCCAGCACGCGAGGGGGCAAATGGCTCACGCCGATCTGATCTCCGCGCACGGTCACCACCAGGCGCTGCACAAGATTTTCAAGTTCGCGCACGTTGCCGGGCCAGGTGTGCTCCTCAAGCACGGCCAGCGCATCTTCGGTGAGCCGCTTCACTGGGAGTCCATTGGCCAGGCAGTGTATTTGCAGAAAATGCTCGCAGAGCAGCGAAATATCTCCGTGGCGATCGCGCAATGGCGGCAGATCGATGGGAACCACGTGGATCCGGTAGTAAAGGTCTTCGCGGAAACGCCCGGTGCGGGCCATCTCCTCCAACGGCTCATGGGTGGCGCAAATCAGCCGGAAATCGATCTTGCGGTAGGTGCGCCCGCCCAGGCGCTGCACCTGGCGATCTTCCAGAACGCGCAGCAGCTTGGTCTGCAGGTCCACCGCCAGAGTGGCGATCTCGTCGAGAAAGAGCGTGCCTTTGTCGGCCAGCTCGATCTGGCCGGGACGCGATTCGGTGGCGCCGGTAAACGCGCCGCGTTCGCTGCCGAAGAGCTCCGACTCAATCAGGTTCTCCGGCAGCGCCGCGCAGTTCAGGCGAATGAAAGGCTTGTCTGCCCGTGGGCTCAGAGCCACAATCGCGCGCGCAGCCAATTCCTTGCCGGTGCCGCTTTCGCCCCGGATCAGGACGTTGATGTTGCTGCCGGCCACTTGCCGAATGGCGTCGTAGGCGCGGCGCATGGGTTCGCTGGAGCCGACAAAATCCTGAAAGCGGCTGGCCTCCAGGACCTGATTGCGCTTGGCCACGGCAACGCGATCGCGCAGCAACTCCACGAGCGCGGTTCGCAACTCGCCCACGTCCACCGGCGCACGGAAATGCGCGTCCGCCCCGGCTTCGAGCGCCTGCTTTTCCACCGAGCGGGCTGCGGCGCGGCTCACGGAAATAAGGGTCAGATTGGCGTCGAGCCGCCGCAACTCGTTCAGGACGTGCAGGCCGCCGAGCGGGTCTTTGCCCTCGGTGTCGATATCCAGAACGATGGCGGAGACGCTGTCCTGGCGTTGCGTCCAGCGCGCCAGTCCATCGTATTCGGCGCGCCGAGTCACGCGGCACCAGGGCTCAATTTCGAGTGTTACGAGCTGCAGGAAGTCTTCGTCGATGGAAACCAGGCAGACGGGAAACAAGGCTCTCTGCCGGCTTGCAACCTCTTCCTGCGGCGCTCCTGTCTGAGCCATTTGGATCGAGCTCCTGTTGCAGAAGTTCTGCTCAAAAGCTGCCAGGCACGGGTCGGCGAACGAATTACCGTGTGGCGATGGGTCTGCTTACCCAGTCCTCATCTCGCCTCCGCCCGGTGCCTGCGGGAACAAAGGCGATGGCTGGATTCATCCTTCAAGCGCGCAGCGATGGGCGGCAGGTTCGCTGCAGGTTTCGTCCGGCAAAAAAGCATGCGCGGCCGGACATGATGCAAGAAGGCCCTGAACACGGCAAGGGGAGCGCTCAAACTTGCGCGCCCCCTTCTGTATGCAGCGGGCTTCATCAAAAAGATTGCATAAAACGCCTCAGTTTATCACGCTCTGCGATCGGCGAGGCGTTGGAAGCGACCACTTCGTTCAGTCTTTCCTGTTCACGGGAGCCGCGCGGAGCAGGGCTTGCTCTCAACCTCGGCTGCCGCCGCGGAATCCCGAACACGTTGCTGCTTGCTGCCGTGCGGACGATTCTTGGGTGACCTAAAAGTTGAAGGAAACCTGCAAGTCGATGCTGCGGTTCGAAGCGGCCGAGGAGAAGAATCCTCCCGCGAGAGCGGTGGATTTCCCAAACAGCGGCGACTCAAGAACGCCATCGGGCTGCGCCAGGCTCACATTGTTCAAAACGTTCCGCGCCATGGCCGCGAAGTTAAGCGAATAGCGCCGGGTTTCTGCCTGATCCAGCCGCGGTGGACCGCCACTTCTGCTCAGGCCGCCGGGGCCAAGTCCGCCGCCGCCACCCGGTCCACCGCCGCCGGGTCCTCCACCCGGAGGAGGGCCTCCGGGGCCGCCAGGGCCACCCGGTCCGCCCGCATTGGCGCCTGCTCCGCTTGCGACGCGCGGCCCGATGCCAAACGATTTGCTGACCCGCAGATTCATGCTGAACTGCGTGGGCCCGTTGCCGTAGTTGTAGGGAATACGCTGCTGGTTCCACACCGGGTCGAGGTCGAAGGTTCCGTAGGCCGTCTGCATGGTGTCGGTGCTGCTCGCCGTCGCCAGGGCAGGACGGTCGTTGAACTGGTTATCGCCGTTCAGGTCCTGCCCGATGGTGATGTTGAATGGAGAGCCCGAATTGGCCACGAGCATGGGGCTGAACGAAACGCCGTAAGGCGCCTGCAGATTGCCGCCTAGCAAAAAGCGGTTGCGCACGTCGAAGTTCGCCCGGCCGAAGTCGGCGCCGGGGTCCTGCTGGTCGGAAGGGAAGTAGCCCGCGCCGGAGGTATCGGCGTTGGCAAAGTTCATCATGTAGAAGCCGAAGAGCGATACCCGGCTGGCGCGCACGCTGTAGTTGAGCATCAGTTGATTCTGGTTGTACACGCCGCCCGACTGAAATTGGTAGATGTTCTCGTTGATGCCGTTGGGGCGCGTACCCGTGCCCGTGCTTGCGTTGTAAGTCGAAGGAAGATAGGCATTGATGTTGTCGGTCAGATACTGATGCACGCCGCGCGAGTTGATATACGTGGCAGACATGGTCGCAATCTTGCCGAACTGGTGCTCCACGCCCATGGCCGCCTGCATATTGATGGAGGCTCTGAAGTGCGGATCGATTTGATAGAGAGTGGGCGCCGCCGTGCTGAGCGACGCCAGTTGCGAGGGCGACGGGGCGTTCTGATAAAAGCTCGGGTTCTCGATCACATACTGCTGCTGGTTGATCCCGTTCTGGCGAATGCTTTGGAGCACATTGCCTTCGCCAAAGCGATCGTAAAACCAGCCGTAACCTCCGCGGATCACGGTCTTCGGCTGGTTGTTGGCCCGGCCGGCGGGAGCCCACGCAAAGGAAAAACGCGGCGCCCAATCGCCGTGGTCGCCGATCCAATCCTGGGTCTCGTAGCGGAGTCCGTAGCTCAGGGTGAGGTTCGGACGCGCCTTGAAGTCGTCCTGGAAATACATGCCGAGGTCGAAATAATTCACGTTGGCCGCGGCATTCCCCGCGGTGACGCTGTACTGCGCCGGGGTTTGTGCCGTGTAGGCGCTCAGCGAGGCGTAGGTGTACTGGCCGTTGAAGCCGGAGGTGGAGTAACTGGCATCGTGAGTAAAGCGCAGCCGCCCGCCGAAGTTGATGGCATGCGCGCCCTTGGTCACCATGGTGTTGTTCTGCAATTCATAGTGATCCTGGTTGTCGCGCACCGTGCCCATGCTGTTGCCGCCGCCATTGAACGCGCCCTGCACGGAGATGGAAGGCGCGCTGTTTTGCGCAACCTGGCTGTCGCGGTCGCCCATATATTGAAAGCGCGTTTCATTCACGATGTTGGCGCCCAGCACCTGGGTGTCGCTCAACTGCAGAGTGTTCTCGTGATTCGCAACGTTGTAGGCCTGGGTTGCGAGAGAAAACCCCGAAACCCCGTCATTGCTCTCGACCTGCCGGTCGAACATATAACGAACTGTCAGCGTGTTGTTGGCGCCCAGTTGAAAATCGAAGCGCGGGCTGACGTCCAGCCGCGACTGCGGGTTGGCGACTGCCGTGGTGTAGTTGTAGGAGCTGCCGGTGGAATTGAGAAGCTCCGCATTGACGATTGAATTTGACTCGTTGTCGCGGCGGAAAACGCTGGCGAACCACGAAGAGCTCTTGTTGAGCGCGCCGCCGGCATTGCCCACGAGAAACGTGCTGTAGTACGGCGGCTCGCTGGTCACGAACGGGTTGAGCGAGTTGAACGTGGAGTCGTTGCCGTTCATCATCAACATGCCGTGAAACTTGTCGGTGCCGGGTTTGGTGAGGATTTCGATGCGTCCGTAACCCAGTTTGTCGTACTGCGCCGAGAAGGGATTCTGGTTGATGCGGATCTCGCGGATGGAGGATTTGGGCGGGAGCTGGCCGCCGGTGAATCCATCGATATAGATCTGCCCGCCGTTGGGGCCTGCCGCGGGACCGGCCAGCGCATTGAGCTCGTTTTGCAGCTCGTCGGGATCATCGGAGAGCGCATCCAGATCCCGGCCCTTGATGACGATGGCGCCGGCGTTGTCATCAGGACTGGTGCTCACGCCGGCGGCATCGCTCTCCACCTGCACCTGTTGCTGTTCCACGGGCATTTGCAGGGTCACGTTCTGCGTGGTCGACTGGCCGCCAGCAACCTGGATGCCATCGATCGAGAAGGGAGCGAATCCCTTTGCGGTCACGGTGAGCGAGTAGCTGCCTTCCTGCAGTTGGCCGAAGCTGAACGCGCCATTGGCTCCGCTCTTGAGCGACTTCGAGAAGCCGCTGCCGTTGGCGAGCACGACCGTTGCCGAGGGAACCAGCGCCCCCGAGGGATCGTTTACAGTTCCGAACACGCTTCCAGCCGGGGACTGGCCCAGCGCCAACGGTGCCGAGAGGAGGGAAGCCGCATAAACAATGTGGAGAAGAAATCGGGATATTTTCATGATGATTCCAGGCGGTGGATTGCTGCCATGTACAGGAGACCCCAGGGGACGGCGCTGTGCGGTCTTAATGGGTAAAGATGTGTAACAAAGTGTCACTCCGCTCTTTACCATTTGTTACATTTTTTGCGGCCGCTTTCGCCTGCAACGGGCGTAGTCTCGAAGCAGCGGAAACCTGCGATGGAAGATATCCTGCTCATCGACGACGACGTTGAACTTTGCTCCATGCTCACGGACTACCTGGGACGATACGAGTTTCGCGTGCACGGCGTGCATCGCGGCGACGAAGGTCTGAAGACCGCGCGCGGCAGAGATTGGGCGCTGATTTTGCTGGACGTGATGCTGCCGGGACTGGACGGTTTCGAGGTGCTCAAGCAGATTCGCGCGTCGTCGGACGTGAGCGTGCTGCTGCTGACCGCGCGCGGCGAAGACGTGGACCGCATCGTGGGCCTTGAAATCGGCGCCGACGATTATTTGCCCAAGCCATTCAACCCGCGGGAACTGCTGGCGCGCATGCGCGCCATCCTGCGCCGGCGTTCGGGCGCTGCCGCCAAAAACGAGCCGGCATTGCTGCGCGTCGACGACCTGGAACTGGATGCCGCCGCCCGCTCGGTCGTGCAGGGTGGGAAAAAGATCGATCTCACCAGCGTGGAATTCGCCCTTCTGGAGGCATTGATGCGCTTTCCGGGCCAGGTGGTTTCGCGCGAGCAACTTTCAGAAAGCGTGCTGGGGCGGAAGTTCGATCCCTTCGACCGCAGTCTCGACATGCACGTGAGCCGCCTGCGGCGCAAACTCAGCGAAAATGGGGCGCGCGACGAACAGGTGAAGACCATTCGCGGCGCAGGTTATCAGCTCGCCGTGAGCGCGGCCAGGCAGGCAGCGGAGGGCTGATTCATGCGCAGTCTTTTCTTCAAGATCTTCGTGATTTTCTGGATTGCGCAGAGCCTGATCTTTGCGATCTCGACGGTGCTGATCGTGCGCCATCACTTTGAAAGCCCGGATGTGCTCTTCGACGGATTGCACAGCAGCCTGGAAAACGATGCGCGGCGTGCAGCCGTAGCCTATGAATCCGGTGGCTGCGCCGCGGTAAATGCCCTGGGCACGGAAATCGAGCAGCAAATTGCCCTGAAGGACGCTGCGGGGCGCGACTTGTGCAATGCTCCCGGCCTGCCCCTTCCCGCAGCCAGCGCGGAAAATCCGACGCACATTACGAGCAGCCAGACGGGCACGCAGTTTATCTGGCGGGTTCCGATCACGTCGTCGAGCGGCAAGCCGTATCTCTTTTTGCTGGGCCGGCCTCATGTGGAGCGGCCCCATAGTTTGCTCGATGACCTGGTGCATTTTGCGTCGCCCACGCTTCCCGTGGCGATTGTGGTGGGCGGCCTGACAACGTTCGTGCTGGTCTTGTTCTTTACGCGTCCCATTGCCCGGCTGCGCAAAGCGGCGCGCGAACTGGCGCATGGGAATCTGAAGGCGCGCGTTCCCGAACCGGCCAGCCGCTCGCGTTTTTCCTCGGGCGACGAGTTTCAAGCGTTGCTCCACGACTTCAACCACATGGCGGAGCGGTTGGAGTCGCTGGTGGGCGCGCAGCAGCTCTTGTTGCGCGATGTTTCGCACGAGCTGCGCTCGCCGCTGGCCCGGCTGAGCGTGGCGCTGGAGCTGGCGCGCGAGGATGCTTCTCCGGAAATGGTGACACAGCTGAACCGCATGGAGCGCGAGACGGAAAAGCTCAATCAGTTGATCGGCCAGCTGCTCACGCTCTCTTCCATGGAAGCCATCGAGAATGTCGACCGCTTCGAGCCTATGTCGCTGAATCAAGTTGTGGCGCAGATGATTCCTGACGCACAGTACGAGGCTTCGCAGCGCCAGTGCAGTGTGGTGTTCCGCTCCGAAAACGAGTGCACCGTGCAGGGCAACCCGCACTTGCTCTACCGCGCCTTGGAAAACGTGCTGCGCAATGCCATCCAGTACACCAACCCGGGAACCGAGGTGGAGATTCGCGTGGCCGCGGAGCGGGACGAGACGGGCCATCCAGTGTCCGTAGCGGAAGTCGGCGATCGCGGGCCGGGAATTCCAGAGGCGGAAATCGACGCCATCTTCCACCCGTTCTACCGCGTGGATCGTGCGCGGAGCCAGGAGACGGGCGGATTCGGAGTGGGCCTGGCCATCGCCGAGCGCGCGGTGAAACTGCACGGCGGCCAGGTGAGCGGACGCAACCGGAGCGGCGGCGGGGCCGTGATTCGCATGCAATTTCCATCGGCAAGAACGGCCGCAGGCAGCACGGAACGCCGCTCCGCATAAATCAAGCGCGGCAATACGCTGCCGCTTGCGCTTTGGGATCATTCCCGCCGCGGTGCAGATTGCGATCTGCCCTGCGGATCACCTTTAGTCCTCGAGCTTCACCCATTTCGCACTCTTCTGCGCTTTGATTACCAACTCCGCGGCCAGCAGCGCTTCGTCCAGGTTCTGCGCCAGGTGCGTGCGGTTCACGATGTCGGCCACAAACTGCGGCCCGAATGGCAACGGCATGGCATTGCAATCGATAAACCGCGCCTGCTTCTGGTCGACCACAAATAGGTTGTTGCCATTGTGACTCACGCCGACATTGGTATATTTGCGCACTTCCATATACCCATCGGTGCCCAGAATAAACAGGCGCCCGTCGCCCCAGGTGCCCAGACCATCGGGCGTGAACCAATCCAGCCGCACGTAGCCCAGCCCGCGATTGCCGCGCAATACCATGTCGCCAAAATCCTGGAAGCGCGGACGATCGGGATGGCGCACGTTGGCGATCTGCGACTCCACCACCTCGGCCTGCGTCGAACCCGTGAAAAACAGGAACTGGTCGACCTGGTGCGAGCCGATGTCGCACAGGATTCCGCCGTACTGGTCGGGATTCCAGAACCAGTCGGGCCGGCCGCCGCTGCCGCCCGCGTCGCCCGCGTGCTGAAAAATCTGATGCGGCGCAATATTGATCGTCTGAATCACCTTGCCGATCGCGCCCTGCCGCACCAGAACCCCGGCGTACACCGCAGCCTTCACCTCCAGCAATTCGCTGTAGAGAACTGCGTAAATCCGCTTGGTCTCGGCAATGGTCTTGCGCACATCGGCCAGTTGCTCGAGCGTCGTCATTCCGGGCTTGTCGCTGAGAAAATCCTTGCCGTGCTTCATGGCGCGCACGGCGATCCCGGCGCGTTCGCTGGCAATCTGCGAGGTCAGCACCAGTTGCACCGCGGGATCTTCGAGAATCTCGTCCTGCGTCTTCGCGATCTTCACATCGGGAAAGCGCTTGCGGAACACCGCCAGCTTGTCTTCTTCGCCGCCCCACGCGGCCACCAGCTCGCCGCCCCCGCGCGTCACCGCGCCGATCATTCCGTAGATGTGGTCGTGGCTCATGCCGCACACCGCAAACTTGATGTGGTATTTGGGTGCTTCCTCAGCCTGCAAGGGCGCAGCCGCATCTTCCACAATGCGCGCGGCACCGCTGCCAAACGCCATGGCACTCTCCGGCAATCCCGCCATGATCGCCGCCGAGCCCAGCGATCCCATCAATCCCGCTTGCTTCAAGAACTCGCGCCGCTGCGTGAAACTCGTGCTCATATCTCCTCCACTGTTCGTTTGCATGCATCAACAATGCGGCAACTTCGGGCCCCGAGTCGTCCACCCGGGCACGCCGCAGCCGCGTGGTGGCGCATTCCGCAATTTGGACTGCATCCGCCGCTGCCTGCATCAAAGCACATTGATCATAACTGCATTTGCCTGCAACAGTGAATATGTGATGGGCTCCGCTGCCCCGTCCGGACTATAGTATTGCCTTCAATCCCGAAGACTGTGCTCGAAAAGGGTTCGCGCAAGGCCAGATGCGGCGCAGCCCGCGCATGGCCGGAGCAAGGAAGACAGCAAGATGGAAAGAACGGCAAACTGCCTCGCCAAGCTGGAACGGATGAACAAAGCATTGCACCACGAAGAGCCGGACCGCGTGCCCATCAGCGACTTTTTCTGGGGCGGCTTCCTCAGCCGCTGGCGCAGCGAACTGGGTTTGGCCGCTGATACCGACATCTACCGCCATTACGATCTCGACTGGCGCGTCGTGGCGCCGAACATGGACCCACATATTCGGCAGTTCGACATCCTTCGCGACGACGAGAGGGAAGTCACGGTTCACACCGGTTTCGGCGCGACCATCCGCAAAAGGTTTGATCTGCCCATGCCGGCCTTTGTCGCCTTTGACACCGACACCATCGAAAAGATGGAGGCCTTCGAGTTCGACGACCCATTCGACGAGCGCCGCTTCTTCCGCGCCGGCGACGACCAGATCAACGGCGTGGGCGATGGCTTCGAGCGCAACCTGGCGCCGTTTGTCGATCGCGTTGCCGCCGAGTACGCCGATTTTCCGGTCTACGGCGGCGCGTGCGAGGCGCACGAGATGATCTGGCGCATCGTCGGCACGGAAAATGTGATGATGTGGATGGCCGAGTACCCCGACGCCATCGCCCGCTTCGTCGAGCGGTTGCACGAGTTCAATCTGGGCATCCTCCGCGCGCAGATCGCGGCCGCCGAAGGCCGCCTGGCCGGTATCATCATCTGGGGCGACGTGGCCTACAAGAAGGGCATGCTCTTCTCGCCGGCCTTCTGGCGCCAGCACTTCAAGCCCGGAGTGAAGGCCATGATCGACGAGTGTCACAGTCACGGGCTGCCGGTCATTTATCACGGCTGCGGCAACGTGAACCGCATCTTCGAGGACTTCATCGAGATCGGTGTGGATGCCTACAATCCGCTGGAGTACAAGGCCGGCCTCGATGCGGTCGATCTGCGCCGCCGGCTCGGCCACCGGCTCGGTTTCTGCGGCAATATGGACGTGCAACTGTGGGCCGCGGGCAGCAAAGAAGAGCTGCGCGCCGCCGTACTCACCAAGCTGAACGCGGCCAAGGGCGGTGGGTTCATCTTCCAGTCCGATCACTCGGTGCCCTCGAACGTCTCCGGCGAGAGCTACGACTACGTGGTGCGGCTGGTGCACGAGCACGGCGTCTACCCGCTCCAGCTCGGCGAGTTCGATTTGCCCGACCTGGGTTGAGGATTCTTCCGGGAGGTCCCATGAAACGCTACGGAATGGTGATCGGCCTCAAGCCCGAGGCCGAACAAAAATACAAGGAACATCACGCTGCTGTCTGGCCCGCAGTGCTCGAGATGATCCACGCCTCGAACATCCGCAACTACTCCATCTACCTGCGCAATCACACCCTCTTCAGTTACTTCGAATATCACGGCACCGATTTCGCCGCAGACATGGCGCGGATGGCCGCCGATAAAACCACGCAGGAGTGGTGGGCTCTGATGATGCCCATGCAAGATCCTCTGCCCGACCACGAACCGGGCGAGTGGTGGGCTGCCATGGAGGAAGTCTTTCACCTCGATTAGCCGCGTCCGAACCACCTTGTAGTAGAGTGGGCGCATGCAATCGCATGCCGGCAAGATCGGACAGTGGATGCGCGCCGCCGCCTGGTGTGCGGTCTTCAGTCTCGCCGTCCCGCTGCTGCCCCAGAAAGCGCCTCCTCCGCTGAAAGCCGACTCGATCCTGATTCTCAAAAAGGATCATGTGCTTGAGTTGCTGCAGGGCGGCAAGGTGATCCGCACCTACAAAGTGGCGTTGGGCCGCGGTGGACTGGCGCCGAAGGAGCGCGAGGGCGACGGGCGAACGCCGGAGGGCTACTACATCATCGACAGCCGCACCGCAGAGAGCCACTATCACAAAGCGCTGCATGTCTCCTACCCGAATGCCGAAGACCGCAAACGCGCGGCTAAGCTCGGCGTCGCCCCCGGAGGAGCCATTATGATTCACGGACTGCCCAACGGCATGGGCGCGCTGGGCGCGGCGCATCGCCTCTACGACTGGACGCTGGGCTGCATTGCGGTCACCGATGAAGAGATCGACGAGATCTGGGATTTGGTGCCGATCGGCACGCCGGTCGAGATCAGGCCCTGACGCAACGCGCGTCTGCGCGCATTGGATGTTGACCTTGCGCCGATCCGCGCCGCATCACTTTGCCCCGCACCCTTCCGGCGCGTTCACGGGATTGCATCGCGCCACCACATTTCCGGGCAGAGCCACGAAGTAGTGGCCGTCCCAGCGTGCCGGTTCGCTCGCCGGATAATCCGTGCTCAGGATCTGCGCTCCGCTTGCAATCATCGCGTCGCGCCGCCGCGTGTCATTGGCGCGCGCCTCGCGGGTGCTGTCGTCGGTGCGCGTGCGCACCAGGTACCCCTGCCGCACCAGCTTGTCGATCTCGCTTGCCGGCCCGTCATTGCATTCGGTGAACGCGGCATCGGGATCGCCCGGCACGGCATTGGTAAACAGCACGCGCCCGCGCAGTGAAGGGTGTCCTTCGAGATACACCGGGCCCACGGGCCGCTGATCCATCAGGAAGATCACCTTGCCGCGGGCATTCCTGAGTGTGGGCCAGTTGCCGGCCAGTACGGCCTCATTGAGTGTCTTATAGGCGCCGCGCACATCGTCGGGCGTGATCATTTCCTCGGGAGGAAACACGGAGCGGATCTCCGCATCCAGGGCATCGAACGTGCGTGCTGTAAACGGCTCCGCGGGCGTCAGTTGCATCGGGCCTTCCGACGAGTTCTGCTTGGTTTCAACCAAAATGAAGATCGGAATGTGGCCCGGGTGCCTATGCGACCAGGCGCGCACCTCTTTGAGGCACGCCGTGAAGGGCTGGCACACGCTGCGATAGTCGATGTCCTGCACGTGCATCACCTTGAATCCAGGCTTCAGCATCGCGCCCTCGGGGTCGAAGGGCGGATCGGGCGGAAGCTGCGCCTCGGCCACCATGCGCGGTCCGGCGGGGTGCGCGAAACGTCCGCCTTCGCTGTCGGCGAAAATATCGAGTTCGATCTGCCGCACGCCGCTATCGAGCTGGCGCGTGAGCGATTCGTGTTTATAGTCAAGCCCGTAGAAAACCTCGGGGCTTTTCATCTGCCACACCTTCGCTTCACTCGGCGCAAACCCCGCGTGATAGCTGTTGTGCGTCCCGATCACCTGAATCTGGTTCAGCTTCAGCGTAAGGTCCAGCTCCTGGCACTCCATGGTCGTCGTTCCCCCTATCGCTACGCCCAAAACCAGCAATGCCATTCCGGCGTTCTTCAAGAACATGCCTTTTCCTTTTGACTCCGCAGCACAAAACCTGCCGCGACCAGCCTACAGGATCGCACTCGTCTGCGGCGGTGTGAAAAACCGCGCCGTTGGAGCGGAGCGCAATCCGCCTCTGCGAAAATAGACTTTCATGCTTGCGCTCAAAAATGCCGGTAAGCGCTTCGGGCCGAGGGTGCTGTTTCTTGAAGCCGACTGGCTCATCCGCAATGACGAAAAAACCGCGCTGGTGGGCGCCAACGGCACCGGCAAATCCACGTTGATGAAGATCCTCGCCGGTCTCGAGACGCTCGATTACGGAACTCTCGACCAGACGCGCGGCATCAGCATCGGCTATCTGCCGCAGGAGGGGTTACGGCTCACGGGCCGGACCGTGTTTGGCGAATGCCTCACCGTCTTCGACGAGCTGCATGAGATGCAACGCGAAGTAGAGCGGCAGGCCGGCCAGATGGCCGAGCTGGATCACGAAAGCCCCGAATACCAGGCCGCAGCCGAGCGCTATTCCATGCTGCAGGATCGCTTCCACGCGCTCGACGGCTATGCGCTCGACGCGCAAGTGGGCAGCGTGCTCACCGGCCTGGGCTTCAGCAAGCAGGATTGGACGCGGCAGACCGACGAGTTCTCCGGCGGATGGCAGATGCGCATCGCGCTTGCCAAGCTGCTGCTCGCCAAACCCAACCTGCTGCTCCTCGACGAGCCCACCAACCATTTAGACCTGGAAACCCGCAACTGGCTCGAGGACTATCTCAAGAGCTACCCCTTCGGCTACATCCTCATCTCGCACGACCGCTATTTTCTCGACGTCACCATCGACCGCACCGTGGAGATCTGGAACAGGCGCCTCACAATCTACCAGGGCAACTACACCAAATATCTCAAGCAGAAAGACGAGCGCCGCGAACAGCTCGCTGCCGCGTGGCGCAACCAGCGCGAGCGCATCGAGCATCTTGAGGCCTTCATCAACAGGTTCAGGTACCAGGCCACCAAGGCCAAGCAGGTGCAATCGAGGATCAAGGAGCTGGAAAAGATCGAACGCATCGAGGTTCCCGAGGAAGAGCCGGTCATTCACTTCAAGTTTCCCCAGCCGCCGCCCTCGGGCCGCACGGTTGTCGAAGCAGAGAACCTGAGGAAGGATTACGGCGCCAAGTGCGTCTTCGCCGGCGCGCGCTTCATGATCGAACGCGGCGATCGCGTGGCGCTGGTCGGCGTCAACGGCGCGGGAAAATCCACGCTCATCAAGCTGCTCACCGGCGATGAGGCGCCCACCGCCGGCTCAGTCAAGCTCGGCCATAATGTGGTTGCCGAGTACTTCGCGCAGGATCAGTACAAGGTGCTCGATCCCGAGGCGCGCATGCTCGACGACATCAGCCGGTCCGCCGTGCGCATTCCCGAGGTCGCACTGCGCTCGCTGCTGGGCTGTTTTCTCTTTTCCGGCGACGACGTCTTCAAGCCGCTGGGCGTGCTTTCGGGCGGCGAGCGCAACCGCTACGCTCTGGCACGCATTCTGGTCTCGCCCTCGAACTTCCTGCTGCTCGACGAGCCCACCAACCACCTCGACATGCGCGCCAAGGATGTGCTGCTCGAAGCGCTCTCCGGCTACAGCGGCACTGTGGTCTTCGTCTCCCACGACCGCTATTTCATCGATCGCCTGGCCACGAGGGTGCTCGAAATCGAGAACGGCGCTATCACCGCCTACGCAGGTAATTACGAGGATTATTTGCGGCGCAAGGAGGTACTGGCGGCGGGAACGCCGGACGCTGAGCCCAAGCAGCTCCCCGCCGAAAAGGCTGCGCCTGCTCGGACCACCGTCCTCATTGAGGGTGGATACGAGGAAACCAATGGCGCCGGAGCGGCGCCGGCGGCACGTACCCGCCGTTTGAATCCCATTAGGCAGAAACAGATGGAGGAGCGCTGCGGCTTTCTCGAAGAAGAGATCCCGCGCCTTGAAGCCTCCATTGCACACACCGAGCAACAGCTCGGCGTCTACGTTTCCGCGGCCGAGACCCAGCGCCTGACCACGCTGGCCGAAGAGCTCCGCGCGCAACTGGCCGCTCTCACTGCCGAGTGGGAAGAGCTGATGGCGCAGCTGGAGGGCCAGACCCTCTGACCCCGCCAGCCCCGCATTCCCTCGTGCATAATCAAAATACGATGGCTCTTTTGTGGAATCCCGAGAGCTGGTCCCAGCGGCTGGCCGAACTGGAAGCGCAATCCGGCGACCTGAAGGAGGCGCCGTTGCGCCGCGACGTGCGCTCGCTGGGCACATTGCTGGGCGCGGTGCTGCGCGAACAGGCGGGCGACGAGGCGTTCGCGCAGGTCGAGGCTCTGCGCCAGGGCACCATCAGCCGCCGCGATGCCGAGGCTGGTGGCCGCGCCGAAGAGGCCGCGCGCCACGCCGCTGCCGCGCTGGAGCTGGTGCACGCACTGCCTGTCGAGCGCGCCGTCCTGCTCACGAGGGCCTTCGCTTTCTACTTCGAGCTCATCAATCTCGCAGAAACGAATCATCGCAAGCGCCGCCGCATTGCCCTGCGCCTGAGCGGGCAGGCCGGCCGCCAGCGCGGGTCGCTGGAAGGCACGTTCTGTGAGATGCGCCGCGTGGGCATCACTGCCGAAGAGGCCCTGAACTGGCTGCGCCGCGTGCTGATCGTGCCGGTTTTCACGGCTCACCCCACGGAAGCGGCGCGCCGCACCGTCATGTTCAAACGCCGCCGCATCGGCGAGTTTCTTGAGGCGCTGGATCGCATTCCCCTCCCCGAGCAGGACATGGCGCGGCTCGAAGAACTCCTTCTGGCCGAAATCACCGGCCTCTGGCAGACGGACGAGGTGCGTTCGCGCCGCCCCACCGTTTACGACGAAATCAAGATGGGCCTCGACTACTACGACGTCTCCATCTTCGAGACGTTGCCGGAGCTCTACCGCGAGATTTCCGCGGCCCTTCATGCGGCCTACGGTCTGGAGATGGATCCGCTCGAACTCCCGCTGGTGCTGCGCTTTGGTTCCTGGATCGGCGGCGACCGCGACGGCAATCCCTTTGTGACGCCCGAAGTCACACGCGCCGCGCTGCAACTTGCCCGCGGCCATCTACTGCTTTATTACCAGCGCCAGCTCGACCTGATCATCGACCTGCTCACCACCAGCGCGCAGCAACGGCCGGTGAGCGACGCGCTGCTGGAGCGTCTGCGCGCTTATGTGGCGCAGGTGCACACGCCCGAAGCGCAGGTGTTCGGTTCGCAATACGAATTCGAGTACTATCGCCGTTTCGTCATCTGCCTCAAGGCGCGCGTCGCGCGCACGCTGGAGCAGGCGGGCGAGGCGCACGCAGCCACCGGCTCTGTGCTGCCCGTGACGCCCTATACTCTGGCGCGCGGCCACGACAAGCTCACGCAGGCGCTGCCTGCCTACTGCTCGGTGCAGGATTTCGTTGACGATCTTGAAACGCTGCGCGCGTCGCTGGCCGCGAACGGCGGCATCCGCATTGCCCGCACCCTGATCGAACCGCTCCTCCTGCAAGTGCGCACCTTCGGCTTGCATCTGCACACGCTCGACATCCGCCAGCACGCACGCGTTCACGCCGCGGCATTGCAGGAGGCGATCAACGATACCATCGCGCCCTCGCTGGCCAGCGGGCTCTCCGCGCAGACGGCGAGCGTGCTCGAAACCTTCCGCGTGGTCGCCGAAGTCAAGCAGGGTTGCTCGCCCGAGGCCATTCGCCAATACGTCATCAGCGGCGCATCGTCGGTAGAAGATGTGCTGGCCGTGATCCGCCTGGCGCGGCTGGGCGGTGTCACGGTCGAAGGCGCAGGCGAAGGTCCCGGCGTCGATCCCGATCTTCCACCCCAGCGACAAAAACCCGTCGCCGGGGACCCCGGTTTAATGCCGGTGCCGCTCTTCGAATCCATCGAGGATCTGCGCAACGCGCCCGCCGTCTGCCGCGAGCTCTGGAGTCGTCCCGATTACCGCAAACTCCTCTCGAGCTGGGGGGACTGGCAGGAGATCATGCTCGGCTACTCCGACTCGAACAAGGATGGCGGCATGCTCACCTCCACGTGGGAGATCTTCCGCGCGCATCGCGATCTGCACGTGGCCGCGCGCGAAGCCGGCATCAAGCTGCGCATCTTCCACGGCCGCGGCGGCACGGTGGGCCGCGGCGGTGGGCCCACGCATCGCGCCATCTTCGCCCAGCCCTTCGACGCCTTCGACGGGCAGTTGCGCATCACCGAGCAGGGCGAGGTGCTCAATTTCAAGTACGCCGACGAGGTGCTGGCCGAGCGCAACCTCGAGCTGATGATCGCCGCCTCGCTCGACGCACTGGCGCGGCCTAACGCGCGCGACCCCGAGGGCCATTTCACCGGCGTGCTCAAGCCGGAATGGGAGACCGCGCTCGACACGCTCTCCAGCCTCGCCCACGGCTTTTATCAGAAGCACATTCTTGAGGACCCCGGCGTCATCACTTATTTCGAACAGTCCACGCCGGTCGGCGAACTGGAAAACGCCAAGATCGGCTCGCGCCCCGCGCGCCGCAACGATTCGCCCCAGCTCTCCGACCTGCGCGCCATCCCGTGGGTCTTCGGCTGGACGCAGTCGCGGCTGCTCGTGCCTGCGTGGTTCGGCGTGGGCTACGCCATCGACCAGTTCCTCGCCCAATCCGGAGCGCTCCCCTTGCTCGAAACCATGGCGAAGGAGTTTCCGCTCTTCATCGACCTGCTGCGCAACGTGGAGATGGCGTTGGGCAAGGCCGACCTGGGCACCGCGCGGCTCTACTCCACGCTGGTCCAGGACGGGAAGCTGCGCGAGCGCATCTACGACATGTTCGAGGCGGAGTTCCATCGCACCGTGCGCGGGCTCTTCGCCGTGCTGCGCCAGAAGGAGCTGCTTGAGACCAACCAGGTGCTCGCCCACTCCATCAAGCTGCGCAACCCTTACGTCGACCCCATGCATTTGATCCAGGTGGACATGCTGCGCCGCAAGCGCGCCGGCGAAGACACGCCCGAAGTGAACCGCGTGATCGCCGCCACCATCAACGGCATTTCAGCTGGTTTACGTAACACCGGCTGATCGCGTGCTTCATTCGGCGGGCGCCCGGACCGCCGCGCCGTGATTTTCATCGCCACGCAATGTTCCGCTGCGGTACGATTGCGTCCATGCAGGTAAAGTCCGCTCTTTCCGCAAAAGCGGTTCCCTCTCTTCTTCTCGCGGCCGTTGCGCTCAGCGCGGCGTTCGCTCAGCAGCCGACCGCCAAGCCCGCGGCGCCGGCTGCTACCGTCCCCGGCTTCACCGTAACCATCACCTATTCGCAAAAGGCGATGGCCACACTGGTCGCGGGGAAAGAGACCGTGATTGTCGCGGGCTATCTATCCGGATTCCCCATTCAGGGCACCCCCAAGAAATATGTCGACCATGAGGGTCAAGTCGATATGGGTGAAGTGACAAAAGAAATTGCTCCCGGCGCAACCGCCAAATTCGACACTGTAAAGCTCAATCAGCCCATGCTGAAATGGCTTGACAACCGGGGCCCTCAGCTCTTGATCAACGTCTATTCCGGCCGCAAGTCCTCGCCGAACAACCTGCTCGATTGCGGGATTTACGAAGGCTCTCTCCAAGCCATTCAAGGCCAGAGCATCCCGATCGCCTGCAAACTCATTGGGGAGTGAGAAAAACCTCGGTTTCCCGGCCGTGCATCCGGCGGAGACAAAAGCCCTTGCCATCGCCGGGGCGTTGGGTCTACCGTATATTTATGCGTCGATGTCGCTAACACCGTCCTGGTGCCAGCCGCGATGCTGAAGTGCGCCTGAAGCGCGCTCGATTTTCTTACCCGAAAAGCTGCACCAATCCCCAATATTCGAAACACGAGAGGTCCGGGCCTGTGATCCCGGGAAAAAGGAGATCATCATGGCGCGCATTGCCGCGAATGTAACTGAATTGATCGGCCGCACTCCGTTGGTGCGGTTGAACCGTGTGGCAGCCGGACTTCCGGCTACCGTGGTCGCCAAGCTGGAAAGCCAGAACCCCGCGTCGAGCGTCAAGGACCGCATCGGCTTTGCCATGATCGAAGACGCCGAAAGAAGGGGCAAAATCAGCCCCGGCAAGACCGTGCTCATCGAGCCCACCAGCGGCAACACGGGCATCGCGCTGGCCTTTGTGGCCGCAGTCAAGGGCTACCGGCTCATCCTCACCATGCCCGAAACCATGAGCCTGGAGCGGCGCGTGACGCTGCTCGCCTATGGCGCGGAGATCGTGCTCACCCCCGGCCCCAACGGCATGAAGGGCGCCATCGCCAAGGCCAATGAAATCCTGGAGAAGACGCCCAACGGCTACATCCTGCAGCAGTTCGACAACCCCGCCAACCCGGCCATTCACCTGCACACGACCGGCCCCGAAATCTGGGACGACACCGACGGCGCGGTGGATATTCTCATCTCCGGCGTGGGTACTGGCGGCACCATCACCGGCGTTTCGAACTACATCAAGCCGAAAAAGGCTTCGTTCAAGGCCGTCGCCGTGGAGCCGGCGGACAGCGCCGTACTCTCGGGTGGTAAGCCCGGTCCGCACAAGATTCAGGGCCTCGGAGCGGGTTTTGTGCCCAGCATTCTCGACACCAAAAACATCGACGAGGTCGTCCAGGTGACCAACGACGAGAGCGTCGAATTGGCGCGCCGGCTTGCCAAAGAGGAAGGCCTGTTTGTCGGCATCAGCTCCGGCGCTGCTGTGGCTGCGGCGCTTAAAGTGGCCGCGCGGCCTGAGAATAAGGGTAAGCTGATCGTGGTCGTGCTGCCCGACTTCGGCGAACGCTATCTGTCGAGCGTGCTCTTTGAGCCGCTGCGCCAGCAGGCGCTGGCCCTGCAGGCCGAGGCGATTGCGGTGCCGGCGTAAAAAGCAGGGATCAGGGAACAGGGATTAGGGAACAGGTTTTTCGTGCTGTTCCGGGTTTTGCACCTAATCCCTGATCCCTAATCCCTAGGTCCTATGTCCCTGTTTGCCCGAATTCGCGACGACATCCACTCCATCATGGAGCGCGACCCGGCTGCGCGCACGCGCCTTGAGGTCCTGCTCTGCTATCCGGGCCTCTGGGCGGTGTGGATTCACCGCGTCTCGCACTGGCTCTGGCGTCACAAGCTGCGTTTGCCCGCCCGGATTCTCTCGCAGGTGGGCCGTTTTTTCACCGGCGTCGATATCCATCCCGGCGCGCTTCTCGGGCGGCGGCTCTTCATCGACCACGCCACCGGCGTGGTCATCGGCGAAACCGCCATTGTGGGCAGCGACGTGACCATGTACCAGGGCGTCACGCTGGGCGGCACCGGCAAGG
>Ga0181539_1001382_pt1 | contig 26783 bp, 26 predicted proteins | sample PEATcosm2014_Bin_46_FD_119767 | JGI IMG/M metagenome (GOLD analysis project Ga0181539, IMG submission 119767) | Peatland microbial communities from MTU Mesocosm Facility, Houghton, MI, USA - PEATcosm2014_Bin23_60_metaG | ecosystem: Environmental > Terrestrial > Soil > Wetlands > Peat | place... | reverse complement strand
TCGTGCCGGGCCTGTCTCGACATCTGCCCGACCGAAGCCTTTCCGGCGCCCTATCGGCTCGACGCGCGGCGGTGCATCGCCTATCTCACCATTGAGCACAAGGGTCCGATTCCCCACGAGTTTCGCGCGAAAATCGGTAATCGCGTTTACGGCTGCGACGATTGCCTCGCGGTCTGTCCTTGGAATAAATTCGCGCAAGCGACGCGCGAGGCGAAGCTTTCGGCCCGCGCGGACCTGGCCAATCCCCCCTTGAGCGAACTTGTCCGGCTGAGCGACGCGGGCTTCCGGGCTTTGTTCTCGGGCAGTCCCATCAAACGTCTGGGACATCAGCGCTTTTTGCGCAACGTGTTGATCGCCATCGGCAACAGCGCCGACCCCGATCTGGCTCCGTTGGCGCTCGAACAGTTCTCCTCGCCGTCGGCCCTGGTTCGAGGCGCCGCCGTCTGGGCGCTCGCCCGCCTGACGCAGCAAGGCGACTTCGACGCCTTGGCGCGAAGCCGTTTGGCGGACGAGAGCGAACCGGGCGTTCTCGCGGAATTGGCAAAAGAGACACAGTCCGTCAAAAAATGAAACCGCCAAGCAGATGAATATTGCATTGCGCAATCAAAGAAAGGCAAAAGTGACGCAGAAGGTGCGTCATGCGCGAGGGGAAGCTTGGTCTGCTTCGATCCGACGATCGAAGCCTGCGGTTCGAAAGGGCGTCCCTTTATCGGGGCGACGCTCTCGCGGCCTATGACGGCTGGCTCGCGCCGACGGTCATCGTCTCCGACGGGCCCTATGGCCTCGGCAAATTTCCCGGCGAGCCCACGTCGCCCGACGCGCTGGCGGAATGGTACGCGCCCCACGCCGCCGCCTGGGCCCGATTTTCCAAGCCCAACACGACCTTATGGTTCTGGAGCAGCGAAATCGGCTGGGCCAAGGCGCATCCGGCGCTCGAACTCAACGGCTGGCGCTACGAGGAAACGGCGATCTGGGACAAGGGAATCGCCCACGTCGCCGGCAATGTGAACTCGCGCACGATCCGAGGCCTGCCCGTCGTCACGGAGATCGCCGTGCGCTACACGCGCAAGGCGACCTTGCCGACGGGGGACGGTGCCTCCGCCTCGCTACAGGATTGGCTGCGCGCCGAATGGCTCCGCTCCGGCCTGCCGCTGTCGCAAAGCAACATCGCCTGCGGCGTCGCCAACGCCGCGACGCGCAAATATCTCACCGCTTGCCGGCTATGGTATTGCCCGCCGGGCGAGGCGGTTGTCGCGATGGCGCGGTGGTGCTCTCGCTACGGGGCAAGGACCGAACGGCCTTATTTCTCAATCGACGGCGTCAATCCGCCCACGGCCGAGCAGTGGGACGGCCGGCGCGCGAAATGGACTCACGTCCACGGCTTGACCAATGTCTGGCGCGAGCCGCCCGCACATGGCGCGGAGAGGATTCGCGACGCGCGGCGCGCCGGCGCGCTGCACGCGAATCAGAAGCCGCTCGCGTTAATGGAGCGGCAGATTCTGGCGTCGAGCGATGTCGGCGACGTCGTCTGGGAGCCGTTCGGCGGACTCGCGTCCGCGAGCGTCGCGGCCTTGCGGTTGGGCCGCCGCGCGCATTCGGCGGAAATCGACGCCGACTATTTCGCGGCGGCGGCGGCGCGTCTGCGGACCGAACTGGCGCGCGCGCGGATCGAGGCGGCGTCATGACTGTTCAGACCCGCCGCGCCAACGAGGTTCCCGCCGAGGAGGCCGCGCGCCTGCTGACGCGGATCGGCGTGTTTTTATTGTTCGTGATCTCGTTGCTGGCGCCGATTCTGGCCGGCCAAACGATTTATATCCTACTGCCGATCGGCGCGGCCTTGCTGCTCGCCGGCGCCGCCGTTTCGCCGGTCACGCGCGAAAAGACCCAGCCGCTGCGCAATCTGCTGCTGTCGTCTCCCGTCCTCGCGGCGTTGTTTCTCGTTGGCCTCGCGGCGCTGTCTCTCACCTGGACGCCGTTTCCGGAAGGGCCGGCTGAGCGCTTCTGGAAAAACAGCGGCACGCTGGCGTTGGTCGCCATCGCCGCCGGGTTCTTGCCCAAGCGCACCCGAATCTGCGACCTCAATCTGCTGCCGATCGGCGTCGCCGCGGCCGCGATTCTGCTCGTGGGAGCCGCGTCGATCAACATTTTCGTGCACAAGCCGCTGACAGTCGAGGAAATCATCGACGGCAACGCCCTGGCGCGCTCGGGCGTCGGACTGGCGTTGATCATGTGGCCGGCGGCGGGCGCGCTGGCGCTGCGCGGCAGATGGTATTTGGCGGGCGCGCTGACGCTGGTCTCGATGGCGGCCTGCCTCTTATCGGGCGCCCCGAATGTGGCGCCCGCTCTCATCGCCGGCGCCGCGACCTTCGCGATTTCGTTCGGGCGTTCCCGGCTCGCCGCCGAACGGCTCGGCTCCTTCGCCGCCATCGTCATCGTGCTCGCGCCGATCGTCGCTCTGATGACGCATTTCGCTCTGGGCGCCCGCACGCCGGAGTTCGCCCGTTCGCTCGACGTCTGGGGCAGCATCGTCGCGAATGGCGGGGTGCGCACGCTGATCGGTCATGGTTTCGGCTCGGCGCTTTATGGCCTGTTCGGGGGTTTTCTCGATGCCCGGACGCCGCGCGGGCTGGTGTTTCAGATCTGGTTCGATCTGGGCGCGCTCGGCGCCGGCGCCTTCGCGGCCATGGCGACGAAGGCCTTCGTTCGGGTCGGCCAACTGCGCCCCGCGCTCGCGCCCTTCCTTTTGGCCGGGCTCGTCTCGGGGCTTGTCATATGCCTCCTTGGGCCGGCGGCGGAACAGTTGTGGGCCTTTACGCTGGCGGGGCTCGACGCCATCGCCTATGTCCTGGTCATCAGGGGACAGTTCCGCAAAAAGCGTCCGCGTGTTCCCGTGACTTGGGATAAGGACGAGGAAAACGGCTGACGCCTCGCGGCGCGCCGTGCAAGGAGAAGACCGCCATCGTGACTGACGCCTCCCCCTCGCTGACCGCCAATGTCGCGCCGATCCAAGCCGAGGAGGCGGTGATCGCCGCGGCGTTCCTTGGCGCCGCGCCCGCGTTCTCGCTCGCGCATGGGGTGATTTTAATGCCCGAAAGCGCGCAAACACGCGTTTTCGCGCATAACGACGGCGCCGTGCTGTGCGCCGCGAGCGACGGGCGCCGCCTCGTCACCGGCGGCGACGACGGCAGGGTGGTGGCCACCAACATGGCCGGCGAGACGAGCCTGATCGCCGACGAAGGCGGCAAATGGATCGACGCGGTGACGCCGCGCCCCGACGGCGCGCTGGCCTGGAGCGCGGGCCGAGTCGCGCGGGCGCGGTCGGCCTCGGGCGAGGCGACGACGCTCGATTTGCCCTCGACCTCGCGCGGCCTCGCCTTTCTGCCAAAGGGCTACCGGCTCGCCATCGCTCATTACAATGGCGCGACGCTGTGGTTTCCCGGCGCCCAGACCAAGACCGAGACGCTGACTTGGAACGGTTCCCATCTCGACATCACCGTTTCGCCGGACGGGCGCTTCGTCATCACCTCGATGCAGGAGAATACGCTGCACGGCTGGCGTCTTTCGGACGGCAAGAACATGCGCATGGCCGGCTATCCCGCGAAGACCCGGTCGCTGTCCTGGTCGCAGGACGCCAAATGGCTGGCGACCTCGGGCGCCGACGCCTGTATCCTCTGGCCGTTCCAGGGCAAGGACGGGCCCATGGGCGCGGCCCCGCGCGAATGTGGCGTTCGCGCCGGCGTGCAGGTGACACGCGTCGCCTTTCACCCGATCGCTCCGGTTGTCGCCGTCGGCTATGAGGACGGCATGGTGCTGCTGTGTCGCATCGCGGACGCCTCGGAAATTCTCGTGCGGCGCCCGGGCGAAGGCGCTCACGCGGAGATCGCGGCGCTGGCCTGGGACGCCAAGGGCGCGCGGCTGGCCTTCGGCGCCGCCAATGGCGACGCCGGTCTCTTGACGCTGCCCGGACCCTGATCCGGTGCCCATCCCAAAACTCCTGTCCATCGCCGGCTCCGACCCTTCCGGCGGTGCCGGCGTTCAGGCCGATCTCAAGACTTTTTCGGCGCTTGGCTGCTACGGAATGGCCGTCATCACGGCGCTGACCGCGCAGAATACGACGGGCGTGACGCGCGTTTCGCCGATCCCGCCCGACATGGTCGCGGCGCAAATCGACGCGATCTTCGCGGACATCGCCGTCGACGCGGTCAAGATCGGCATGTTGGCGGAGCCCGCCATCGCGGAGGCCGTGGCGGAGTCGCTGCGCCGGGCGAACGCCAAGAACATCGTGCTCGATCCGGTGTTGGCGGCGACGAGAGGCGCGGCCTTAAGCGAGGGCGGCTTGCCGCGGGCGATCACAAAGCACCTGCTGCCGCTGGTTGATCTGATCACGCCCAATCTCGCCGAGGCGGCGGTTCTGACTGGAACGTCCCCGGCGCGAAACGCGGACGAGATGGCGGCGCAGGCGCGCGCGCTGGTCGAGCAGGGCGCGCGGGCGGCGCTGGTCAAGGGCGGGCATTTGGATGGCGAACCGGTCGACGTGCTGTTCGCCAATGGCGGTCCAAGGATGTTTTCGGGACGGCGCGTCGACACGCGCCACGCGCACGGCACCGGCTGCGCGCTGGCCTCGGCCATCGCCGCGAATCTCGCCAAGGGGGCGCCGCTCCTTGAAGCGGTCGCGGAGGCCAAGGCGTGGCTGGAACAGGCCCTCGCGGCGGGAGAGGCCCTGCGGCTTGGCGCCGGCGCCGGCCCGCCGAATCACTTTTGGGAACTGTGGGGCAAGCCGTAAACGCCCGCGGCGCTTACTTCGAAAAAGCGCTTCCTTCTCGCTCGTCGCGCGCGCTCTTCGATCCTCGAGTGGAAAACAGGATAAACCCGATCATCACGAGCGCGATGATCGCCGTCGATCCGATGCGGCTGATGTTCAAGCCGCCCTCATCGTAGGATTTGGTGAGCAGGTCGCCGAGCGTGGCCCCCAGCGGACGCGTCAAAATGAACGCCGCCCAAAACAGCAAAGCGCGCGGCGCCTTCGTGAAAAAATACGCGGCGGCGATCAGAGCGAGGCAACCGGCGAACACGGCGGCCGCGCCGATAAAGCCCAACCCGGAATCGTCGGCGAAGAAATCGCCAAGGGCCGTGCCGAGCGTGTTGGAGAAGAGGATCGTCGCCCAGTAAAAGGCTTCCGCCTTCCACGACGTAATATGGTCGACGGCGACCGAGCCCAGCACAAGGCGCCACGCGCCAAGAGTGAGCATCAAAAGCGCGAGCAACCCGAGCGATCCCCCGACATAGCCGATTCCCAGCGAGCGGTCGGCGAAATCCGCCATGGTCGTCCCGACGGTGGTCGTCGCGACGATCACGGTCCAATACAGGAACGGATGGAAACCGCGCGCCGCGATTTGAGCGGCGACCGCCGCGAGAAACAAACCGCCGAAAATCACGGTGCTGACGGCATACCCCAAATTCATCGTCATGGAGAGCGCGTCGCCGCCGGTTTCGCCCAGCGTGGTCGCCAAAATTTTGATAACCCAAAATAGAAAGGTGACTTCCGCGACCTTGTTCGCGGTCGCCGTCATATCGCGGTCCATGCCGCATGCTCCTTTTGGCGCGCGCGGCGCGAATTTTACTGGGCGGCCCGAGCGTCCAGCCCCAACGCTTGGCGCAGTTCCGCTTTCGCGGCGGCCAGCTCCTTCTGATATTCCGGATTCACTTCCATGATCGCGTGGATCGTGTAACCAAGCAGCTTGCTGGCCGGCACATCGGTCGAATAATGCACGCCGCAGACCAGTCGATTGTGGCCGTAATCCTCGGCCCGCGCAAGAATGGCGTCGCGCTTTTCAGGAACCATGTCGATCAAGGTCAGCGCGAGCAAATAGCCCGAGGTCGCGTGTCCGCTCGGATAGGAGTCGTCCTTCGCCTTGGTCTTGCATACGGGATGCAGCGTCTTGTCGAAATTATAAGGCCGAACGCGGTGAAATCCCACCTTGGCGACATCCGTGTTGACGCCTTCGTCGCCACGCACGCGCGCGGCGAAGGCGGCGGTCACGGGTAGATTTTCCTTGGTGAATTTGTCGCCCAACACGTTCTGGAACAGAAAAACATTTTCATTTTCGTCATCGAACTTCGCCCGCGCGATCTCGGCTTCGGTGCGCGTCGCCTCGATCCGATGCAATTCGGCGAGTTCCGCCTTGGTGGTTTCGGAGTCGGCGGCCGGCGGCGTCGGCAGGATTTGGAATGCATGGGATTGATCGGGCGAAACAAAAGCAGGATCGCGCGCCAAGCTCGGCGCGGTCGAAAACGTCGCCAGACCGATCGCGAGGATGAGACGATGTTTCATGGCGCGTTTCCTTTTTCGCGGCGGTTCGCTGGAGCTAGTTCTTGGGGGCGACGACGAGAATCGTGAAGGAGCCTGGAATGGGCTTGGGGCGCGCGCCCTCCTTCTCCGGCGGTTGGAGTTTGACGCTGGGCAGATATACGTTGCCAGTGGAAGGATCCACCGCGCCGGTCTTGGCGCCGGCGGTCGTCTTCACGACGCCGACAATCGCGATTTCGTCGCGGGCGCGCAAAACCAACACCGACAGCGTTCCGTCGGCCGCAGGGATGAAGGCGCGGCGTCGCGCCGCGTCGAGCAGGACGCCGTCGGGCCCCTTGCCGATCTTTAGTGTGGCGACCTCGGCGCCGCTCTTGGCGTCGATCGCCTTGGCGACATTATTGTCGCAAGCCGATATCAGCACGCCCGTTTGCTGGTCGAAAGCCAGTCCGGTGGGCCCGTCGCAACCGCTCAACGCGTAGGTGGCGACGACCTTGCGCGCCGCGACGTCGATGACGGCGATTGTGTTCTTGTCCTCGAGATTGACGAAGACGCGGCCCGCTCCGTCGGCGGCTCCGACCTCCGGCTTTCCGTCGAGGGCGATGGCGCCGACAACGCTCTTGCTCGTGACATCCACCAGCGTCGCGTCATGGCTCTTGCCGTTGAAAACGACGACGAGGCCGGATTTCGGCTCGACGACGATCGCGTCCGGCCCTTGCCCGGTCGGGAATGTCGCCTCGATTTTCCCGGTGACCTTGTCGAAAAGCAGCGCATTGGCGGATCTGCCGTTGGCGCTGATGGCGAACGACGTTCCCGGAATTGGCGACACGCCATGAACGCCGGCGCCCTCGACTAAAATATCGGTGACCTTTCGCGTGGCGAGGTCGACCGCCATGACGCCGTTGGACCGCGCGACGAAAAGGCGGTTGGTTTCCGGGTCGACGGACGCGAAATCCCAACCGCCATCGGCGCCGGCGATGCTTCCCGCGACATCATACTCGTCGCTCGCGGCGACAGGCGTCGACGCGGCGAGCAAAATCGCCAATCCACAGATCGAGCTAATCGAGCGCAAATGGCAAATTCCTTCGGTTGGACGGTTTTAGCAGCGGACGTCGTTTCGCCGGGCGATCGCGATTTTCGTTCACGCTGTTCGCTGTGCGCGAGCGAGCCTTAACGGTCTCATCGTGACTGGCGTATGACACGCGCCCGCGTTTTAGGTCTCGCGACGAATTACTCGAGATGCCGCGTCTCGTCGCGGTGGATTTTTCGCCGCCCGGGAGACCGCGAGGAACGCGAAGCGCACGCGACATGAGCGCCTCGAAGCTTATCCACGCGCGGCGATCAGCTCGCGCAATTCGCCAAATTGATACCCGCCCGTCTCGATTATATCGAGCAAGCCTTCGGTCGATTGCCGCCAGGTCATGAAGGGTATCGAAGGCGGCGTTTTTGGCGCGGCGAGACACTCGCGCGCCCGTTCGCTCAGCATCTCGCTGTCCGCCACGTCGAAATAGCTGATCGCATCGCCGCCGATTTCGCGAAACACCGGAATGTCGCTGGCGATGATCGGCAGGCCGTAATGCGCCGCCTCGATCAGCGCCAGGCCAAATCCTTCCGCGACGGACGGAAAGATCAAACCGCGTGCGTGCTCGTAAAGGTCGCGAAGCTCGGCGTCGGAGGCGTCCCTCAGCCAAAAGAGGCGGCGGCCGAATTCGGCGTGGGAGACGATGCGGCGCGCCAACCCATTGGCGTTCCAGCCGTGTCGTCCGACGATCACGTAGCGAACGTCGACGCCCTCGCGCCACAGCCGCTCCATCGCGTCGAGCGCGACCGAATAGCCCTTTCTTGGCTCCAATGTGCTCACGCTCAAGAAAAACGGCCGCTCGTCCCTGCAAATCGCGCGGATTCTCGCGGACATCGGCGCGTCGCCGCTGGGAACCGGAAAGTCGCAGCCGTGCGGCTGCCAACCGAGCCGCAGATTTTGATTGAACGGCAGCTTTCGCGACGCCACATAATCGATGAACTCATGCGCGACGCTTTTGGTCGCGCACATCACCGCGTCGGCGCGCAAGATGATCCTGTCGAACCAATCCACGATCTTGCGCGCGTCGAAGTTGCACAAATCCCGATGCAGGAAGGGGATCATATCGTGCTGCAACACGATATTCTGGCCGCCACGCGCGGAATTGCGCTCCATGACGCTTCCCAGCGCCTCGGGGTAAGCCCACCAGGCCGCGGGCACGAGAAGCACGTCCCCCGCTCCGGTCTCGATCTCGATCAATTTCGATGAATTTCCGGCATAACCGAACAGGCGGTTATCTTGCACGATGACCGGTATGCCGCCACGTCGGAGCGCGGTCTTGCAAATTTCCCACACAACGCGCTGAATGCCGGTCACGAGATGCCCGTCGAGATTTTGCGTCACATCGACGAGCAGTTTTGGCGCGTGAGCGTCGCGGTCCGGCGCGCGGCCCAACGGAGCCTCGGCCTCCAGATATCGCCGCAGGGCTTTGCCGCGCCGGGCTAAGCGCATGGCGGGCGACTCGTTGTGCCAATGCCCCAACCCGACCAGTCGCGTCAGCGTCCAATAAAGTTCGGCGCCCTTGGCGGAGAGATAATCCGCGCAGCGCCGTGAAAACTCAGGCTTTTCAATCATGGCGCGCCGGGCTTCCTCAAGCTGGTTTTTCTTCTCGGCGTCCACATAGCGCTCGATATTGGCCTGCGCTTTTGTTTTCTTGGACAAGACTTAAGCACCTCGGTCGGCTTGAAGGAAAGCGAAGCACTCGAATAATAAGCGACTAAAAACAATATATTGGGTCTATTTAGGCGGCTAACGTTATGCAATTCGGAACCCTGTGACAACTCATTTTTTCTGGTCCTATCCGTCGCTGTCTTCTAGCCCCCCGCCACCAAAAAGCCAAACGGCGGGCGCTGTTTCCGCTGCGTCGGGCGCGCTCGCGCATGGAGGTCTCAAATGCAACCGCTGGTCGATTTCTCCACGAATCATCCCGCTCTCGCGGCTATTGTGGCGCTTGTTCTTTTCCTGCTGCTGTTCAGCCTGCGCATCGCGAATCAATATGAGCGCGCGGTGGTGTTTTTTCTTGGGCGCTATGTGCGCACCTCCGGTCCTGGGCTCTATCTGCTGACGCCATTATTGGAGTGGCAAACCACCGTCGACTTGCGCACCAGCACGACATCGGTCGAGCAGCAGGAGACGATCACCCGCGACAATGTGCCGATCAAGATCAACGCGGTGATCTGGCGCCGCGTGGTTGATCCGGCGCGTTCGCTGATCGAGGTCACCGATGTCGGCGACGCGGTGACGCAAGTCGCCATCACGGCGCTGCGCGGCATCATCGGCCAGCATTCGCTCGACGACGTGCTGAAGGCGCAGGACACGATTTCCGAGGCGTTGCAGGCGACCATCGACAAGGTGACCGCGCCCTGGGGCGTCAAGGTCGAGCGCGTGCAGATGAAGAATGTCGAAATCCCCGAAACCATGCAGCGCGCCATGGCTCAGGAAGCCGAGGCGCTACGCGAAAAGCGCGCGCGTCAAATCAAGGCCGAGGCCGAACTGGAGGCCGCGGGGCTGTTGAGGCAGGCGGCGGAGATCATCATGGAAAGTCCCGCCGGCCTCGAACTGCGGCGCATGCAGATGATCACCGAAGTCGGCGCCGAACAGAACACGATGACCATCATCATGATGCCGAGCGAATTCGTCGAAATGGCCCGCGCGATCGGCGCGCGCGGCGGCGAAAAAGAGAAGACGTGAACAAGCGCGCATCGGGGGAGGCTCCTGATGCGCGCTTGCATTGCGCGTCCGCGGGTCCGCGGCGCGGCGCGCTATCTCAGGCGACGCCCTTCTCGTTCAGGAACGGCCCGTATTTCTTGTCGATATTGGGAATGTGGTCGGTCAGCCAGCCGACGACGAAGCCAGCCGTATCGCCGGTGATCTCCGCCTCGCCGGCATGGAATTTCTTTTGCAGATCGAGGCAGGTGGCGACAAGCTTGTCGTGTTCGGCCTTATGCCCCTCATAGGCGGGATAGCCATATTTGACGAAATTGGCTTCCTCGCAAGCGAAGTGCTGCGCGACATAGGCGATCAGCGCGTCGAGCTGCTTGCCGACGGCGTCGCGGTCGCCGGAACCGACGGCGTCGCCGAGCGTGTTGACGAGCCTGAAAATTTCCTGATGCTCGGCGTCGTGCGCACCGACGTTGGTCGCGAACTGTTCTTTGGTCCAGGTGATAAGCGACATTTATTTCACTCCCTCGAATTATTTTTCGGGTGTTCGGCCGCAGTCGCGGCGTCAAATATAAATTGACCGCGCCGCCGAGCGCTCCATGAGTATGCGGCCGAGCGGCGCTTGTAATTGATGGCCGTCAAAATAGCGCCGAAGTCACGCGAGGCGAAACGACGCAGCGACTGTAGCGTTTCATGCGATTACGCCACGCGCGCTTTGTTTTCCTTGTCGGCATAGGAGGAAATACGCAACGACGCGCCCGCGCCGGCGATCTCGATAATCGGGCACGACGCTTCGGGAATCGCCGCGATAGGCGCGTCGTTCGGCTGCGATAGCACGGCGCAGGACAGCAGCGCGCCGTCGCCCAGCAGTCCCGAGCGCGCGAGGTCGGGCAGAATCGCCATTGGCGCGACGAGACGCGCGGGGCCGATCTCGTCGAGTAATCGCAAAAACGCGTCGGCGCGGAACGGCGCCAGAAAATGCAGCGTCGCGCTCGACAGTAGCGCCGCGAGCGGTCCCGCGATCAATCCGCCGAAGGAACCGGGCGAGACCAGCGACAGGATCGGCGCCGCGCCGCCTCGTCTTGTTTTTCTCACGAGATCGAGGCCAGCCGCCAAAAGCGCGCCCTGCGCGAGGAAGACGGGCGCGCCGGATGCGTCCGTGGTCCCGATCATGGCCCGGTCGCCGGGCGTCCAACTCTCGGAAATCAAGGTCGCGGCCGGCGACGAGCGCGGCTTGGCGCGCAGGCCTTGCAGCGAAAAATCCACCGCGCCGTCGATCGGCTCCGGCGAGAGCGCCCCCAATAGACGAATGGACGGACATTGCGCGGCGACGCCAAGCAGCGCCTGTTCGAAATCGAGTTTGGCGAAACGAGCCGGCGCCATCAGCGCCTCGGCTTGAGTCGCGCTCGCAGCCGCGATCAGGGCGCTCTGGGGAAGGCCCAAGGGCGCCAACACCGGTTCGAAGCCGGCCGCGATGATCGCGGTGACGGCGATGAGCGACTGCGCGCGCGGCGGACAGCACAGCAGAATGCGCGCGCCCGGCTCGATATCGAATTCGCGCAGCCGCGCGACGAAGGCGCCGATGGCGAAATCGAGCTCCGCGAAGGCGAGCGCCGCTCCGCCTTCCTCGCAATGATCGGCGAGCGCCGCTCTCTCGGGACGCAATCGCGCGGAGCCGGCGATCAGCGCGTCAAGACCGAACATCGTGAGCGGATGCGCCCGCGCATAGTCCGCCTCTTCGGGCGCGTCGGGGGAGGCGGCGTTCGTCCGCGCGAGGTTTTGCGTCATGGGGACTCTTTCCACCAGCTGTCCAGGGTCGGACCGAAGATTGGCGTGGCGTAGCGCGGCAGGTGTTCGGGATGTTTCAAGCCGCTGGCGTGGGCGATCCATTGATTGGCGGCATGGTAGAACGGCACGATGTAAAAGCCCGAAAGCAGCACGCGATCGTAGGCGCGCGCGGCGGTGACGAAATCCTCGTGGGTCTTGGCGGCGAGCAGCGTCGCGATCAGCGCGTCTATCGCGGGACTCGACGCGCCCGCGAGATTGTAGGAGCCTTCCTGCGACGCGCTGGCCGAGCCCCAGCGCATGCGCTGCTCATTGCCCGGCGAGGCCGAGGCGATCCATTGGCCCGGCATCATATCGAAGTCGAATTGCTGGCGTCGGCGCTGATACTGCACCTCGTCGACAAGCCGAACGCGCGCCTCGACGCCGATGCGCTTGAGCGACGCCGCGTAGTTGAGCGCGAGCCGCTCCTCGCTGCGATCCTTGACCATGATCTCGAAGGCGACGGCCGCGCCGTCCTTCGTCAGCGTGTCGCCCCGGAGCCTGTAGCCGGCCTCGCTCAGCAGGGCGAGCGCCCGCTTGGCCATTTCGCGGTCGCGCCCGGTGCCGTCGTTGACCGGCGGGCGCCAGCGCCCTTCCATGATATCCTCGCGCACGGCGCCGGGGAAAGGCGCGAGCAAAGCGCGTTCGGCTTCGCTCGCGGGGCGGCCGGAGGAGGCGAGCTCCGACTGGTCGAAGAAGCTTTTGGTGCGCGTGTAGAGGCCGGAATAAAGATTGGCGTTTATCCACTCGAAGTCGAACATCATCGCGAGCGCTTCGCGCAGTCGAACGTCCTTGAACAAATCGCGGCGCAGATTGAAGGCGAAACCTTCCATCCCCTTGGGACTGTCGTTGTGCAGCTCCTCTTTGCGAATGCGACCGTCGCGCGCGGCCGGGAAGTCATAGCCGCTGGCCCAGCGCGCGGAACTGCTCTCGTCGCGGTAATCGATCAGACCGGCCTTGAAGGCCTCGAACAGAGCGTTTCCGTCGCGAAAATAATTTATGTCGATCTCGTCGAAGTTATAGAAGCCGCGCTGGCTCGGAACGTCCTTGCCCCAGTAATTTGGATCGCGCCGCAGCAGCAGCCTCGCGCCGGGCCGCACTTCCGCTATGACATAAGGGCCGGAGCCGACCGGCGGCGCGAGCGTCGCCTCCTGGAAATGCTCCACGTCCGTGGCGTGTTTGGGCAGAACTGGCATCAGCGCGAGGATGAGCGGCAATTCGCGGTCCGCCGCGCCGCTCAGATCGTAGCGCACCGTTAGCGCGTCCGGCGCGTCGATCGATTTGACCAGGCTGAAGGCGACGCGTTGCTGCGGTCGGCCCTTGGTTTTCAGAAGATCGAAGGAGAACAACACGTCCGCCGAGGTGAGCGGCGCGCCGTCGGAGAAATGCGCGCGCGGATCGAGGTGGAAGGTCACATGCTCGCGGTCCGCGTCGAGGTCGATTGATTGCGCGATCTGCCCGTAAAACGTGAAGGGCTCGTCCTGCGAGCGGGCCATCAGGGTCTGGAAGACATTGCCGACCAGCCCTTGCGAGGTCGAGCCCGCCTTGATGTTGAATGGATTTAGGCTGTCGAAGGTTCCGGGAAGACCGACGCGCAGGCGGCCGCCTTTCTTGGCGGCGGGATTGGCGTAGGGGAAATGATCGAAATTCGGGGGAAGGAGCGGCGCGCCGTGCATGGCCACGCCGTGCGTGGGCGAGGACGCGGACTCCTGGGGCGTTCGCGGCGGTTCGGCGCGCGCGCCAATGGCCGCCGCGAGCGCCATGCCGCCGGCCAACAGCGCGATAATAGCGCGACCCGCCGGGGGAACCGAGGGACGAATCATTTCTCTTGTCATGGTCGAAGCATAGGCCAACCCGGGAGCGGATAAAGCGGGCGGGCGGGGCGAGAGGCGCGAATTTCCCCTTTTTCCGGGCGTCAAAGTCGCCTTTAATCCGCCCGTCGGCGCCGGACGTCTAGAATTTGCGACGGCGAGCATGTATGACCGGCGCCGCGCCCTTATCTCCAGATTGTCGTGGAGCGTAAGCGATCGGCGCGCCTCGTGGGCCTCGCGTCTTGGATGCGCGGGATTTTTGGGGTAGGGGCCTTTCGCGCAAGGTTCCTGGCAAGGAGGCCTCGAGGCGGAGGCTTTTTTGCGCGCCAGGCGAAAATTAGGCGCTCTCCGCGATCCCGCGACGCCGTGTCGCTCGTCTCGGAAGCGGATGACGCAGTCTCGAAGGCACTCGAAAGGACTTCCGATGTCTATAAAATTTTTGCGGTCTAGCGCCGCCGCCTTGGCTTTGTTCGCCGGGGGCTCGGCCTTCGCTCAGCAGGCTCAGGCTCCCGCGGCGGGAGCGGCGCCGCAACAGCAGCAACAGCAGCAGCAACAGCAACAACAGCCGCAAGGGCCGGTGAAGGCCGACCTCGTCCCGGTGCAGCCAGAATGGACCAAGGTTTGCGGCGGCGATCCGCAATCGCAGAAGGAAGTTTGCTACACGACGCGCGACTTCGGCCTCCAGGCCGACCAGCCGATCCTGGCGCTCGCGGTTTACGATCCGAAGGGCGCGCCCGAAAAGGTCATCCGCCTGCTGTTGCCGCCGGGATTGCTGTTGAAGCCGGGCTTCCGCTTCTCGATCGACAAGGGCCCGCAGGAAACGGGCGCTTTCGAAATCTGCTTCCCCAATGGCTGTTTCGCCGAAGCCAAGGTCAAGCAGGCCACGGTCGACAGCATGAAGAAGGCCGAGAAGCTCTCGGTCGTCGTGAAGAATCAGGTCAATAACGAAGTGACCTTCGTGTTGCCGCTGGCCGCCTTTGGCAAGGCCTTCGACGGCCCGGCGATCGATCCGAAGGTTCTGGAGGAACGGCAGAAGAAGCTCCAGGAAGATCTGGAGAAGAAAGCCGCGGAAGAGCGTAGCAAGCTGGACGCCAGCAAGGGCGGCGCCGCGGCGCCCGCTCCGGCTCCCGCCGGCAAGGCTCCCGCCGTCAAGTGACCTCCTGGCGCGTGGACGCCGCCACCGACGAAAACGCCCGCGTGTCCCGCGGGCGTTTTTTATGGACACAACGTCGTGGCGGCGGGGAAACTAATGGCGGTTGTCCGCCTTCACGCGATAAACGCCGTCGTCGGCCCGAATGAAAGTCTCGTCAACCTGAGGATGGCGCACCGGGTCGCCGGAAGTGTCGGCGACAAGGTTTTGTTCCGAAACATAGGCGACATATTCGGTTTCGGCGTTTTCGGCGAAGAGATGGTAGAACGGCTGATCCTTGCGCGGCCGAACCTCCTCCGGGATCGACAGCCACCATTCCTCCGTGTTGGAAAACACCGGGTCGACATCGTAAATCACGCCGCGAAACGGATAGCGGCGGTGCCGGACGACCTGACCGATCGCGAACTTTGCTGAACTCTCTCTACGCATTGCCTTCGACGCCATCCAAGCGACACAGGTATCGACAAATTGGTAGCGCGGCGCGTCGATTCCGTCAACGTGGGGAGCGTTCACGCGATACGGCGAGTCAACGCGCCGGCGCGGCGCCGAGGATTCCCGCCTCACCGCGTCGCGCCGGGCTTCCAGAGAACGTCGCCGTTGCGTCGGTTCACGTAACGCGAAGCGACGAAAAGGAAATCCGAGAGGCGGTTGACGTAGCGCAGCGCCGTCGGCGCCACCTGCTCGCCCGGCGTGTTGGCCAGGGCGACCATGACGCGCTCGGCGCGGCGGCTGATCGTGCGCGCCAAATGCAGATGCGCGGCGGCGGCCGTCCCGCCCGGCAGCACGAAGGATTTGAGCGGCGCGAGTTCGCCGTTGAGTTGGTCGATCTCCCGCTCCAACCGATCGACCTGCGGCTGAACGATGGCGAGGCGCGTGGCCGAATCGGGTTCCGGCTTGGCCGGATCAAGCGGCGTCGCCAATTCCGCGCCGAGATCGAACAGATCGTTCTGGACGCGCTCCAGCATGGCGTCGAGCGGCTGATCGTCCGCTTCGACGGCGAGGCGCGCGACGCCTATCGCCGCATTGGCCTCGTCTATGGCGCCATAGGCTTCAACGCGAATGTCGTCCTTGCGCCGGCGCGCGCCATCGGCGAGCGATGTCGCTCCGGCATCCCCGCCGCGCGTGTAGATTTTGTCGAGCCGCACCATGACGCCTGATCCTAAGGTTTGAGCGAGCGCGCTTTCGGCGAAAGCGGACGCGGGTTTCGCCGCGGAAAGCGCGACAAAACAAAAACTCCAGGGTCCGTCAGCGGCGGAAAAAGAGAATCGCCGCGATAATGGCGATGGCCACGAACTGCAATCCCACGCGCCAGCGCATGAGCCTTTGCGATAATTTCGGATCGCCGCCGCGGAACATGTTCGCGAAGCCGGCGAGCAGCACGAGCGTGACAAGCGCGAGCGCGCCGATCAGCGCGATGTTGGAAAATTGAACCATGAGCCGAGGCGTCTTTCGAGGCGGGAGATCGCTGTATGTGAGTAAAGCGACCTGACCCGCGCCGCAAGTTCAAAAGAACGCTTCACGGCGGCTCGACGAATTGGATTCGCTTCGCGCGCCCGCGCCGTCATATATTGGCTAGCGACGACCGTTTTGCGCCAGAATATCCTGCACGCGGGACTTGATCGTGCGCCAGTTTGGCGGCGGCAAACGTTCCGCGCGGCATCGCCGACCTATTTCCTGGACCAATTCGCTGAATTTCGGCCGTAACGGCCGCAGGTAGAAATTGCGAATCGCGTCGTGAATCAGGAATTCGCGTTTCGGGTCGAGCACGCGCGCTCCCTTGGGGCGCCCAACAGGGCGCGTCGTCGGGGCGACGACCATCCCGCAACTGCGAAAGGTCTTGATCATGCGATAAGCCGTGGCGCGGCTAACGCCCAGGTCTTTCTTGAGATCCTCGATGATCTCTTGCGACAGCTTTCCGTCGGTGCGCCCAAGAAGAGCACGGACGGCGGCCTCCCGTCGCAACTGGATCTGCGTGCGAGGATTGTTCGGGTCTTTTTCGCGCATCATTGTCGAATACATGGCTTTGTGCTTCGTTTGGCGTGGCTAAGCTTTACGTCTTCGCCCGTCCCGCGCTTCACATTAAAAGCGCCGCTGTCGTTGGGTTTTTCCAAGGTCGCTTGCGCGGCGTCTGTTTTTCTCATTATTTCAATGGGCAATTCAATGACCAAATTTCGGCGCCGAGCGCCGCCCCTTGTGGAAAATTTAGGCCGTGTCTCATGGGGGGTGCGCGCGCTCGCCCGAAGTCCTTCCAGAATCCGTTGTATTTCAGATGCATCCAGGCCAAATGCGCTGGTTGGAATAGTTCAAAGTAGAGATTTTACTGCAATGGAGCCGGCCATTACATTGGCTGCTACATTTTGTCGCGGCGCCGCATGGCTTCGCGCCGCGCCGATGCGGCGGCCTCGTGGGAGGCTCATGCCGCGACGCAAAACGCCCCGGAGCCGGATTTGGCTCCAGGGCGTCTCTTGCGAAAGCTTATGTGGCGCGCGACTGAGCGCGATCGATCAGAGGTTCAGCGACCGGTTCACGGTCGGGATGAAGATCGCGAAAAGAAAGATGATAAAGGCGATCCAAAAGGACACCCACCCGAGTTCTTTCACCTTATGAAAGGCCATATTGTCTCCTCCCGTTTTTCCCCGCGACTCCATCGCGATGGCCTTCGCGACGCGGTGCGCAGCGGTAGGCAATAATTTCTAACTTTTGTCTCGCGAACAATGTTGTTTGGCCGCGACAGAATGTCGCGATCGTCGCCGAGTTGTTGCATCTTATAATAAGATGCAGCGTCTCATTATTATGCGCGGTGTCAAATTCAACGGATTCGCGAGATTTACCGCGCGATATAGAATCTGATGTCGTACGGTGTGTCAATTTAAACTACATGTGAGAATAATAACTACAGTCATCGCTACACATTGTCGCACCAGTATACGTCTATATTCTTGACACATCGAATAATCGCTGTGCTAGCGTCGCCGCGCTGCGTAGGCCGAAAATGGCTTTACCGCGGTTGAGGCGCAAACGTCTTTCATCCCGGTTGAGGGTGGCGTCTCGGTCCGCGGTTTACGCGTCGTTGTCGGAATCAAAGTTCCGACAGAGCAAAAGGGCTCCATCCGCGCTTCGCGCCGGTGACGAAATTTCGATGGGCGCGCGACGCGCGCTGGGGAGCAACACTGAAGGAGGGACGCAAATGAGTTTGGCGACAGGAAAATCGGCCGCCGCCAGCGCGGAACAAGCCGACGTCATCGTCAATTACAAGCCGGCTTATATCGCCATGCTTTGTCTTGGCATTTTTTACGTCGGCATCCGAATCTATGAGCAGTATTTTGGCTGGAAGGCTGGTCTCGACTCCTTCGCGCCGGAATTCCAGACGTACTGGCTGAACGTTATGTGGACAGAGCTTCCGCTCGAGTTCATCGCCTTCTGCGGCATCGGCGGCTATCTCTGGAAGACCCGCGACCGCAATATTAACGCGGTTGCGCCGCGCGAGGAAATGCGCCGTTTGTTGACGCTCGTGGGCTGGCTGCTCGTCTATGCCTTCACAGTGTATTGGGGCGCGAGCTACTTCACCGAGCAGGATGGCACCTGGCATCAGACCGTCATTCGCGACACCGACTTCACGCCGAGCCATATCCTGGAGTTCTACCTCAGCTATCCGATCTATATCATCGCCGGCTGGGGCGCGTTCATGTATGCGCGCACGCGCATTCCGATGTTCGCCAACAGGATCTCGGTCGCGTTCCTGCTGTTCTTCGCCGGGCCGTTCATGATCTTCCCGAACATCGGTCTGAACGAGTGGGGCCACACCTTCTGGTTCATGGAAGAACTGTTCACGGCGCCGCTGCATTGGGGCTTCGTGTTCTTCGGCTGGTTCGCGCTCGCGGTGTTTGGCGTCGTTTTGCAGGTGCTCGGCCGCGTGATCGAGCTCAGCAAGGAGTTCGAGGCGGACGTTCTCGCGCTCTAAGCTCTGGCATATCCGGCCAGTCCGAAACATCGGTTTCCAGGCGCGCTTCTCCCAGGGCGTCCGTCTGGAGCCGATCCGGGAAGCGGTCGCGGTTCGAACAAACGCCCTAAGCTTCGAACAAGCGGCTGCTTCCCCGCTCTAACCAAGATCGCTCGCCCTATCGCAAGCCCTCGCGTTCGTCGCGGGAGCAGTGGGGAAGCTTGTCTTAAAAAATCGAAAATCCGGCTCGAAAGCGCCGGGGGGTAATCCAAGGAGAGCAAAAAAATGTCCATATCCACTGAGGCAGGCGCGCCGGCAGGCAAGGCCTGGAAATCAAAAGAGGAATTCCTCGGCTGCGTCATCCTGACCGACTGGATTCTCCTCTTCGTTCTGTTCCTCGTCCTGCTTGGCTCCTATCACATCCACTACATGCTGCTGGCCGGCGACTGGGACTTCTGGATCGACTTCAAGGATCGCCGCATGTGGCCGACCGTGGCGCCGATCGTCGCCATGTGCTTCGCCGCCGCCGCGCAGTCGTTCTTCTGGACGAAGTTCCGTCTGCCCTTCGGCGCCACCGTCGTCACTTTGGCGCTGCTGGTGGGTGAATGGATCAACCGCTACGACAACTTCTGGGGCTGGACCTTCTTCCCGATCAGCCTCGTGTTCCCGTCCGCGCTGATCCCGATGGCCTTCTGGCTCGACGTCGTGCTGCTGCTCTCGGGCAGCTGGCTGGTGACGGCGCTTCTCGGCTCGATGGGCTGGGGCCTGCTGTTCTATCCCAGCAACTGGCCGGTTCTGGCTCAGTATCACCAGGCCGCCGAGGTCGACGGCGTGCTGCTGACCCTCGCCGATCTCATTGGCTTCAACTACGTCCGCACGGGCACGCCGGAATACATCCGCATGATCGAACGCGGCACGCTGCGCACCTTCGGTAAGGACGTCGTGCCGGTCGCGGCCTTCTTCTCCGGCTTCGTGTCGATACTCGTCTACTTCCTGTGGTGGAATCTCGGCAAGTGGTTCGCCCGCACCGACTATCTGGCCAACGACGACATCTAAGCCCCTGTGTTCAAGCCAAAACAAGCGACAAGCCGGAGCCCGATCGTGGCTCCGGCGAGGAAAAACAGCAAAGAGCTGAAGAGTTATAGGGAGACAAACGAGATGAAACTGTCTATCGGCGAAACCCTTGCCAAGTTCCTGGGGGCGCGCTCCGTTCGCGCGCTCGCGCTGGGATTGGCGGCCACCGTCGCGGCGACGACGCTGCCGGCGGCGACACCCGCCAGCGCCCATGGCGAACGTTCGCAGCAGGCCTTCCTGCGCATGCGCACGCTGAACTGGTACGACGTGAAATGGTCCAAGACCGAGGTCAATATTAACGAGGACATGGAGATCACCGGCAAGGTGCATGTGTTCTCCGGTTGGCCCCAGGCGGTCGCCAAGCCCGAGCAAGCCTTCCTCAACGTGGGCGAACCCGGTCCGGTGCTCGTCCGCAAGGCGTCTTACGTCAGCGGCATTCCGACTCCCCGCACCTTCAGCTTGGAGATCGGCCAGGACTATGAGTATAAAATCGTCCTGAGAGCGCGTCGTCAGGGTCGTTATCACGTCCATGTGCAGATCAACGTCAAGGACGGCGGCCCGATCGTCGGTCCCGGCCAGTGGATCAACATCAAGGGCGACATGGCCAACTTCACCAATCCGGTGACGTTGCTCGATGGCTCGACGGTCGATCTGGAGACGCTCGGCATCAAGTGGACGATGACCTACCACTTCTTGTGGATGGCGGCCGCGGCCTTTTGGGTGATCTACTGGTTCATGCAGAAGGGCATCATCGCGCGCGGCTGGCAGGTCGCGGCCGGCAAGGGCAAAGAGATCATCACCCCCGCCGACAAGCGCTTTGGTGGCCTCTGGCTGGCGGGCTCGATGTTGGCGCTGCTGATCTTCTACGCCCAGGCGAACGCCGAGTTCCCCCGCACTCTGCCGATGCAGGCCGGTCTTCTGACTGGCATTGATCCGATGCACGAGGGACCTGTCACCGTGATTTCCAATTACGGCGGCGGCAGCTACAAGGTTCCGGGTCGTGAGTTGACGATCAAGCTGAAGATCACCAACAATGGGACCGAGGCTTTGAAAATCGGCGAGTTCACCACGGCGGGCCTACGCTTCCTCAATCCCGACGTGTTCACCACTCGTCCGGAGTTCCCCGACTATCTGCTCGCCGACCGCGGTCTGTCGGTCAACGATCCGACGCCGATCGCGCCGGGCGAAACCAGGGATGTCGTCGTGACGGTGCAGGACGCGCGCTTCGATATCGAGCGTCTGTCGGATCTGGCCTATGACACGGACAGCCAGTTCGGCGGCCTGTTGTTCCTGTTCTCTCCGACTGGCAAGCGCGTGAAGCTGGAAATCGGCGGCCCGGTGATCCCGCGCTTCCAGGCTGGCGCGAGCCTCTAAGTTAAAAGAGCTTCACGCGGTTCTCTCTTTCTTCTCCGCGTGTTGGTGTGAAACTTGCCCGTCCGGTTCGTCCGGACGGGTTTTTTTGTTTCGGGCGCCCGATTGGCGCGGCGCGGCGGAAACGGGTAGTTTCGTTTCGCGGCAATCGAAGGGGCGCGCGCGATCGATGTGGCGAGAGCAACTGGACGTTTTCTGGGACGGCGAGCGCCGGCTGCTGCTCGGTTTCCACGACGCCGAAGAGGCGGGAGCGCCCAAAAGGCCGCGTCCCGACCTGACGATCGTTTCCGCGCCAGACGCGAGCTTTTCCGGGCGGACGGCTTTCGTCGACCATTTGGACGCGGCTCGCTGGCGCGCCGGACCCTGCGTTGTCGACGCGCCGCCGGGGCATCTTCACCTCGCGCTGCTGGCCTCCGACGGCGCCGAGCTTCGGCTGGCGCTCGAAAAAAATAGGAGCGGCGTCGGCGATTGGCGTCTGGCGTTGACGCTGCTGCCGGAGAGCGGCGGCGCCAGCCAGCCCGCCGTCCAGCGCGTCCTGAGCTTTTCCCAGCGTGGAGACTTCGAACGCTTCGCACGCGAGCAGATCGCGCTCGCCGGCAACAGGCTCGCCTGGGCCTGCGCCCAGAGGCGCGCACTGACAAGGGCGGACGGCGAGGCCTGGACCCTCAATCTCTGGCCGGCGCGGCAAGTGTTTCCTCTCGCGAGGGCGCGCCTCGCGATCGAGCCCTTGCCGCTGTCCTTCGAGGAATACGAGGATCGTCGCGAGGCCCCATTCGCGATCATGGATCAATGGCTGCGCGAAAGCGGCGCGCCGCGCCCGATTCTGCGCCTGCGTCTCCCCGACTCGCTTGACGAGAGCGCTCATCTCCTGAGCCGCGTGTGCGTCGTGCTGGTGATGCAGCAACGGCGGCGCCTGCGCGATTGGGCGCGCGAACAGAAGGACGCGGGCGAACCCGTCGTCGATCCGCTTGGCGTCGAGGACATCAGGCAAGCCGTGGGCGAGCCGCATGAACAACCGGACGCGGTATGGTCGAACGAATCGATCGTCGTCGCCAATCTGTTGAGACTGCTCACCGCGCCGGACGAGACGCCCTTCGACGGCTTCGCGCTGAGGCGGCAGGCGCAGGCGAGCGCGCCAGGCGCGCCGGGCGCCGTGCTCGATCTCGACTTTTTCGGCGCGGCGCTGGGCGACGACATCGGCCTCGTCAGCGGCGTCGCCGAGGCGGGCGATCTGTCCGCCGCGCCCAGGGATCCGGGCGGAGCGTCGGCGATCAGGCTGTTTCGCGTCGAGGGGGACGGCGTCGTCGCGCGCAAGCTCGGCGAGGAAGATCCGCTGCTCGAAGAAATTCTGCGCCGAGCCGCCGATCAGGACGCCGCGCCCACCGGCCAGATGGTCCGCGCCGTCGCCGAGCGCGCCGCCGGCCTGCAAGCGCGGCGCGAAAGGCTCGCGCAGTCGTTCAACGCCGCTTTGGCCCGCGCGGATTATCCGGGTCGCCTCGACGGCGCCGGCGCCTGGGAGGCGCTCGACCCCGTGCTGCTCGCGGGCTTTACGGCGTTGATTCGGGAGGCGAGCGCCGCGGGGCGGAGCTTCGCGGCGCGACTTGGCGGTTATCGGGCCTTTCGCTTCGATCCCTCGCTTTTCGCCGCTCTGACGCGGCGGCCGGAATGGGCGGAGGGCGCGCCCGGGCCGTCAAACGCGGGGATCGACGCGCCGCTGGTCTATCGCTTCGCGCGGGCCTGCGGCGCGGAGGGCTTGATCGCGCCTGAACTTTCGGTCGCGGAACAGGCGCGCGTCTTCGATTTTCTGATGGAGACGCCGGAGCCGAGAATTTTGCGCGGCGCGCGTCTCCAACTGGGCGGCGACGACCCCGACCCCGCCGCGCTCGCGCGGGCGTTGAACGATGCGTCGGCGGTCGAAGACGCCGCCGCCTTTTTCGAGAGCGAGGGCGAGGCCTCTTCCGCCGAGCTGCTGCGTCGATATCTCGACGATCGCGCGAGCGGCGCCTGGACGCCTCTGGCGCGAGCCGCGCCGCTCGCGAGGCTCGTGGCCGCCGCGACGGAGGCGCGGAAGCGCGCCGAAAGCAGCCCGCCGGAAGCAGCGCCGCTTCCGCCGCCCGCGCCAAGGGGCCTGCTCGCCGTGGTCAGAGGCTTCTTCGGCGGGAGGTGACACAAGCCGCGCGATAAGGCGCGGCCTGACGGCGGGAACGCGTGGGTTAATGACTTGCGGGCTTGCCCATGCCTTCCATGGCGCCGCCGCCATGATCCATGCCGCCACCCATCATGCCGCCCATGCCCATGCCAACGCCCATGATGTGCGTCATGACGTGATCGGCGGTTTTTTTCTGTTCGTCGGTCAGAACGGCGAACAGCGGCTCTATCGCGGCCTTCAACCCGCGCACGGAGTCAAGATGGGCGCTCATACGGTGGTCCATCATCGTCAGCTGTCCAACCACGCCATGGTGCATGGAATGATCGGGGCCGGCCGCGTCCATCTCCGCGCAGACCTTGGCGGTCTTTTGCGTCGTCGCGCGATAGGCGTCGGCGAATGTGTTCCACGCCGCCTGCTGCGCGTCCGTGAGCTTCAGTTCCGCCTTGAGATAGGCGAGGCGGCCCTCGACATGTTCGGTCACGCCGCAGAGCATGTGCCGCATCATGCCGGCCATGCCGCCGTGCTCCATTCCGCCCATCATGCCGCCCATGTCGCCGCCGCCATGGTCCATTCCGCCCATTCCGCCCATCCCCTTCATGTCCATGCCCTTCATGTCCATGCCCTTCATGTCATGGCCCATCGCGCCGCGGTCCATGCCGCCGCCCTGCGGCGCCGGCGCGCTTTGCTGGGCTTGGGCCAACGCGACCCCGGCCATCAGGAAAAACGCCGCCGCCCCCGCCACGTGGCCGCGCGACAAGATTTTGCGAGTGGGCTGTTTATGCGAGTTCATGGCGATCTCTCCCTTGGCGCGTTCGGCCGCGCGTTTAGATTATGGTGGCCGGCGGGAAGCTGAAAAAACACGAAAATCCGCACTAAACCAAAAGGCGTCGCGCCGGCCGCCATGGCGACATGCGACACGCCCGCTCCTCCGCCGAGCGAGAATAAACTACTAGAAAACGGCGGCTTTGAGGGAGATTTTCTTACTTCCAGCGCCTGTCGTGGTGTCGCAGGCTCATTATTTCGCGCTATTCGGCGGGCTCAGCCCTTCTTCTTTTTCGGCGATCGCCGCCAGCGCGCGCGAGGATCAAAAAGCGTGATTTAGCCTCATATCGCGGGTGTTTCCGACATGCGCGCCTCGCTTGCTTTCGCAGGAGATTCGAGCTTGCGAGGCCGATGCTGGCTCGGCGCGACGTCAATTCGTCGCGCAAAACCGAAATTTTAAACTGGTTCGCCACCCGGCGCGGCCGTCTATTCGACGACCTTGCCGAGGCGATCCAGGCGGACGCCATCGTCGCCCTTGGAAAACCATATCTGTCGCGCCTTCCCGACCAGATCGGCGAGCGGAACCGTTCCGAATTTGCGAGAATCCATGCTGAAATCGCGATTGTCGCCCAGCAGGAAAATCTGTCCCGGCGGCACCGTGATATCCAACTCCGCGCCGGCGCCGTCCTTCTTCCACCGCGCGCGCCACTCATGCGCGCCCGACTTCTCCGTCACGACGATCCGCTCGCCCTCCGCCGCCTCTTCTCGCGTCAGGCTCTCGCCATTGACCGAGACCGCGCGGCCCTTGATCGCGATGTGATCGCCGGGCAGCCCGATCACTCGCTTGATGTAATAGAGCGTGCGGTCGTTCGGATAGACGAAGATTCCGATGTCGCCGGCTTCCACGCGGCTCTTGCAGTTCGGGCAGTTGTAGCGCTTGTCCGCGAAGAGAAAGTCGCCGCGCAAAATCCCGGGCTCCATGCTTACGTTGGGAATGTGGAAGGTTTCCACCTGATGCAGCCGGATCGTGTCGACGAGCAGCGAGTAAACCCAGGTGTTGCAGGCGAGGAACAGCAAGGCATAGAGTCCGCTCGTCTGCCATTCCCGCCGCACGTAAATCCGTCGGGCCCGGGCCCCTCGCCACGCGTCGGCGACGGTGCCGATAAAGACGCCGAGCGAGAGCAACACGCAGATAATGAGCAAGGGCAGCATCAAGGCCGAGGGCGCGTAAAGCGCCGCGACCGTCACGCCGGGAACAAAGATCAGGACATTGGCGAGAAACAACCAGAGTCCCTTGTTCAACTCACCATTATAAAGCTGGCCAAGTCCCGGCAGGGCCAGCGACAGCAGTGCGGCGACGAGCGGTCGGCGGGGATGGTTGTCGTCGAGAGACGCGGCGCTATTGGTCATGGGTCGCTCCTTATCGAAAAATACCGGCGGTGTTCGGAACATCGAGGCGCGGCGCTATTGCGCGGCGCCGGCGACGAAGGCGAAGAAGGCGAATTCGCCGAGCAAACGCGCGCCAAGCCCCGCGCCCGCACCAAGCGAAACCCATTGCCAGGGGCGCATGGGTTCCGGCGAGGCCTTGAGTTGCGGCGTCATGCGCGCCAGCGCCGTGACGCGCGCGGCGAAATCTTCGGGCGGAGCCAGCGAAAGCGCGCGAAGCTGGCTATCGATGTCGTCAGCCATGATCTTCCTCCAGAATTGTTCGAAGCCGCGCGCGCGCCCGATGCAGCCGTGTTTTGACCGCGCCCGCGGAACAGCCTTCGACGTGGGCGATTTCGGCGAGGTCGATATCTTCGAAATAACTCGCAGCCAGCAGGCTGCGATCCTTCGGAGCGAGGCGCGCCAGAGCGGCATGCAGCCGCGCCCCCTGCTGCTTGGCGAGCAAGGCCTCGTCGGGAGGCCGCGCGTCGGAGGGGATGTCCGGCGGCTCCGCGCCATCCTCGATTTCGACCCGCCGCTCGGGGCGCGACAGATGGCTCAGCGCGAGATTGCGGGCGATCGTCAAAATCCAAGTCGTCGGGCCGCCAAGGCTTGGATCGAATTGGCGGGCGTTGCGCCACAGACGCAAAAAGGTTTCCTGCGCGATATCCTCCGCGCTGGCGCTGTCGAGCCCCATCCGGCCGAGATAACCGAATATTCTGCCTTGATAGGCCTCGACGACGCGGGCGAAGGCGGCGTGATCGCCGGCGGCCGTCCTGCCGACGTCCGTGTCGATGTCCAAGGCCCCGCTCCAGATTTGCTCCTTATACTGGGGGGCGGGGAAAAGGTTACAGGGAATGGGTGACGCGTGCGGCTCCGGGCGGGGTTCGCGCCGACTTAACGCTTCTTCTTTTCGGCGATCGCCGCCAGCGCGCGCAAAATTTCGCGCGTGCCGTCGAGGCGCTCTTGCAGCGTGTCGAACTCGCGGGCGAACACGATTTTCATGTCCGGCCGCACCTTTGCGAACGAACGCTGCTCCGAAACGTAGCGCACGAGGCCGGCGGGGTCGGCGAAGAGATTGTCGCGGAAGGCGATGATGACGCCCTTTGGCCCGGCGTCGACCTTCTCGATATGGGCGCGCCGGCACAGGGCCTTGATCGCGACGATCTTGAGCAATTGCTCGACCTCGGGCGGCGTCGGGCCGAAACGGTCGACCATTTCGGCGGCGAAACTC
>Ga0181539_1001377_pt1 | contig 26879 bp, 25 predicted proteins | sample PEATcosm2014_Bin_46_FD_119767 | JGI IMG/M metagenome (GOLD analysis project Ga0181539, IMG submission 119767) | Peatland microbial communities from MTU Mesocosm Facility, Houghton, MI, USA - PEATcosm2014_Bin23_60_metaG | ecosystem: Environmental > Terrestrial > Soil > Wetlands > Peat | place... | reverse complement strand
CTGCGCCGTCATTTTTTCGAAGTCTTGACGGTCTTCCGGGTATGGGGGCTGGAGGACAAAGGTTTCGACCGGTTCGTCGTGTTTGGGGCGGCCGATTCCCATTTTGAGGCGTGGAAAATCCGAGGCGCCGACGTGGTCGATTATGGACTGGATGCCCTTGTGCCCCCCTGAGCCGCCTCTTTGTGCGATTCGAATCCGGGCAAACGGCAGATCCAGGTCGTCATGTATAACGAGCATCCTGTCCGGAGGGATTCCGAAGTATTTGATGATCTCGCCAACGGCTTCACCGCTCCTGTTCATGAAGGTGAGCGGCTTTGCAAAAAGGATTTTTCGCCCCTCGGCAGTCGCGAAACCCCACGAGGCCCGGAACTTACGTTCCATCATCAGGGGCGAATAGTGCCCAATCAGCCGGTCAACGACCTGGAACCCGACATTGTGGCGGGTGTGTTCGTATTGTTTTCCCGGATTGCCAAGGCCGATGAGGGCAAGGATTTGCTCTTCGCTGCGGCAGACATCACCCATAGGAACTGAGCCGTTTCGTGGAAGGGGCTATTTTGGGGCACCTTCCTCCGTGAGCTGGGGCGTGCTCTCAGGAGCCAGCACGCTTACGACCCCTACGGCCGGGTCCTCGTCGAATTCATAAGAGGATTCCGCTACAAGGTCCTCGACGTGGAGTGTCTCTCCCATATCGATATTACTCACATCGATCCGGATGCTTTCCGGAATTTTGTTTGGCAGGCAGCGCACGGAGAGCGTTCGTTGAATGAGATTGATCTCTCCGCCTTTCAGCACCCCTATGGAATCTCCTACCAGTTCCACGACAACTTCCACGGTGATTGGCTGATCGAGGGGAACTTCATAGAAATCGACGTGGAGAAAGCGCCTCCGGTAAGGGTGCTTCTGAATTTCGCGAATAAGCACCTGCCTGGTTTGGCCGCCATCGATCTTAAGGTTGAGGAGTTTACTCTCGCCGCCGGTCTCTCTGAGAAGCTTCTCCAGATGCAAAGCCGAAACCGAAAGTGAGGTCGACTGGGTTTTCGGTCCATAAAGCACCGCAGGGACCCTCAGATCCCGGCGCACGGTTCGCGCAGCGCCCTTTCCAGTCTTATTTCTTGTTACCGCTTGAATTTCCAGAGTCATTCTTTATGCCTCCTGATGTATCCGGCGCTCAACTTTGCACAAAAAGACCCGGCCGGGAGTTTTCGGTAAAATTCCGGGCGCCTGGATCTCAAATTTCGTTGAATATGGAGCTTATCGGTTCCTCAAAATGCACCCGTTTGATGACTTCGGCCAGCATGGGCGCGATGCTGACCGTACGGATTTTATTGCAGGCCCTCGCACTTTCAGAAAGAGGAATTGTATCTGTCACCATCAGTTTCGAGATGAGCGAGGATTCAATCCTTTCCACGGATGCTCCAGAGAGCACCGGATGAACGGCGCAGACCTCGACTGTCTCGGCCCCGGCCGCTTTAGCTGCATTTGTCGTGCGCAATACGGTCCGCCCCGTATCGATCAGATCGTCAAGAATTATAACCTTTTTCCTTTTAACGTTTCCGACGATCTTCGGGTAGGCGCCGTTGCCCTCGCGATAGTCCGTCAGGGCCAGATCAAGCTTGAGCCGGGAGGCGAAAGACCTGGCGCGCTCGGCGCCTCCTGAATCCGGGGCAACCACGATCTCGTCTCCCCGTAATTTATCTTTGAGTGCGCTGCTCAAAACAATCGTGCCAAAAAGATGATCCACCGGAATATCGAAGAAGCCCTGAATCTGGTCGGCGTGCAGGTCAATCGTAATCACGCGGTCAGCCCCCGCTACGCTCAAAAGATCGGCAACCACTCTGGCGGAAAGCGGGACCCTGGGCTTTTCTTTCTGGTCCTGGCGGCCGTAGCCGTAGTAAGGAATTATCGCGTTAATTCGCCGTGCAGACGCTCTTTTGAGGGCGTCTATAATAACCAGCAACTCCATGAGATTTTCATTGACAGGCGGGCAGGTGGACTGGAGAACGTAGGTGTCTTTGCCCCTAACGTTTTCGCCTAATTCCACCCTGACTTCTCCGTCAGAAAAGCGGGTGATAAGAGCTTTGCCCGGACCAATACCCAGCTGCGAACAAACTTTCTCTGCAAGGACGGGGTTGGAATTTCCGGCAAAAAGAGTGAGGCGGCTCCACATAATTGCAATTTGCCTGCGGCAGTTTGTATCCCTACGGAAAGGGTTTCAGGCCCTCCCGCGCAATTTACCAGATTGCAAGCCGTTATAAATTACAGACAGCCATGCCAAAGAAAAAAATGGCTGGGGCGGGAGGATTCGAACCTCCGAATGCGGGTTCCAAAGACCCGTGCCTTTCCGCTTGGCGACGCCCCAACGCAATATCCCGCTAATGCGGCAGATCACAGCGAAGGCGCAATAAAAAGAGGCGCCCCCGGTCAGATCAAATTTGATGGCCGACTACTTCTGCAGTATGGACCCAGCAATCCGGCCAATTTTTTTTTGCGATGGTTTCAGCATCTTCTGCCGCCTGCGCGGTCCTGAAAATTCCAAACACCGTCGGCCCGCTTCCACTCATAGAGGCCGCCAGGGCGCCCTGGCGGATCAACCATCGTTTAAGTTCGGCTATGACCGGAAATCGGGGTACGGTAACCGATTCGAGATCATTTGCAATTAGATGCTGAAGTTGCCATGGGTGCTCACTTAAACTACTAAGCCTAATTTGAGGTAACTCTTTTGTCAATTTTAAACTTTGATAAACCCAGCCCGTCGGTACGGTCACGGGTGGTTTTATCAGGAGCAGCCGATAATCGGGCACCTTGTCCGTAAATTGGAGCTTCTCACCTATCCCGGTTGCCAGGGCAGGTCTTGAGTGCAGGAAAAAAGGCACATCGGCCCCAAGGCTCAGGGCCAGTCTTTCCAAATCACCCGGGGGGAGGGCGCTTTCGAAAAATGAGTTCAGGGCGACAAGAACGCCGCCTGCATCCGCGCTGCCACCCCCGAGCCCGGCGCCCCAGGGGATGTGCTTTTCAAGATGTATGTTCACTGCGGCCTTCGAGTTGCTGCTTCTCACGTAAAGATCAGCGGCGCGCCAAGCCAGGTTTCGGTCATCGGATGGTATTTCGGGCGAGTCACAGGTCATTGAAATAAGCCCGCCCCCGGGCCGGACGTCGATCGAGATATTATCGAAAACCGAAATGGGCAGCATTAAGCTCGAGATATCGTGATAGCCGTCGTGCCTTTTTCGGATCACCTCGAGCCACAGGTTTATCTTCGCGGGAACGCTGATCTTGAGGATCAAATCCGAACCGGTCCTTTGCGGGTGTCCCAGCCATCAGGTGTTTGCGGACGGACACCTGCTATTTGTCTGATTTCTGGATGTAGCGCATCCGAAGATCATAGAGCACGGACTTGAGAAGCCTTTCCTCATCCTGGTCGAGATTGCCCTTGGTTTTCTCCTGGAGCATGCCCAGAGTGTCGATAATCTGCTTTGCGATGGGCAAATCAACCAGCGTCCGATTGGTTTCCGGCTCCGGAATTTCTCCCAGGTGCACCAGCGCCGATGAGCTAAGGGAGAAAATGAAGGTGGCCAGGGTAACTTCGGGCAAAGGGCCCCGTGCTTGTTCCTCCTGCCTGTCGGAAACCTCTTCGGGGCTGGCGCTCCTTTGTTCCCCCTCTGCGGAAGCCGCTTCAGGCTGGGGTCCCTGCTCGTTTTCTTCCGTTTCGGTCCCCTCTGCGAACCTTCGGCGGTCCTTTATTACAAATCCCTTTTCTTGTTCCTTGTCTGCCATGGCGCTTTTGCCTCCTCAATCAATCGAGTGGATTAAAGCTCGATTGCCTGGACAATATCCACATTATCCATCGCAAGCAGCTCCTCGATGACATGCGCGGGAACGGGCGTGTCAGTGCGCAGAAAGATAATGTTTTGTCCGCGTTCGAGCACCTGCCCGACATTCATAAGCGAAATATTTATGTTGTGGCGTCCGAGGCAGGTACCGATGGTGCCTATAGTGCCCGGGGTGTCGATATTGTGGATCAGCAGCAGATGTCCTTCGAGTGCTGCTTCAAGGCGGAAGTCGTTGATCCGGACCATGCGCGGGTCTTTTTTCCCAATTATGGTCCCCGCAACGAAGTTCTCAGCCTGTGAAGTCTTTACATGAATGCTGATCAGGTTGGTAAAGTCTTCGGCCTCTCGACGGACCGACGTGGTCACTCTGATATTGCGCTCCTTTACGTGGATAGGAACATTGACGAAGTTGACCATGTCGCCAAGGATCGGTGTAAGCATGCCTTTTAGGATGGAAATGCTCAGAGGTTGCGTTTCCAGTGAAGATGCATCACCGACGAATTCTATGGCTACCTTCTGTATGGCGCCCTTTGTTATCTGAGTCAGCACGCATCCGAGCTTTTCGGCCAAAATCAGGTAGGGACGCAGTTTGGACAGGACAGAGCCGTCAATATTAGGAGCGTTTACAGCGTTGCGGATCGTCCCGCGCGTCAGGAAATCTGCTATCTGGTCTGCAACTGCGATGGAGACGTTTTCCTGAGCCTCAGCGGTGGAAGCTCCAAGGTGAGGCGTAGCTATCACCTGATCGAGGGTGAGCAGAGGATTATCCGTAGGGGGCTCTTTAGCAAACACGTCAAGCGCAGCCCCGGCCACGACCCCCTGTTTGATTGCCTCATAGAGATCCTGTTCGTTTATGATTCCTCCTCGTGCGCAGTTGATGATGAAAGAACCGGGTTTCATTTTCCTGAAGGCATCGGTATTGAGCAGGTTGCGGGTTTCCGAAGTCATAGGGGTATGAATCGTAATGTAGTCCGATGACGCCAACAGCTCATCGAAAGATACGCCCCGGATACCCAGAGAGTCAATCACTTCGGGGTTGATGTAAGGATCGTAGCCGATGACCTGCATCTTGAGTCCCTGGGCGCGTTCGGCCACTACTCGTCCGATCCGGCCGACTCCTATGATTCCAAGCACCTTGTTGAAAACTTCCTTTCCCTTGAAGCGTTTCTTCTCCCAGGCGCCATTCTTTAGAGAGGTGGAGGCTTGCGGAATGTTGCGGGTAAGAGCAAGCATCATGGCTATGGCGTGTTCGGCTGTTGTTATAACGTTGCCTTCCGGGGTGTTCATTACTACTATGCCGCGTTTGCTTGCCGCTTCAATATCGACGTTGTCAAGCCCTATTCCGGCGCGTCCTATCACTTTCAGATTATCCGCATTTTGCAACACTTGGGCGGTAACCTTGGTCGAGCTCCGGATAACCAGCGCGTCGAATTCCTTTATGACCCGCCTGAATTCTTCGGCAGACATTGTTGTATTCACTTTCACTTCGAAGCCGGGAACCTTCGCAAGCTTTTCGATCCCCGATTCGGAAAGGTTGTCGCTGACAAGAATTTTCATCGATTTCTCCTGGGACAGAATGCGCCTTAACTGCCGACACAAAATAAAGCTAGCATTATCGACCCTTTGGCGTCAAGAATCATTCTTGATAGCAAATTTGGGGTCCCGCCTTCGGCGGCCTAAGGGAGGAATTAATTCCCCGGTTCCCCTTTTTCCGCTATCTGTTTCATTTAGCTATTTCAATAGGTTGTGGATGCAACCCAGCTCTTTTTAACTCCTCGTCTATTATGCTCCTGAAGTTATCCAGCGACAGGCCGCCGGCAAACAGGACACCGTTGATGATAAATGAGGGGGTCCTGTCTAATCCCGCCTGAGCTGCTTCGCGCAGGTTCTTTTCCACCACGGCCTTATATTTTGAATCCTGAAGGCATTGGGAGAAATTCTCCGCGGCCATTCCGAGCTTGGCGGCATTACTCACCAAGTTGACGGGCGAGAGATCCTGTGCGGTAAACAGGCTTTCCTGATACTGCCAGAATTTACCCTGCTCCTGGGCGCAGTGAGAAGCTTCGGCTGCCTTGAAAGCATCTTTATGCCGCCTGAGCGGATAGTCTTTATAGATCCACCGGACCCTGTCACCGTAAGCGGCCCTGATCTGTTTTACCACATCATGGGTAGATCGGCAGGCGGGGCACTCGTAGTCGGAGAATTCGACTATGGTGACCGGCGCATCGGAAGGCCCCAGGGTGGGAGCGCCCTGGATGTCGATTGTTATCCTGGGCGGATAGGGCACGGGCACAAGAATACGGACGCCGTATTTGGATTCGAGGCCATGAGCGTAACCCTTGATGACCTGGGCTTTTTTCTGTTGTTCCAGAAAGGTCCTTACCTGCTGTCTCAGATCCGGAATGGTTCCCTTAAACTCCTGGAACTGCTGCTGGTTGTCCTGGATGTATTTGTCGATTTCAGATTCTTCAACCTGCGTCGAACCGGCAGAGGCTATTTGCTCCACGAGATTGTCCAGCGTTTTTCCCTGCTGTTTTGCTTCCTTATCGAGAACCATTTCAGTTACCAACTGGTCCAGCTTTTCCATCTTCATCCGGTAGATGTCTCTGCGCCGCTCCTGGAGTTGTGGGCCAAGGAGCACATCGAGCCGCTGGTTGGTAATGACCTCATCGGCCACTGTGGCCGCAATCCCGGAATCATCGGCGCCCAGGGCGTCCGCAGCGGGGCGGGGCGCACTCTTTGGCGTGGAATGTGATAGATCGATCCCGAAAGGGACCCAGAACAATAAGCCCGCGAAGAAAAGAAGGGCCAGGGTCGTTTCCTGCCAAAAAAGCTCTTTTCTAAACGTAGCCATAAGCAGCAGGAGGATGACGGCGGCATTAGCCATGCAAAATACGCAGGGCGCTTTGAGCTGAATCATGAGCAGAATGAGAAGAGCTTCCACCCCGGCAGCGGGGCCTGCGATCCATGTGGCCATCTCCTTTCTGAACAGGGCCAACATGGCTGCGACTAAATAAAACACGACGCCCAGCAGCCACAAAGGCATACGCAGAAAATGAATTTCGAGTGTATCTTTGCATGCGCTCGGGCAAAGAGCTTTAAAAAATGGGATACTCTCGTAAAATCCGCTCATCAGGGATACGATCAGCCCGGCCAGGGAAATTAGCAGCAAAAGGAGGCTTGTTTTACTGCGATCATGAAATGGAGGTATTTCCAGTTTGTCCTGTCTATTTTCTAGTATTCGGGTTTTTCGGGAGGGCATAAATTCACGGTCTCCTCAATTTTAAAATCTCAAACCGAATCTGACTTATGAAAAAAACCCCTTTTTCTTTGGTTCCAGCTCTTTGAGGTCCTCATTAATCTCATCAATTTTCGATGGCGAGTCTGTGATAAGGGATTTTGCCTTTTTAAAGTGCGAGATAGCGAGTTCCTTGTTGTCTTTGTGAAAGTAATAGCGTCCGAGATAGAAGTGCGCGGGCCCCAGCTTGTTGGCCTGTCCCAGGATCACTCCGAGCTGATAGTCCACCTCGGGGAACATAGGCGTGAGATCTTCTATTCGCATCAAATGCTCAAGGGCTTCATCTTTTTTCCCCATATCCATCAACACCAAGGCCAGCCTGAAGTCGGCGATTGAGGAGGAAGGGTCGATCATCAGGGCTGAGTCCAGGGTGTTTTGCGCCTCCTGGAGTTTGCCTATCCTGTGGTAAGCTTCTCCCAGCGTGCTCAGAACAAAAGGACTGGTCGGCATGAGGTGAGCGGCTTGCCTAAGCTGCTCCACCGCTTTGGCCCACTGATTTTGCCTTAGGTAGAGACGCCCCAGCCCGAATACGGCAGCATTGTCACCTTTTTTTATCCCCTCCTGGAAACGGTCAAAAGCTTTTGTCTCGTCGGTATAGTCCGCTATCAGGGTAGCCTGCATGACTTGGAAATCCCCGCTGGGGGGCTCCACCGCTTTTCGGGATGGCGCCTTCTGTTTTTTAACCATCTCAGTCAGGTACTGTACTCGTTCACTAACGGCCGGATGGGTGGAAAGATAACTGGGAATCGTGGAATTTTGGAGCCACGTGCAGTCCAGCAGCTTCTGCATCATGGAGGGCATGGCAGTAGAATCGTAACCTGCCTGACAAAGATACCCGAACCCGCGCATGTCGGCTTCCGTTTCGTGTACCCGGCTGTACTGTAAGGCAGCGGTCTGGGCACCAGCCAAGCCTCCGACCGCAAGCCCCGGGGCCCCGAGAAGAATCCCCGCGATCATGCCGGCTACCATTCCAACGCTCAGAATCTTCGCCTCGTCTATGGATCTCTGAAGGTGCCGCGCCGTTATATGCCCCAATTCGTGGGCCAGAATACTTGCCAGTTCGCCTTCTGAGGTCATCATTTCAATCAAGCCGCGGTAAATGAATATATAGCCGCCTGGGACCGCGAAGGCATTCGGGACCGATGCATCGACCACGAAGAATTGGAATTGGTAAGTGGTTATGCCAACTTGTTTGGCGACGCGATTACCAATGTTTCTGACATAAGTGAGGACTTCGCCGTCTTCCACAAATGGCATCGACTTGTGGATCAATATAACGAACTTTTTGCCCAGGTCTTTTTCTTCGCTAAGACTAATTGCGCTCACTTTGCCTCGCGGGCACAGGATTACGAAGGTGAAAACAAACAAAGTGAGGGCGATCAATCCCTTTTTTAATTTCCTTCCGGAAACCGATATAGAAAACATAAAAGCAAGCCTTCATCAATTTTTTCTTGATATGGTTTCATCCGGCCCATGCTCCCACTCGACTCTGGGAGCCTCGGACCACAGGCTTTCCAGGTCGTAAAAGCAGCGCACAGGTTCGTAAAAAATGTGGATGATCACATCTCCATAATCCATAAGGACCCAGTGTCCTTCTCGTTTTCCCTCGGTCCCGATTGGTTTGAGTCCCCTGGTTTTGAGTTCGTTTTCAATGTTGTCGGCGATCCCCTGTACTTGCCTTCCGGATTTTCCGCTGCAAATGATAAAATAGTCAGCAAAGGAGGAAAACCGGCGGACCTCCAGAAGAACCAGATTGAGGGCTTTGAAACGCAAAGCCTCCCCGGCGCACAGGATGGCTTTTTCCTTGCTGCTCATCTCTATTCGGAGATCTTTGCCCTTTTGTTCAGCTCCCGAGATACCCAGATCAGGCATCATTTTCCCTTGCACGTTCGCAATGCGGCCTGCTGAGGGCCTTTGGGTATAACCCATTTTCCCCAATATAACTCCATACATTGTCGGGGACCAAATATCGCACGGATCGCCCTTCGGAGGCAAGCTCCCTGATCCTGGTCGACGAGATATCCATCCGGGTATTTGGGAGGCAGTACACCGAACAGAGCACCGGATGCCGGATTTCTCGATTTTCAGGGACGATTCTATACAATTCGGATACCTTTTTGGACACAAATTGCAATATTTCAGTTTCACGGCACTCGGGTCTGCAGAGCACGACAATGCCTGCCAGCCGAAAAATTTCCTTGAACTTATACCAGGTATCCATCTCAAAGAAAGCATCGCATCCGACGAGGAAGAAAAGCTCGGCCCCGGGGTTTTCCTTGCGCAGCCGTTTGAGCGAATGCACTGTATATGATTTTCCGGGTATCCGCTGCTCAAGGTCCGAAAGCCGGAAACGCGAATTGCCGGCAATGGCAAGCTGGAGCATGCGCCAGCGGCTCTCGAAAAAGAGAATTTGCCTGTCTGGTTTGTGGGGAGGAACGGCTACCGGCACGAAAAGCATCTCATCGAGTCCAAGTATATCCAGGGCTTCCTGGGCTGCCCTCAAATGGCCCAGATGAACGGGATCGAAAGTCCCTCCAAATATGCCCAGCCGCAGTGGCATAGGCTCTTCTCCAGTCCGTCAGCCGCGCAACTGGCCGTTGCCGAAGGCAATGAATTTGGTTGTCGTAAGTTCCTCGACACCCATAGGGCCGAAAGCATGGAGCCGAGAAGTGGAGATGCCGATCTCGGCCCCAAGGCCAAGCTGAAATCCGTCATTGAATCGTGTCGAAGCATTCACCAGGACAAGGGAAGACTGTACCTGCCGGACAAAACGGTGCGCCCGTTCGAAGTTTGCCGTAACAATGGCCTCGGTATGTTGAGAGCCATATGCGGTTATGTGACGGATAGCTTCGTCCATGTCCGGCACTACGCGCACCGCAAGAACCAGATCAAGGTACTCTGCGTACCAATCCTCCTCGGTAGCGGCGGCGCAGTTGGGCACAAGCGCCCTGGTCCTTTGGCAGCCGCGCAACTCGACGCCATTACGCCGAAAATCTTCGGCCATTTCGGGCAGGAAACTTTCTGCAATCGCCTCGTGAACCAACAATGTTTCCATTGCGTTACAGGTGGCAGGGCGCTGCACTTTGGCGTTAAGGCATATATTTCGGGCCATCTCCAGGTCCGTCTCAGAATCCACGTAGACATGGCAGACGCCCTTGTAATGCTTTAAGACGGGCATCCTCGCGTGTTTGGTTACAAAGCGTATCAGATCTTCTCCGCCGCGCGGGATCATGACATCCACATATTCCTCGAGGCCAAGCAGATCGAGCACTGCCTGCCGGTCGGTGGTCTCGACAAACTGGACGGCGTCTTCTGGTAGGCCGGCTTGGTTGAGCGACTCCCTTAAAATCCCTGCAAGGCGCATGTTTGAGTGAAAAGCCTCGGATCCGCCACGCAGGATTACAGCGTTTCCGGCCTTGATGCACAGCGCCGCTGCATCCACCGTGACGTTCGGGCGTGATTCGTAGACGATTCCGATCACGCCGAGAGGAATGCGCATCCTGCCGACCTGCAGACCGTTGGGCCGCGTCCACATCCGGGTGACCTCGCCAACCGGATCGGGCAGCATCGAGACTTCTTTAAGCCCCTCGATCATCTCCTCGAGAACTTTTTCGCTTACAACGAGCCGGTCTATTTTTGCCTTTCCAAGCCCCTTGCGCTCGGCCTGTTCGACGTCTTTGCGATTGGCGGCGCCGATGGAATCTCGCTCGAGTCCCAGGGCAGAAGCCATCTTATCGAGAAATTCCCGTTTCTGATTGCTGTTTGCCAGTGCCATGAGATGAGAAGCTTCGCGGGCTTTTTTGCCCATCTCCAAAATTTCGTCCCGCATAAATTCCTCCGGTTTCGATTTCCAACTCTTTAGAAGATCTCACTTGTGAGAACGAAATTGTCCCTGTGAATCACTTCATCGGAATGCTTGTAGCCGATAAGCTTTTCGATTTCCTCGCTGTGGCGGCCTTTTATGTTTTCGATCTCGGTCGATTTATAATTGGTGAGCCCTATGCCTATCACATTTCCGTCCTTGTCGATGCACCGCACCGGAGCGCCGACTCCGAAAACGCCCCTCACTTCCCTTACGCCGATAGGCAGAAGAGACCTGCCCCGCTTAATCAGGGCCGTTACAGCCCCATCGTCCAGGGTAAGCTCACCGGCAGGTTTGGGCAAATTAGCAAGCCAGACTTTCTTGCCGGAGTAAGCACGCTCCCTGGGCACAAACATCGTGCCCAGTTGTTCACCGTCAAAAAGCCGCAGGAGAACATCTCTTTGCTTTCCCGCAGCGATTATCATCGCAATGCCCAAAGCAAGGCATTTGCGGGCGGCATTCACTTTGCTCAGCATTCCGCCCGTACCTGCCGAACCCGGCTCCGGAGCGGCGCAGGCCAGAATTTTGGCGTCCACCCGGTGAACCATTGGAATCAATTTGGCGCCAGCTTGAACCTTGGGGTTGCGGTCGTAGAGTCCATCAGTGTCGGTAAGGTTTATAACCAGGTCCGCCCCGACAAGCCCGGCGATAAGCGCCGAAAGGTGGTCGTTATCTCCGAACTTGATCTCTTCTACGACAACGGTATCGTTTTCGTTGATAATTGGCATGATTCCCCAGGAGAGGAGCGTCTCGAGCGTATTGCGCGCATTGAGATAACGGTGGCGGTGAGCGAGATCCTCACTGGTGAGGAGCACCTGGGCCACACGCAGATCGTACTTGTCGAAGGCGACCTCCCAGGCTTCCATCAGCGCCCCCTGGCCAACGGCCGCAGCCGCCTGCTTGTGCGGAATAGTCCGCGGGCGCTCTGTGAGACCCATTTTGTGCATGCCGGATACCACCGCGCCGGAGGATACGACGAGCACGTCCATGCGGGCGCTGCGTTCACGAAGTTCGGCAATCTGATCGCTAATCCGGTGAATCGTGGCCCGGTCAAGCCCTTTAGGCCCCGTCACAACGGCGCTGCCTACCTTAATGAGAACACGCCTGCATCGGCTGAATACTTCTGCCCGTTCCTGAGAGTTGTACATAAGCTGGATCGGTTCTACGATTGAATGTCAGAGAACTTCAAACCGTTTAAGCGTCAAATTCCAAAGATGATAATAATATTCCCAAAAGCTGCTTTTTACAATGAGTTCAAGGAAATGAAGTCAGGGAAATTAAAAAGAACCTAGAAAACCTGATATTTTTCACCGTGAAGGGGAGAGCAATTAGCGATTTTAGCGACTTTAACGGTGCGATGAAAAAGGATTGGAATTCCCACATCAGGGCGAAAAGCCCTATAAACGTCACCCCGGCGAAAGCCGGTACGGAATGACGAAATCATTAGCAATTTTCAGGCGTTTCTTCCAGCAGGGAACCCTTTTTCATCACCCTGTTAACAAAAGCCGCTCCCTTGCTCTTTCCGGGCACGATCATCGTCATGTCGTGCAGCGCCGTTTTTCCCACGGTATCCCGAAGAGGCGCCGCATCAAGGGCCGGGCCATCAAAGGGTCGCTCAAAATGCTCCGCGCCGGGGACCAGGTAAGGAGTTTTCCCCGCGCATGCCCGGCAGATCGCCCCATCGTCTATCGGATAAGGTTCTCCGCACAGGTTACAGCAGCCAATGGCGCCCCTGCGGCGTTTGCCAAGCAATTGAGGCTGGACGAGGACGGTCTCTATTCCGTAGAGTTCCGGCCCCGCTTGCCTGATTTGCTCCAGAAGGAGTTGGCAGTCCTGCTCCCGCTTCGGCTTGAGCTTGAAAAGCCATGCCTCCACTTCCGGCCAAGCCCGAACTTTTTGCGCATCGACGTAGACGCGTACGCCTTCCCCGCTGTGCTTGTCATAAAGGCTCAATGCAAACCGCCCCAGGTTGATAATTTTCAGCCGGCCGTTTCCGACCGTGCATGGTGTGAGCAATTGTACGGCGTCGGGGAGGCAGTTTCTCGTTTCGCAAACCGCCTCAAACAACACCCCATCCGGCATGCGGCTAAGGGCAAGGTCCACCATGAACCCCCCCGCCGCCAAACCGGGCGCGGTGTAGCCGTGAAAAGACCTCACCACACTCAAGTATTCCTCGTAAGAATATTGTCCTATACTCATCTCAAGATCTCATGATACCTCAGAGTTTGCCCGGGAACCCGAGGGGAGGCGAGACAAAGCCGATAAAGGCCAGCGATTCATTACCGCCCCCCTGGGGCTTCAAGCGAGCTATGACGCCGCCGCGGCGATTTTTTCGATCCTCACGGCGCACCCCTTATATTCCGCCGTTTTAGTGACCGGGTCGAATGCGGGATTGGTGAGCCGGTTGGGGCAGCCTTCACTGAAATGGATGGCCATTCATGCCATGCACCTGAAGTATTGGACCATCATTTCACTGACTTGTCCTTGACCGCATTCAGTGGACGTGATACCCGGAAACCTCTGAAAAGCAAATTCCTATCGCCTGATCCAACATCATTGTTTTCGTATTCTGCAGGGGAGGTTTTTCAGGTTTGGCGTCCCGAACTCCTTACCCAGCTTCCCGATAGAGGTGAGCATATTGAAGTTCGATTTGCGCCATTCGAACTGCTTCGCCGCATCTCCTTCAGGGAACCACCATCCCAGGTCTGCACTGACTACACGCGGGTGCACGATGCCGGTAACCTTTGCCGTTTGAATTATCTCGCCGTAATTCGTCGAAATGATGACCTGGTCACCATCGCTGATCCCATAAGCCGCTGCCGTGTCGGGGTGGATCTCAACGATCGGGAAGGGCCGCTTTTGACGAAGCCGTTTCACCCATCGATAGGAGGAAAGGAGATAATAGCGGCTCTTGGCGCTAATCAGGATCAGCGGGTAATCGGGATCATCCTCTTCGGGCAGACCGGTGAATTCGGGGAGCGGTTTCAATTTGAACTTCTCCGCTGTGCTTAACTTCAGTTCTACCTTTCCTGTTGGAGTGCGGAAGCCCTTCTCCTCATAGAGCCTGAAACGATCAGGCCCCTTCAGAAATCCTTTGGCGGCGAATTCAGGGTAAGTAAGGCCAGCGGGTCTGACAACATCTCCTAGAAAGTCTTCAAAATCATCGTGCCAATATTGAGGCTCAGAGATCCGCTTTCCCAGTTCATTGATGATTTTCATGTCGGGCCAGCACTCCAGCGGTGGATCGACGATTTTCGGTCGGGCAAGTATCATCCCATGTCCAATGCCGTAGTGGCCGATATCGTTCATTTCGTATTGGTGCGCCACTGGAAAGACAATATCAGCCAGGGATGCGGTAGGCGTCATGAAAATCTCCGCCATAGCGACGAAATCGAGGTTCATAAACATTTCGTAGGTGAGGCCGCTGTCGGCCCAGGCTACCAGGGGATTGGTGCACATACCGTAGTATCCTCTGACCGGATAAGGCTTCCCCTCAAGCACGGCTTTTCGGAAATAGGCCGGCGGTACGGTCATCAGTCTCGGAATGACTCCCCGGTAGGCGCCGATCATCTCCTTGCGCTTGTCCGGAATGAGGTCGGCCCGTACGAATTCGCCAAGCCCCATAATTTTCGGCTCATGGGCATTGATATTGCCGCCTGGCACTTCGAGATACCCGCAGATTGCCATGAGGCAAACCAGGGAGCGGGCAGCGTCGAAGGCATTGACGTCATGCTCGATGGGATTACCCCACTGCAGTGCGGCCGGTCTCGCCGCAGCATAAAGCCTTGCGGCCTTGCGTATCAGGTCGGCCGGAACCCAAGTGATGTCAGAGACTGTCTCCGGGCTGTAATGTTTCACATGCAGTGCGAGGTCTTCGAAGCCGTAGGTATGGTTTTCAACGAACTTTTTATCATAGATCTCTTCCCCAATGATGACGTGCAAAAAGCCCAGAGCAAGCGCTTGTGCGGTTCCGGGACGAAGTTGCAGCCACAGCTCGGCCCTCTCGGCAAGCTCGGTCCTGCGGGGATCGACAACAATAAGCCTGGCGCCTTTTCTAAGCTGTTGCAAAGTGAGACAGGCTATCTGCCCTTCTTCGTTGGTGGACAGAACATTACTGGCCCACGAGAGGATGAGATGGGTCGGGTTGTGGAGATCGGCGACGGGGTAAAACCCGCAGGTGTGGATGCCCGTGATCTCCCGCGGGGCATGGCATACATCCTGAGATGCGATAACATTGGGGGAACCGAAGACATTGGCAAGCCGGATCAGAACGAAATGCTCAAGGCCCTTGGGCATCCCGACGCCAAAGCCAACTGCCCTTGCTCCGAAACTCTCCTTGATCGCAAGAAGGTTTTTCGCAGTTTCAGCGAGCGCTTCATCCCAGGAAATTCGCTGCCATTTCCCCTCGCCCCGTCTTCCCACACGCTTGAGAGGATAGCGAAGACGATCAGGGTGATTGAGCCGATCGGGCGACACCCTTCCTTTGTAGCAGGTGTACCCCCTATTTAAAAAACCATCCGGATCTCCTTTGACCCGAACGATCTCATTATCTTTCACACCTGCCAACAGGGCACATCCACCATGGTCCATCCGTGCACAATGAGTCTTGACCCAGCGAATCTCTTCTGTCATATGCAACGAATCTCCTCGAAGACAGACTTATGAACAACATTGGGCAAGAAAATGCCCTATCGATTGCGGACACCCCTCAACGATAATCTGGTCATAATCTGGTCCCTTCCGCCTAAAGGCGGTACATTGAATGACCAGATTAACCCTTTTACCGCCTTTAGGCGGAAGATCAATTTACCGCCTTTAGGCGGAAGTCAATCGTGTTGGGCGTTCGCGGGGCGCCTTCAATCAGTCCCCGGCGGTTGACCGGTGCATACCCTTGGGGAACGCCTGCATTGCATCTTATTTGCTATGCGCCCATTTAGCAAGATGAGAGACCACTTCAGAATGGCAAAGGTTGACGCGGAGGAGAAGATATCTGGAAATCTGAGGGGTCCCGAGCCATTTCGAGAGATTGATCTTAACGACATCATTCATGAAGTTCTCTCTGACCTGGAAATAAAGATAGTGAAGGTTTGCGGAGAGGTACAGGTCGAAGAACTGCCGGCTATTGCAGCCGACCCACACAGATGAGGCAGCTTTTCCAGAACCTCATCGGCAATGCGCTGAAATTCCACAAATCGGCCGAGAAGCCAATGGTCCAAGCACGAAGGAACGGGAATGGGCCTTGCCATCTGCAAGAAGATAGCCGAGCGGCAAGGCGGTAGCATTACGGCCCGGAGCACCCCGGGACAGTTCACGAAAAAATACTCCATAACCCTTTGCAGGCATTCTACTGCCGTCAAGAACCAGCCAACCCGCTCTCTGTGCGCTTAGAGCGGAGATGCTTTCCCTGCATGCAGGCCTAACCATATTGATTGACAATTCGGCATCTTCAGGCGACAATACTGGAAACAGTTGTCCCAGTGTCCCCGGAATAAGATACCTGCGGAGATGATCGAGAGCGCGAGGATCGGTGAGGCGCTTCTGATAGCCCCACAGGGGCCGGTTCCGGTTCTTCAACGTTTATAGACCACACTGAGATTTGAGCCAAGTTATCGGCGAGAAGTCAGAGAGAAGCAAAATAATGACAAATCCCCCTCGAGGTGGGTTCAATTCATTTCGCAAATCCGTGAGGCAGGTAGGTGCATTGCCTCGAACCACTAAGAAGAGTCCCATTGAGGTCTGGAGACCCAAGCTCAACGATAGGGTGCAGATACCCAACGGGGTCGGGATCGTGGTGGAGATCTCAGGGGATATGTATTTAATCGATCTGGAGAACCAGCTTGCAAAAGTATGGGAGCGGCTTACCTCCATCAAACTTCCAAAATAGTGCCAGTATACTTTGGGCGCCGGACAAGGTTCATCCGGATCTCGATGTGATGCACAACCGTGCCTGCACAGCGCCGTTTTTTGGTAGATACCCTCTTTGAATCGGGGTATTCGGGAGGCCGGCGGAAAATCACATATTCGCAACCTCAGCGCCCTGCCCAGGTGCATCAGGGCCTACGATTGATGTACCATAAACTGAATACATTGGAGATTTATTATGGAGACTCCGCATGCCTTGGTGAAAGACTTGCGTTCCACCGGATATTTTTTTGAAGAACTGAAGAATTATTCTAAATCTCCAGAAATGTACGTTACAACTTATTGTATCGATTTCGCAATTCCATACCTGGTCAGACTATCGGAATCCTACGACAGATCCGGCAAGCCTGATAGAAGTAGAATTTTGAGGCTTGCAATCAAACATTTATCAGATCCAGACGATCAGGAAGTAGTGGATTCCATTTTTGGACTCAAAAAAGTTGCTCAAACTGAAGTTGACAAAACAGGTAAAGCAGTTCTTCAAGACCAGTTCGATAAATCCAAGTCTTTGGCGAATCGCCAAAGGTTTGAATCGGCGGAACTTATTATTAAGCTGCTTGTGAATATCATTAAGACGTTCAGACTGGCTGAACCGAATGCTAAGCAGAGAAAAGCCGATGGGGTAGAGAACCCGGTTGCCGACGCCATAATCCAGAGCTGGGAAATTTTGGGACTGGCGGGCATTTAAAGCTGCCTTGACGGGATTCGCAGCGGGGATCCTCACACGGCGAGGAGGTAGCTGAGAGAAAAAATTGCGGCTATGGCTTGCTTTTTTCGTGAAGAGACGCTACGATGCTTTACAGACACGAGCAGGGCTGTTGACTTGAGTTGTCTGGGGAGTCGGTCTTTCGCCTGATTAGAACGATTCTTAAGTAGCTCCTAGGCCGCATCAACAAATAGAAAATCAGAAAAGGATCAAAGATGGCAGAAGGCAGAGTAAAGTGGTTCAACGAGAGCAAGGGTTTTGGATTTATTGAAAGAGACGGCGGGAGTGACTTATTTGTTCATTTTTCCGCTATTGAAGGCAGCGGATTTAAGTCCCTGAGCGAAGGCGATCGGGTGAGCTTCGTCGAGGAAAAAGGCACAAAAGGCCCCCAGGCGACTAAAGTGAAAAAGCTTTAGCCTCATTAGGGAAATTCTCGTCTATTCTTAGATGGAAGAAAGAGCCGGGGTAAATCTCCGGCTTTATCTTTATAAGAGGAAGCAAAATATGCAAGCCGCAAATTAGCAGAATTCGGTTGCTCAAGGCGGAAACAGAGGAGAGTGAATATGAATATTCATGTCGGCAATCTAGCCTTCAATGTCACAGAAGATGATTTAAGAGCCCTTTTCTCCAGTTTTGGAGAGGTATCTGCTGTGAACATTGTAAAGGAAAGGTCCTCAGGGCAGTCAAAAGGGTTTGGATTCGTGGAGATGCTAAACAATTCGGAAGCAGACAAAGCTATGAAAGCCCTGAACGGGGCCCGGCTAAAAGACCAGCTTATAAAGCTAAGTCAAGCAAAACCGCCTGCTAAACGACCGCGGCGCGGGTCAAGATATTAGTGCCTGGGACACTTTTTAACAATTTCGCGACAAGCCAAGTTCTGTGGAGTTAAATAATGGCTCAAAGGTCAAAACCTACCTTTCAGAAACGGGAAAGGGAAAAAGACAAGCAACAGAAAAAAAGGGACAAGGAAGCTCGCCGTCTGGAAGCCAAGAGGGTCAAGGCGGAACGTGAACCGGTCAACGGTAATGAAGACCCGGATATAGCCGGAATTAAACCAGGGCCGCAGCCTCTGCCTGACCAATGGCGATGGGCTGCGCGGTGGGACGGCAAGTAGGCTGCACCCGGATCTCATCTACCGTTAAAATCCCTGATCGCCGTTGTGTGCTTCTGGAACAAACCTGCCATGAGCTTTGCCGGGGCAGCGGACAAAAGCTTCTCAGGACTACGCTACCGTCCGACTTCCCGGAGGCATCCGTGCTATGGGTGGTTTAAAATGCGGGAAACCACGGATTTCACGAATATCACGGATTGGGCTTTTGTCCTCAAACGACGCAGGCGAACGGACCTCGCGGGGACCGCAACGCCGCGGCCATGATCTCGATAGCCCGCCCACCCGCGAGGCGGGCGCGCAATATACGAATCGGAGAAGCAGGAGAGCGGTTTTGCCCAACCATCCATTCACCTACCCTTTTATTAGATAAACACTGCCGCCTGTGATGCATCCGTTTTTCTTTCATTTCAGGTGGTTCTGGTATTTATGCTTGAAATAGCCGGCCGTAAACTGTACTTATGAATTAACGATGGTTTCTTGATTGGCGCTAACCTCCTTGCTCTTTATAAAAATATGGACCCTTCGTCTCAACTCCTGAGCATTTTCCACATTCATGACGGGCTTTCCGACGGATTGACCCACTTTTCCGGTCCAAGCCGCGCGGCGCTGATTTACGCCGAGAAGCCGGACGACCCGCCCCGCATTTACGATCCTCAAGGTTTACTGGAGTGCTGGGAGCCGCTTGTCGAGAAAATCTACCTGAAGTCCGGCGCGTGGCGGGAGCAAGATCCCAAGACAGCGCAGCTGAAGCTTTTCGGGCAGGTCCTGCCGCAAAAAGGGCTGGACCTTGCAGGACTCGTATCCAGGGGCGGCAGGGCCAAGACCGTATTCTACCAGATGTGGTTTACCGAACAGCACCCGTCCACGTGCTCGACCGGCCCCATCGAGAGGTGGCTGGAGCACGCGGCCTGCCTCCTGGCGCATGACTGGGTCAATGAGGAATGGTTCTATACGCGGAACGCATCCTATGTTGTCCGCGAATATGCGACCCATGCGATCAGCGACTACATCCGCGACCGGCTTGACCTTAAGCTAGGTATGGCCAGCCGGATCGAAGTCTACCCGATTCTTGACGCGGTGCTGGGCATTTCCAAGACCAGGGAGGAAGGCGCCTGGCCACGTGGAACCCTGGTATTCGTCGATCCCGCCATGATTGGGGCAGTGCCTTTCCTGGTGAGGTTCCCTCACCCTGAAAAACTCAGACTGACCAATTACAAGCACGCGCGCAAACTTATCCTCGCGGTTGAAAATTCTGACAGAAGGCTTGTTTCCGATGGACGCACGATAATTGGGGTAGCGAAGGGAAGTTTGCCAAATAGCCGCATAACCGCCGATTTCAGAGGCGGACACGGATTCCTGCGGTTTTCGGGCAACCTGGTCTGCAGCTTTTCGGGCGGAAGCTTTCATTCATCCGACCGCAGGCCCAACCTGGTGCATCTTGAAGAACTCCTTCTGGAGTCACCTCTTGAAGGGTCCAAACGTGACTCTCTTTTCAAGATCGTATCGGGCATCGTAGACAGGGCGGGCGAGCAGCGGCATGGGGCCACGCTGGTAATCGATCTTAACCCCAGTCCCATTTTTATCTCGGGCCAGCAGCTTGAATCTCCCGTCGATCTAACCAACGAGACTATGCTCGATCTGGCCAAATCCCTCTCAAAGGTCGACGGAGCGCTCCATATCGGGGCAGACCTGCGCCTGCATGGATTTGCCTGCCTGCTGGACGGTAGGGCGATTGTCGGCGAAAACCGCGCGCGGGGCGCACGGTTCAACTCGGCCCTCAGGTTTACTGCGGAACACGAGAACCTGATTGTAACCGTCGTTTCGGCCGACCGGCCTGTTTCGGTAATACACAGGGGAGTAGATCTTAACGCCTCACCCGAGTGGAAACCCCTCTTGCAGTCGCTCGTTCAACCGCCTACCCTGGAAGAGTGGCTGATCGGTTCTGCAGAGCCGGAAATCGCCCTGGATGTGCAGAATCCTGAATCAGCGCTCATTTTCTGAGCCGATTCCTACCCTGCGGCCTGGGGCCAAAAGTCTCGCCCGATAGTGTGCGGCTACAAAAAGCAATTACCCATGCCCGAGTAGGCGTAGCTCCGCATAATGTGACCCCGGCTCGCGATGTGGCCGAGGCAGTCCGCGCTGTTCTGACTGAAGGTAGGCAGAGATAGGAAATTGCGCCTTTTCGGAATCAACCTAAAAAAGGAGGAGTCTATGCATACGGGGACACTTACGTCACGGCGCCGGTTTTTGTGCTTCACCGGCAGTCTCGCTGCGGGTATCGCTCTGCCGGCAATTCCACCCGCTGTTTTAGCTGCCGGGAACAAAGAGGGCAAAGAAAAACAATTCGAGGTGAACCCCGTGGAAGATCTCATGCGCGAGCACGGAGTCTTGCGCCGAGTGCTGCTGATCTATGAGGAGGCGATAAGTCGCATCAGAGGGGCAAAGGAGGTGCCGTCCGCAGTTATTGCGGATGCAACCGGCATTATCCGCCGCTTCGTAGAGGACTACCATGAAAAGCTCGAGGAAGCTGAGATTTTTCCACGTTTTGAAAAGGCCGGAAAGCTTAACGATCTGGTTAAAGTGCTCTTCGTGCAGCACCAGGCGGGACGACGCCTGACCGATTCCATTTTGAAATTATCAAAACCTGAGGCGCCTAAAGCTGCCGAAGCAAAAGAAGAGACGGATGCGACCATGCAACAGATGTATGGCGGGACTCCTCTGCTTTGGAAAGGGAAAGGAAAAGGCCCGGGTTTTTCAAAGCAGGATCTGTCTTCGGCCATGCAAACGTTCATTGAGATGTACCGGCCACACGCAGCCCGCGAAGATACCGTGCTTTTCCCTGCTTTTCGCTCGATAGTGTCGCCCATGGAGTTTGATGAGCTGGGCGAAAAATTCGAGGACAAGGAAAAGGAGCTTTTCGGGAAAGAAGGATTTGAAAAAATGGTGGAATCAGTGGGGGAGATAGAGAAAAAGCTTGGCATCTATGAGTTGTCAAAATTTACACCAAAAATATGAATCTCGTAATCGTTCACCGCACTTTTGTACCTGATGTTTCACTTTGGGTAAATATGTCAAGGGCCCCAATGCGAATACCGGGGGCGCGAAGAGGTCCCCGCCGCCTGCCGGGTGAAACTGACGCGCAGAAGGGGTGGCGCACGGTGAAAAACCATCTCCGCGTCTGCTCCCAGTGCCAAATGCCCGCCGAGTCGGCATAATAATCAACGGTCACGCGAGGCCCGCAAGCAGTGAAAATGCAGTAGCCGAGCCTGGCGCGCTCCCGGGAGATGGAAGCCTCGCAGACCTTCTGAGCGGACCGGTTTGGACATTGTTGTTCCGGAGGCTGGTGTGCGAATACTAAGGCATGTTCGGTTTTACGGGTTCCCTTGTCCAGCATGTTGCTGATCCATGCCGTTATTTCGACAGCTTCCTCCAGTGGACATCAATACGCCGGGGTATTACCTTGACTGCGACAGGCACCCTGCAGGATGCCGGAGGGCGGAATCTTAGACCGTCCTTGCAGTGAGTTTTTCATTTTAAGGATTTGAGTGAGAACACACAACTGCCGCCGGAGTTTCAGGTCGAGCAGTTGCGTGCAAAAGGGGCTATGGAGGAACGATGAAAACGGGTCTACGCAAGGATGATACTTTCAGGGACAAGATCAGGGAAATACTTCTCAACGGCCCTTCTTTGAGCCCAGGGGGCGATTTCAGAAGCAGGGTTTTTGCTCAAGTGCAGGATTATTCGAGGGAGCTTCAGGAAGCCGAACATGCCTCGGATTTCTTCTTCAGATTGTGCGAACTGATCGTCGATTGCCAATCCCTGGGCATACCGGATGACTCGTTCAGAATAATTGTGGCCGGTTTGCTCGTTGAATCCGAAAACTCAAACGGCCCAATGGATGAGGAAGTTCAACAACTGATCGGAATGGACCCCGCAAGTTACGAATCGGCCAAACAACACTTCAAGGACAAACAGTGTATAGCCTCGGTGTTAAATAGAGAAAAGACCGACCGAAAAAGCAGTATGATGGCAGGAAAAAAAAGCTTCTCAATTGTTGAACAAGTCGATGAGGGTATGTGACCCACGCGACTAAGGGGTGGTGAGCAGGAAAGCGGAAGCGTCGAATGCCGGCCATCTCCCGCCCCCTCTCCCCTTTAGCAGGCACGGAGAAGGGAGTATGGGGCGAAGCTGTGAGGGTTTTACCTCTGCGTCTCCGAGTCCCCGCGTCCCCGTCTCTCCACATCTACAAGTCCCCGAGTCTTCGCGTCTTCGAGTCTTGGTTTCCCGCGTGTTTGGGATTCAAGGTTGGACAATGGAATCCCGATCATCTATTTTAGAAAATGTGCGGCATAGAGTGTGCGTTAAGCTAGCTGAGCTGGTGAACTGTGGAGCGGACTAAGAAGGCCGCAGCGTGAAGCAGGAAACAGTGGGCAGGAAACAGGGCTTTGTGTCCCGGTTGCCGTTTCGTTGTTCCCGCTGCCTCTTTACCCATTTCTCCCATTTGCCGAATGACCGCTCTTTATGTTGAGGTGATCAATGTGGGCATCTGCAGAGCAACAGAAGCGAAGGCCGTTTAATTTAAAAAGCGTGAGTTTTCACTCCACCATGGTTATTGCTTTTGTCTGTTTGCTTGCGGCAACAGCTTTGCCTATCATCATTTTTGGCTACTATCGGAACAAAACTATCATCTCAGACCTTGGCAACGACTTAATAGAGCAAACTTCCACAACAGTAACTGAAAAAACAGTCAATTATTTATTGCCCGTATCCATTGCTGTCGAAATGAGTTCGAGGCTGGCCGAACTGGGGGCTATTTCGCTCGGAGATTTCAAGCAGATGGAAATGTACACCCTGGGGGTCCTCAAATCTTATCCGCAGGCATCTATGTTTTATTTCGGGGATGAGCAGGGGAACTATGTGCACGCGAGGAGACTGGCTGACGGAAACACGGAAAGCTGGATCATCAGTGCCTCAGCCTCGCCGCCGACGAGTTCTCTTATATTTAGGGACGCTGCATTGAAAGTGGCCGGAGTCGAGATGCCCGATGAGAGCGATTACGACCCCAGGGTGCGTCCCTGGTATGTGGGAGCAAAGGGGACAAGGGCAAACTTTTGGACATATATTTATATATCCTTTGCCAGCCAGAAACCGGCAATTACTTGTTCCCAACCTGTTTTTGGCCCCGATGGAAAGTTGACAGGCGTCTGGGGAACAGACATTGAGTTGGATGAATTATCCAGTTTCCTAAAAAAGCAGAGCATAGGGAAAAGCGGCATTGAGCTGATCATTAATGCAAAGAGCGAAATTGTAGCCTACCCGGAGCTTTCATCAATCATTAGGAAAGAAAACGGGGTTCTGCGTCCGGTCAAGGTGGAAGAACTGGGGATAGAACCTCTGAGCGTCGCGTACCGGGAACATGTGAGAACGGGAAAGAACAGGTCCGAAGTTGAATTCGGAGGTAAAACCTATTTCACATCATTTAGAGAATTTCCCGAGCTTTTCCCCAAGCGATGGAAAATCGCGGTGATAGTTCCCGAAGACGATTTTACTGGGGGGGCCGAGCAGGCGATGATAATAATGCTTCTTATCTCCTCGGTTATGCTTGGGCTTGCCGTTTTGCTGGCTTTTGCCATCTCACGGCGTATCACCAGCCCCGTTCGGCTCATAGCCGAAGCCACCCGGCAAATTCAAAATTTCAACCTCGACGAAAAAATCCACATCCCTTCCCGCATGAAGGAAATCCAATTGATGCGAGATGCCATTTCCTCAATGCAGAAGGGGCTCCATGCCTTCAGGAGATATGTCCCGGCCGAACTGGTGCGCCAGCTCGTAAGCACTGGAGAGGGGGCCCGACTGGGAGGGCTTAAAAAAGAACTGACCGTATTTTTTTCGGATATATCGGGGTTCACATCCATCGCCGAACTCATGACCCCCGAACAACTGATGCTGCACCTGTCCGAATACTTCGACGAACTCACCAAAATCTTGACTTGTCACAAAGGAACGGTAGATAAGTATATCGGAGACGCTATTATGGCTTTCTGGGGAGCGCCGGTCCATGACGACGATCATGCGGTGCACGCCTGTGAAGCCGGCTTGGCCTGCCAGGAAAAAATCGCCGAACTAAATCGAAAATGGATACTGGAAGACAAGAGCGCCCTGGTCACCAGAATCGGTATAAGCACCGGCCCAACCGTGGTCGGGAATGTGGGGTCCTACGAACGGATGAACTATACGGTGATGGGCGACAATGTCAACATGGCCAGCCGCCTGGAAGGGGCAAATAAAATATATGGCACGCAAATAATTGTTTCCGGAAAGACTTATGAGGCGGCATCCAGCAAGTTTTTGTTCAGACCGCTTGGTATTGTCGCCTTGAGAGGAAAAAGCAAGGGAATGGCGATTTACGAGCTGGTGGGCAGAAGGAGTTAAGCAGATGCCAATCATGCCGCCGAGCTGTGCGAAAATTTCACTCCGGGACTCGAAGCCTAACTGGCTAAAAATTGGAACAAGGCCCGCGAGATTTTCACGGACCCGTCAGCCAAATTTCCTCAAGATGCTCCAACAAGATTTTACCTTTCCCGTAGCGATCACTTTGAAATTAATCCTCCCGAAAAAGATTGGCAGGGAATAGAGTCCCAGACATCAAAGGAGAAGAGTTTTGAACAGGCGCGGCGCGGGGACGCTGGGACAAACGGTCCCCCGTTCTCCGCGTCAGTCTTTCGTCACATCATCCCCCTTTTCTGCGAGTCAGCGCATCCGGGGCAGGCACTGCCGAAGGCTAATGCATAAAATTATGTGCAAAGTGGGGTGAACGGGGTTTGCAGCGGGGCCGCAGGCGGCGGCGCCGCCCCGGATCGCGTCCCAGGGCGGCGCCTGTCCATCCACGGTTATTGAGGAATGTTGCCGTGCTTTTTGGGCGGAAGCGACGTGCGCTTGTTGCTGATGATCCTGAATGCCTCGATCAGGCGGGCCCTGCTCTCGGAAGGCATTATCACGCCGTCGATATAGCCTCGGGAGGCCGCAATATAGGGGTTATAGAGCGCCTTGCTGTAGTTGTCTATAACCTCCTGGCGCTTGGCCACCGGGTCAGCGGCTTCCTGGATCTCACGGCGGAAAATGACGTTTGCCGCGCCCTGGGCGCCCATGACCGCGATCTCGGCCGTGGGCCACGCAAAGGAGAAGTCGGCCCGAAGGTCGCTCGAGCACATTGCCAGATATGACCCGCCGTAATCCTTGCGGGTGGTAAGAGTAATTTTGGGAACGGTGGATTCCGAGTAACACCAGAGCAGCTTTGCGCCATGGCGAATGATGCCGCCCCATTCCTGCTGCCTGCCGGGCAGGTAGCCGGGAACATCGGCGATGGTCAGCATCGGGATATTGAAGCAGTCGCATGTGCGGATGAAACGGGTCGCCTTGTCCGATGAGTCGATGTCGAGACATCCGGCCAGCACCTTGGGCTGGTTGGCGATTATACCGATAGTCCTTCCGTCCAGGCGGGCGTAGCCGACAATCATGTTCTGGGCGAAATACTGGTGCACCTCCAAGAACTCCCCGTTGTCAACGATTGAGTGGATCACGTCCCTCATTTCGTATGCGCCCATTGAAGTTTCAGGGATGATGGAGTCTAGTTCAGGGCACGGTCGATTGGGATCGTCTCCGGTATCGAGGTAGGGAGGGTCATCCATGTTGTTGTCAGGAAAATAGGAGAGCAGCCGCTTGATCTGGTCGATACAATCGGCGTCGCTTTCGGCAGCGAACTGGGCCACGCCGCTTCTGGAGTTGTGAGTCATGGCCCCGCCAAGCTCTTCCTGTGTAATAATTTCGCCTAAAACCGACTTTATGACGTCGGGACCGGTGATGAACATCAGCCCTGTCCCCTTGACCATGAAAACGAAGTCGGTCATCGCGGGCGAATAGACCGCGCCCCCGGCGCATGGACCCATGATGGCAGAAATCTGGGGAACGACCCCCGAGGAGATTGCATTGCGGTAGAATATCTGGCCGTAGCCGGAGAGCGAATCGACGCCTTCCTGGATACGCGCGCCGCCCGAATCGCAGAAGCCAACGTTTGGCTTGCCGGCGCGAAGCGAGAGGTCCATTACCTTGCAGATCTTTTTGGCGTGCATTTCGCCGAGGCTGCCCGCGCG
>Ga0181539_1001373_pt1 | contig 26909 bp, 14 predicted proteins | sample PEATcosm2014_Bin_46_FD_119767 | JGI IMG/M metagenome (GOLD analysis project Ga0181539, IMG submission 119767) | Peatland microbial communities from MTU Mesocosm Facility, Houghton, MI, USA - PEATcosm2014_Bin23_60_metaG | ecosystem: Environmental > Terrestrial > Soil > Wetlands > Peat | place... | reverse complement strand
CCGGGCACGACTACGTGCCCATCCTGCAAGAGCTGGTAGCGGGGATCAAGGAGGGCGAGGACCAGCCGCACCTGATCACCATCCATCCCGACCCCTCCCCCGCGTCCTCCAGCTTCGTCCACGAGGAGAAGTGGCTGGACTTCAATATGATCCAGACTTGGCACGACCTCCACCTGAACGTGCCGATGGTGCGCGCCGACCGCTCGCGCAAGCCGGCCAAGCCGGTGGTGATGGCCGAAGGCGGTTATGAAGCCGCTCCGTATGCCGGCATTCCCTGGACGCCCTTGAACTGCCGCAGGCAGGCATGGTGGTCCTACCTCAGCGGCGGCCACCACACCTACGGCCACCACGGCAACTGGACGGCGCCGGCAGCATGGCGGGCTTGGATTGAAGCGCCGGGCGCACCGCAGATGGGCGCCTGCCGGCGCGTGATGGAGTCGCTTCCGAAGTGGTGGAGCCTTGTGCCCGATCAGAGCCTGATCCTCAGCAGCACGGGGAACGACCCGCACCAGATCGTGTCCGCACGATCGGATGCCGGAGACTGGGCGCTCGTTTACCTGGCGAGTCCGGGCAGCGTTGTGGTTGATGCGAGGTTCTCGGCGTTGCCGGCGGACTGGGTTGACCTGCGGACCGGTGAGCGGACCGCAGCCAGACTGCACGGGCAGTCAGCGAAGACACCGGATGGTTGGGAGGACGCGGTGTTGCTGTTCGAGCGCTGAGCCCAGGGACCACTCTCGCCGCCGCCCTTCTCCGCGTGTCGCGTCAATTCACCCGGAAAACCCCACTCAAGATCGAATCGCCTTGCTGTATCGCATCACTTACGGTTTTGTGCGATGGCCGCCTTCAAGACTTCTACTCCTTTGTCGAGCCCAGGGTCTCTGCTGTCGAAGTAACGACCGGCGGCAATATCGGCCTGCGTCGGCTCAACTTTTACGTCAGGGATGACACTGACGCCGACGAACTCTCGCCCGTCCGGGTAGGTATCGCGTAGGGAGCGACCAGCGCATGCGCGCGGGGGATTGGCCCGGAGACGCGATACCCGGCGCGGCGAGCCATGACGAGCCGGCTCGAATCGGCCAAATCCGTAGCTGAGATTTCGGATATCGCGCCCCGCCGACGCGTTCGTAGCCGCCGGTTCCGGTTCGGTCGCGGCTTTGGTCACTGTTTCTGTTCAACACCCGCTTCACCGAACGCCGGCTTGAGAATGTCTCCGCCGCTTCCGGCGACGTTCGCCGTCGGCACAAGGGGTTCCGCCTCCGGCCCGTGACGGACGCTGCCGTCATCCGTGGGGTCGCGCACGACCTCCTCAAGCGTCTTGAACAGCGCTTTAATGTCGTGGATGCCGCCCACCGTGAACCAGACGGTGGCCGGAATGCCGATCACGAACTGCAGAAGGATGTAGAAATGCCAGAATTTCGTCCACCATTCGTCGGTGGTGCCGATCGTGAAGTGGATGGCCGTGATGACCAGGAACGCGGCGAACCAGCCGGCGTTCCACATAATCAGCGCGATGGCCAGGATCTTGTCGGAGAGCGTGAAGTGCTCGGTGATGCCCAGAATCCGAAGCCACGCGCTGGAGTGGCGCTTCGCGACCGGCTCGTCCGTGGGGAGCGCATACCGTCCCCGATGCAGCATCTTCTCCAGGTTCGCATCTTTGTGCTTGCGGCCCGTGATGAACGAGACCAGCACGTAGGCCACCAGCGAGCACACCATGGCGATGAACCAGAGCCACTGGCCGTTGATGGGGAAATCATGGTGGAAAAAGTGCTGCCAGATATAATCGGCGAACAGCCCGAGCACGCCCAGTACGGCGCCGACGATCACCGCCGAGTACGCCGCCTCCGTGGTCGCGCGTTTCCAGTACAGGCCGCCGACGATCATGGCACCCGATCCGCCGAGCCAGATCGTGCCGGTGACGGCGAAGAACATCAGGATCTGGCGGGTCTGCGGATATAACAGGCTGAACGCGAAACCGAAAAGCGCAACGAACGCGATGGACCAGCGGAGCAGCCGGATGTGCTGCGTGGGGCTCAGCGGCCTCCTCCGGAATGGCATCACCACGTCCTGAATGAAGATGCTCCCCCAGCTGTGCATGTACGTATCGTGGCAGGTGAAGGAGAAGAAGAGCATCGTCGTGGCCAGAAGGCCCCGGATGCCGATGGGGAGAATCTTCCCCATCGTGACGGGCACGACCATCTGACTGCGGACGTACTCGTTGGGAATGGCATTCAAGGCGGCGTGCGCGGCGGCAGCCGGCGCGGCATACTCCGGAAGATTGGAAAGCTTGAAGACGACCAGGGCCGCGAGCGGCAGCAGGATGCAGATGAGGCCCTGCGGGAATGCGCGCCAGATGCCGATGATGCCGCCCATCTGCTGCTCATGGGGGCTGCGTGCGGAGCTATAGAACCCCTGTCCGCCCTGCCAGGACATGTAACTGTAGAAGCTTCCGACGATGCCGATGAGGTAGTACCAGATGTTGAAATCCTTCGCCTGCCCGCTGTGGTAGGGATGGAGCATCGAGGCGTCGGCCGGAGCGGAGCTCAGCGCCTGCACAATGTGCGGCCAGGGTATCATCATGAGCACGCAGCCGACGATCGCGAGGAACGCGACGTTCGAAAAGATTCCCTGGACGCATTCCGTCACCATGACAGAAATCTGCCCCCCCATGTTCACGAACAGCAGTGCCAGCCCCAGGTCCAGCGCCATGACCGTCGCAAAGGTCGAGAAATGGATCGGGAGGTGGGGAATCTGGAACGTGTCCGGCAAGCCGCAGAAGTAGATCAGGAAACGCGCCGCAACGGCGGGAAAGATGCCGAAGTTGAGGAGTCCGGAAACCCAGCAGATGATCCCGGCGAAGATTCGGAACCGGCGGCTGTAGCGCATTTCGAAGAACTGGGCCATCGTCAGCGCTCGCGTCTCGCGGAATCGCCAGTAGACGTAGCCTGTCAGCAGGATGATAACGCCGACAGGGATTCCCATGAACCCCCACCAGCTCGGTGGAAGTCCGACTTGGTAGTACACCTCGAACAGGGCCACAAAGGTGATGACGCCCATGTTCCCCATTCCGCCCGCGATCGTCAAGAGGTAACGGCCCGCCAAGCGGTTGGCCGAGAGGAAGTCCGCCACGCCCTTGCAGTGCGTGCGTGTGCTGAGGCTGACGAAACGCAGGGAGATGACCGCGGCGGCGACGATGGCCCAGTCCACCCAGCTCAAGTTCACACAGCGTCCTCCTCTCGAAAGCCTGTGCTAGAACCGAGAAAACGGCTGAATGGGATCTCGGAAGCCCCGGAGAAGACCCGTGATGAACGGCTTCACCATTCAGCCTTCGGAGCGGGCTCGTCCGGCGCCAGAAAGATCATCTCCGGGTAGATCTCGTACTCGGCGAACCCTTTCGTGTTGCCGTCGCAACTCGTGAAGAGGAGCGTTTCCTCGCGATAGCAACTGAAGTCATAGCCGGCCACGTTGAACTTCCACCGGTCGCCGGCTTTGGGGCCCCCGGGCACGGCGCGCTCGAACGTCTTCAGCGGGATCGCAGCCTCAATGGTATAACCGTCGTCCACGTCGCTCCAATCGTTGATGCGTCCCCGGTGGGTTGACCGAACTATGATGCCCGGGTGGGAGGTCACTGTGAATCGTGCAGCGGTCCCGCCTCCGCGGCTGATGAAGTGAATGTACCAGAGGGCATTCCAAAAGTTGAACTCAAATTCGTAAAGATCAAGATGATCGTCCGAGGGCTTTACGAACAACTCTGCCACATCGCCGTCGCACAGGCGCTTGTCGTCCTCCTTCTCCTCGGCGTAGAGATCCTTGGCCTTGACGTCGATGGCATAATACAGATTGTCCTTATCCCAGGCCAGATAGGCCGTGGCAATGTCCACACGCTGGCCGTACTTCGTGTACACGTAAAACGTCTTCTGCGGCACGGCGCGCTTCCAGACCTCGTCGTCCAGCACGCCGTCAATCTTGGGCGGGACCTTGGCGTAGACGACCGGGTAGGGACCTTCCCGGACCTCCCGCTTGGGCTCCGGCGGGTAGCGGTACACGGTGCAGCCGCCCACGGCTGTAGCCAAGGCCAGGACCGTCAGCAACCGCGAACCCCTCTGGATCTGTCCGACCCATCGCGAACACATTGGCGTTCCTCCTTAGCCCAGATTTCCCAGAGCGTGTACGAAAAGGTTCATGATGGCCATTTGGTCACCCCTCCTGGGGCCGCACCCCATTCGAACATGAGATTCTACGCTCAAAGTGCTCGCAGTCAAGTAGTTTCTCGGCTGTTCTGGAAAACGATACGCCCACGCGCGCCCCTCGCCCGCCCAATGCCCCCGCTCTATCGCAGGATGCTGATCGAATAGGGCGGCAGGATGTCATCCGTGAAATCCTGCGGCACTATTTCCTTCACGTCACCCGGCTTGTCCGCGTAGCTGCCGTATTTCAAAATCGAGGTACCCAGCACGTTCTTTGAGAAAAGCGAGCTGCGCTTGGTCACATTCTTGACCGGGAAACTGACCGAGGAAGCCGTCGAATTGACGGCGAAATACTTCGTCCCGTCCTTATCCTGAGCGCAGATGCAATTCACGCCCGCCGGCAGGTGAAGGTCGCTCGACGCCGGCATCAGCGTCGCGCCGCGGGCGAACTGGACGAACATCTTGACCGCCTCCAGATGCGGCGTCGTAATCTGCCGGCCGTCATTCGTGTAGAAGAGCGTCTGTCCCCCCCATATGGACAACGGCAGCTTTCTCTCGCGGTCTACCATCGAGACATGAAGGAATGGGTGCAGCGTCGCTCCGACGACGCGCGGGTGAGAATACATCGCCATCTCCATCTTCGCCGCGGCCAGCGCCGCGGCCATGCAGGTGTTCAGGTCGTTGCGCGCTTCCTCGCAGCAGACGCCGTCGGACTGCGCGCCCCATTCCGTGCAATACAGCTTCGACGACGTGAAGCCGTACTCGTCGAGCATCGCGCTGTCAATGTCCAGGTCCCGGTAGACGTTCCGGATGCACCAGTCCCCCAGCCAGTTCTGCACGATGTCCGCGGACTTGTCCTGCAGGAATGGGTACTCGTGCGGCGCGAAGCAGGTGACCTGGCCGTTCATGCCCATGTCCTTGAGTTTGGAGAGCAGGTCCCCGGCCCACTTGCCGTAAAACGTCGAGCCGAAGTCAACGCAATAGCTGCCCGGCGCGGCGATGCAGACGATCGTCTTGGCGTCGGGAATCTCCGAGTGCAGCATCTTGATGTGCGCGGCGCATGCCGCAGCGTAATCGGCGCCCGGCATGTCCCACCGCTCGTTGTCCATCTCCCAGTACGCCACCGTGTCCTTGTAGCCGTTGGCCAGCACGTAGTCCACGAGGGTCGCGTTGCTCGCCACGATCTTGTCGAGGTTCGCCTGGCTGAACTGCCCGTCCGTCATCGGGCTCTTCTTTCTCATCTCGTCTTCTGGCAGGGTTTTCATATAGATGAAATCCTTGCCGTCGAACATCCCCGTGCAATGGAACTGAAGGATGATTCGCAGCCCCTGCCTCTTGCACGCCGCCAGCATGCTCTGGAGGCTGAGCGCCGGCAGAACATGGTCTCTGCCCCCGTTCGACACCCATCGTTGGATGTCGCCGTATTGGCCGCCCTTTTCCATAAGGACCGGATACCAGTCTTTGCTCTCGTAAGGCCAGAAGGCGAAGCTGATCTCGAGCCCGTGCGGATACCGGAGGATGCCGCCGATTTCGTTGACCGACTTCGCGAAGTTGGGCTCGAGCATCGCCTCGATGCCGCCGTCCCCGCCGCTGTAGTTGCCGCCGGCGGAGAACGCCTCATTGTCCAGCGCCTTGCGGACCTTGACGACGATGGTGTCCGGTATCTGGTCCCTGTCTGGCGGATTCTTGCGCAGATCAATTTCCTCGTGGCGGGCAAAGGCGCTCTTTAGCAGCGCCTTCTGGACGTCGCTGAGGCCGCTCGCGACGAGCGTCACGGCGATGACACCCACGACCGGGTCGTTCTTGGCCGACGCCAGCGTCAGCGAGCGGACCGCCAGCTCCGGCTTCGGGTTCACCCAACGGTACGCGTAGATCCCGACCAGGCCCGCCGCGCTGTTCTCGTTTTTCACGGTCAGGGCCGTGCACGCGTTCGGGTCCGTCAGAACGCCCGGCTTCCACCAGTCGGCGATCTGCGCGCCGACCGCGATCGGGATTTCGACGACCGAGCCGTCGTCATACGTCACGCAATAACGCGCGGCCAGCGTCCCATCTTTCACCGCCCACGCCGCCGAATGGAGGAAGATCAGCGAGTCGGCTTTCCTCCCTGCCGGAATCGGGCCGACCGATTCCGGAAACGCAGGCTTCTGCGGGGAATACAGCATCGCGCAGCTCTTCCCGTCGTTGGAATCCGGATTGATGATATCGAACGGAATCGAACGAACCGTCTGCCGCCCGACCGCCAGATAGCGCAGGTCGTTGTCCCCCTGGCCCGTCCAGCCGCCGTGCGGGCTTCCCTCATCCTTGAACGCCCTGTTCGCGAAGGGGCGCAGGTCGAGGCATTGGACCTGATCCGCGGTCAGTCGCGGACAATCCACGGAAATGCTCTCGATCGTCATCGCGCTGCGCCCGGCCTCGCCGTTCCGGCACTCGACAATCAGATGAGCGGGATCCTGCCAGAACTTCTCGGTCAATTGCCCTGTCGTTGGGACCGACTGCGAGAAGTCCGTATCCGCGACGGACGCCGACATGGCCGTCTCGTCAATCTTGAACGTCACCGAGAGCTTGTTTCCCTGGATCTTCAACCGGGTCGGCGCCGAGATGCCGCTGGGATCGCCCCACTCGTTGCCGCGGGCCTCCGCATTGGGCGACTGCGCTTCCTTCCTGATCAGGTACGCCGAGTACGCGTTGTCCTTCTGGTTCCAGACGATCATGAGGCCGGCGACGTTGACGGTCTCCTGGACAGCTCCCGGTCTATCAGCCGTCGTGATTCCCACGACGGTCATGCCATCGTACTGGCCGTCCGGCGGAGCCTTCACATCCATCGTGAACGTCATGTTGACTGTCACGCCCTGTTTGTTCCAGAACAGAAGCGGTTCCTGGCCGAGCGCGTCCGCGCTGCTCCAGGACTTATTCTCAGGGGAGAGCGCCAGCTTCCCCTCCTCCATCTTCACCGTCTTCCCGAAGGAATCGGAAGTCCACATCTCCTTCGGATTGTCGCCCGCGCCCGCCGCGCCACCGGAGAAAGCGGCGCAAACGGCGATGAGAGACAGCATCCCTGGCCATCTTATGAACGTTCCCCGTCCTGGCATCCGCGGCATGACTGACGCTCCTCATTGTTATTGATGTTCGCATGAATAAAGGAATGCTCTCGCCAAGACGCAAAGAGCGCAAAGAGTAAAAAACAGCCTGATTATGTTGTTCTTTGTTCTTGGCGCTCTTGGCGTCTTGGCGAGAGACCTTTCCTTTTCTTACACGAAGATCAATAGTCCGCCCGCAATGATCCAATTGCCCAGATCAAACTCGCGCCGGTGGCTGGCGTTGGAATCCCCACTGGTCGCCGCCGCTTACATGATGCAAATCCACACGCTGCCGAACCGGGCACGCGTATCGTAGGCGGCGCGGCCTATAACCCCGCGACGCAAACTTCTGTCCAATCTCCACCCTACCAGCAGAAGGAGCGGTAAGGGTAATCCCAGTCTTCGGGTTGATCCACGTACAGACCGTCGAGCCAGCGCTTCTCCGGCTTAGCCGTGGAGCTTGGGCTGCTCACGCGGCTCAACAGCGGCGTGGGGCCGACGACGCCCATATTGGCAAGGGCGCGTGTGACCAGGAAAGACGCCCTTCGGTATGTCTGCCTGAGGTTATACTGTTCGCTGTACGAGAACCAATAACCCTGATTCCCGGCCTCGAAACTCGGGTTGACGATCAAGTTCATCGGCGTCCCAGGACCCTGAGCCGCCGCTTCGGACTGAGGCTTCCACGGAATGTAGTCCCCTTCGTACAGCCGGAACATGGCGACCCTGAAACGGCCCCCGTCCTGCGCGCAATCGAGATGCACGTTCCAGCCTTGCGGGTAGGGCTTATCGCATTTGAAGGTCATGTGCAGGTCGGTCCATTTACCTTCCGGCATCACGGTGTCCGGACTTTTCGCAGCCCGATCGTACGGCCCGCCATTGCGCTCCACCTCCAGGTGCGCCGTGATCGGCCCTCCCACCCCTTTGATCAGCACGGCGAACGTGTACGTCTTGCCCACCTGCGGCGTCCATGTGACCTTGCCCCCTGCGCCCCCAGCTTGGCCGGGCTGCGCGGCCGTAATGCCCGGCACAAGCTTCACGCCCGCCTCCCCAGTCGTCCCCACAACCACCAGGGCGCTGTGCGTCCCATCCGCCGCGTCGCCGGTGTCCACCTGAAACGACTGCGCAGCCCCCTCCGCGCTCGTGAGCGTGTACGGCGGGAGTTGCCAGAAGATGACGTTCGCGTCCTCCGCCTTCGCAAGCACGCCATCGCCGAATACCCTTGCCCCGCCCGAAACGAGCGGCAGTTGCCCTGCCCCTCCGTTATGGACATCCGCCGGGCCGATACCCGCCAGCAGTGAATCCGCGCCGAACGGCTCGAAGAACGAGGCAATGTGCTCCTGCTTCTTCGTGCGCACCGCCGGGACCAACGAGTTTGCCTCCCCCTCGTCGAGCCCGAGCGCCAGCACGTTGCCGCCGGCTCTCAGAAATTCTCCGACGGCCTGGGTGTGCGCGGCCAGCTTCTTCCCCCCGCCCGTCCCGACGACGAGCACCTGGTCAAGCGAAAGCTTCCCTCCATCGTAGGAACCCGCGACGATGCCGGCATGCCGGAGATGGCGCTCTCCGGCCGGATCCCCCACGTAGAGCGCTTTTCGGTTCCTTTCGCCCCCTTTCCACGCCGACACGTACCGCAAGATGTTTCCCACGAGCGTGTCCGCGGCCGGGTCGCTCTCCGTGCGTCCGGTCACGTCCATCTGACAGAACACGACCATCCCCTTGCCTTCGCGGTACTCCATCAGCGGGCTATATTGCAGGTTATAGCCTCCATCCAGAATCGGCATGAAATCTCCGCGGGCCGGTTTCTCGATGAGGACTGACGTCACGTTGCCTCGGCATCCGCATCGCCAGAGCTGCGGCACCTCAATTCCGCACCACTCCACCGTGAGCGCCTCGCGCTGGTAGGCCTCGCCGAGCCGGCAGTTCAGACGCGGCGGGAGCAGCGTCGCCTCGCCGCGCCAATCGCGCAGGTTCTCCGTATCAAGCCCCGACAGGAGCGGATGGTCCGGCACGCGCTTGAAGACCTGCCTCAGCCCGTACTCCGCGGTGCGGAACCCCAGCCGCTTCTCCAGCGCCTCCGAAGTCTGCTCGAAGACGATGACCCGCAATCCCTCCCGCACCCGCATGACATCCGGGGCAGGCCCGTCCGCCGTCAGGGCCCCCTTCCCGATCACCAGAATGTCATATCCGGCGAGGTCCGCCTTCGCCTCTACCGTCTGGTACGGCGCCTTCATGGCGTCGAGCAGCTTGCCGGTCTCCCCCTTCGGGTCGAACAGAGCTATTTTGGCGCTCAACGACGGAGTCTGCGGGCGCGGCAGGACGTGGACCTGGAAGGAATCCTGCTGGCTCTCCCCGGTCTCGAACTTGACCGTCGCGCTCAACACGTACTGCCCCGGCGCCGCGTCGGCCGGAACCGCGAAGCTCAGCGGAATGCGTTCCTGCTCGCCGGTCGCCACGGCGCCCTTTCTTGCGCCGGCGGGCACGCCCGGCAAGCCGGGCGACCACGCGCAATCGAACGTCACCGGAGCGCGCGAGTCGTTGATGATGATCAACTGCTTCTCGACGGTCTCACCGGGAAAGAAGTTGTGGTCCTTGCTGGTGAATGCTTCCGGTTTGCCCCCGATGTAGGCCAGCAGCGGCATGTTGTTGCGCATCAGGGCTTGCCCCGCCGCGTCCGGCGCCCAGTCCGACCGCTCGAAGGCCTGCCCCATCTCCTGGAGCTGCCCGTCAATATAGTCCGGGCTGAACCCTGGTCGCTGCAGGCGGTCCCAGTCAACCTTCAGTTCCTTGCGGCGCTTGTCAACCCCGTCGCGCAGCTTCCAGTAACTGGAGTACTCCCAGCAGTTGGTCGCCGACACGCCCCAGGTGCGAAACGCCCGCCAGTTGTCAGTGACGTAGATCGCATCGACCGGCTTCGCCGCCTCCAAGTTCTCGAGCTGGTGGGGGTAGTCCCAGTGATGCCAGACATCGCCGGCGCGGAACTTCCCGCTCTCAAAGCGCAGGTCTTCCTTCTCGTCCTCGGTGATCCGGAAAGCCGTGTCTCCGAAGAACTGCGACTTCCACTGGGCCAGGCACAACTCCCAGGGAACCGCGGTGCTGCCAAACCCCCGCCCGCCGTGCAACCAGCCACGGTACATGGTAAAGTCCCACGAGATCGGCGAGCCGTACTCGGTCAGGAAGAGCGGCTTGACCCCCTGGGTGGCCCAGTGCTCGAACCAGTCGTCGAGTTCCTGGGTCGGGGTGAAGTTGGCGTAAAAGTTTGCCGTGTACATCGAGCCGAGGTCGCCGGAGGAATGGTGGTAGACGATGCGTTCGGGGTCGAACCGTTGCACGATCGCCTGCGCCCGCAACGCCCGATCCGGGTCGCGCCTCGCCCAGGCCTCCATCCCCTTCCGTGGGTCCTGGATGCCGTCAATCATGTCCGGGTTGTGCATCTCCTCGTAGCCGGTGGCGTTGTGGCTCGTCGCGTACGCGACCACAGCCGGATGGTTCTGCGCCACGCGCACGTAGTACTCCGCGTGTCGCGCATACCCGTTGGTCCGATCCGCGTCGGCGCCCTCCCAGTCGTACTGGGAGAAGTGCGGCTGCGGAAGCGCCACGAGCATCCCCACGTCGTCCGCCGCCCTGAGGATCTCCGCAAAGCTCAGGTGCACGCCCGGCTCGCAGCCGTAGTTATGGCCGTAAACGAAGTTGGTGCCGAAGCTCTTCAGTCGCAGCATGGTCTCCTTGGCGCCCTCATACGTCGCCGCCGCCGCTCCGATCCCAGCGTTGTCCAGCGGGACCAACGAGAGGAACATGCGGCTGCCGTTCAAGTAGAAATCCCGGCCGTTGATCCAGAACTCGCGGAACCCGAACCGCACCGGGATGGCGACATCGAGCGTCCCAGCGCCCGCGCCCTGCAGCCACAGGCTGGCCTGGTACATGTTTTCAGGCGTGTTGGTGTCCCAGAGCTTCTCCGGCTTCCAACTCGCGGTGAAGGTGAACCGGCCTGAATCATTCAGGTCCGCAGCCGTGAACGGCTTGCTCGTGAATTCATGGCTTGGAAGGCCCTCGGCGGAGACCTGCGCCCGCAGGACGTACTGCGACTCCTTCGCCAGCCCCTCCATCCCCGCATCGAACGTGATCTCCCAACGGCGCACCGAGGTGTCCACCTTGACGTCCGCGATGCAAGGCCCCATCGGCATGCTTGCCAGCCAGAGGTCCCCGCACAGGCCGCGACGCTCCACGTTCCCCTGAACTTCCTTGGACCCGAAGGTGTCGCTATGCGAGAACATGACCGTCCTCAGCGGCAGGGCGATGACCAGTATGCTCAGAGTATGCGCGCCGCCCGGGCGGCACTGCCCGGTCAGGTCCACCTCGCCCCCCGGGAAGCGCATCTCGCCGGTCTTCTTCCCGTCCACGTAAACTGCCGCATAGGAATTCAGGCAGTCCGCGTACAGCGTAATCCGCCGCCCGGCCCATTCGGCCGGAATGGCGATCTCCCGTTGGTACCAGGCCGCCGTGATGTCACCCAGCTTCGCGCTTTTCCAGGCCGGATGGGCAAAGACCGTCTGGCAGTCCTTCCGATCGTAGTCCTCATTCCCCGGCCAAGGCCCGGGGACCTTGAAGTAACCCCAGTCGCCTGCCGGCACAGAGTCAGCGGCGCCCGTCGCCGGCTGCCATCGCCACAGGCCGTTAATGCAGATACGCTCGCGCGTCGGCGTGGCCTCGCGATACGCCTTGGCGAGGTCCCAGACCGCCTTCACTCCCTTGGGCAGCTCGACCGAGGACTGGGCCTGGCAGACACCGAATGCCGCGATCACGAGTAGAATCGCCGCAGCGGGCCATCGCCCCGTCGCGGCCTGGCGCATGTGAACCTTCATTGTCCGGCCCTCCCATTCGCATGCCCCGGAATTTGCCATTTGGCCGCCCTCCACACGACGGTCAGTCATCAAATACCGGATTCTGACCGTCAGAATCCCGCTTGTCAAGGAGAAGTCGCGCGGCGAAAGAAGGCCTCTGCTCCGGCCGCCTGGACTACGGTGCCAAGGCCAGCGAAAATCAGTTCCGCCAAATGGCGGAACTGAATGGGCGAGGCTGTAGCAAGGACGTTTGCCGAGGCCTGTCTCTCGGAACTCATATCATAAAGGAGGGCGCGTCGGGTCACTCCGCATGACCGGAATGCCAAGCAGAGCTCGTCCACCGCATCACTACGCCCAGGCCAGGCTGCGGCTCGTCCGGGGCAGTTTGGTAGGTTTTTAGGTGTCGACGGTCGAAAAGGCACTCGGTTTGCCGCCTGCAGAAAAGACCTTCACTCGCCGGGTCTTCGCGGGGCATAAAATATCCCGTGCGCTCGTTCATATTCCGGCGCCCAGCGGTCCGTGTCTGTCGCCTTCGCGTCAACGAGTTGCAGCCGGGGGGGCATCGGGCGCGGTGGCGCCGGGGGCGACAATGCGGCGGCGCTGGAGGAGCGAGCCTTCGAGACGATAGATTTCGACAAGCGCTTTGCGATAGGTCACCACCGCGTCTATTTCGTCTATTTGGCTGGAAAGCAGGTCGCGCTGCGTCTGAGCGACGAGCAAGGTGGTGGACTGGCCGACGTGGAATTTCTCCGTCTCGCTCTTGAGCTTCTCTTCCTGAGCCTTGCGGCTGGCGGCGGTGGCCGTGATCTGTTCGCCCGCGCGGAGGACTTCGCTGTAGGCGGTTCGGACGTCGGACTCGACGAGTTGCTCGAGGTTGGCCACCGACTCGCGGCTCTGCTCGCGGGTGAGGAGCGCGCCGGCGTATTGCGCGCGGGCGTTGCGATTGATGGGCGGGAATTCCAGGTTCACACCGGCCTGCACACTGTAGGTGGCGCCGGCCGAAGCCTGGTTGACGGCGGTCGTAAATGAATCCGAATAGCCGGTCCGGGCCAGCGTCATGAAGACGTTCATCATGGGCAGCAGGCCGTTTCGCGTCATGACGACGCTCAAGTCGCCGCGCTGGACCTGCAGCCGCGCCTGGTTCAAGTCGGTCCGCATGCTCAGGCCAAGTTGGACGTGGTCCTCTTCATCGCCGACGGCTTCCTGCGGCAGTTGCGGCTGGTCCTCGAGGACCAGCTCGGCGCGGAACGCATTGCCTGAAGGGCTGATGAGGCGCAGGAGCGCGATGCGCGCCTTGGTCAGGGTGCTGTGGGCGTTGATGAGGTCCTCGCGCCGCAGCGCCACTTCCGCGTCGGCGGCGGCGAGTTCGGTCCCGGCGAGATCTCCAAGACGGACGCGCGCATGCGTCTCTTCGCTGGACTTCTGAGCCAGCCCGAGCGACTCGGTGTAAATGCGGATCCGCTGCTCGGCGAGGACGCAGTTCCAGTAAGCCTCCTCCGTCTGCGCCACGATGGACTCCGCTAGGCCGCGCAGCTCGTACTGCGAGATTTCGGTGTCCAGCCGCGCCTGGCGCAAGGCGGCCAGGTTGACGTCCGTGCCGAAACCGCGCAGGAGCGACTGGGTGACGCTCAATTGAGCCTCCGGGGTGAACTTGCCGCCCGGGATATTGGGGAAAAAGTGCGCTTGCGTGAGACCGGCGCCGAGCGAGAGCGTGGTGCCCGTCGGCAGGAATTCCGTGAGCCCGAGCGTGCCGGTATAGGTATCCGAGTAAGGCACCAGCGAGCCGAGGGTGCCGGGCCCGCCCTCGTGGCTGCTCGTGTAGAGGAATGACCCGGTCAGGTCGGGATCGAATGCCGCGCGCTGCTCGGCCTCGACGGCGCGGTGAAGCGGCGCGTTGTAACGGTCCACGATCAGCGAGCGGTTGTTTTCGAGCGCCAGAAGAATGGCTTGGGGAACGGTGACGTGCAGCGGCCCATTGGGCGCGGCAGCTTCGGGGACGGCCGGCGCCGCCGATACGGTCGCACCAGGCGCGGGTTCCCGGCCGGTCGCGGCCGGCGGACGCCCGGTCGGGCCGATGTAGTCCGAGGGGCTGCCGGTTTCGATGGGCGCGCAGGAGGTCAGGCCGGCGCAGATCGCAGCGAAGAGGAATACGGCGCATCGCTTCACGGAGGTCATGTAATTCTCCCTCTGAATCATGGGGCGGCGTCTCGGCGGGGCGAGTTCCGCAGCGCCGCCGGCGGTTCGGCCTCACTCATGCCGCAGGGCTTCCATCGGGTCCAGCCGCGCCGCCTTGATGGCGGGGAACATGCCGAAGGCCACGCCGACGAGGGCCGAAAACCCGAACGCCAGCCCGACGGCCCAGAGCGGGATCGTCGCTTGAATCGGCTCCATTCCGGACTTGCCCCCTGAGATGGCCTTTGTGGCGGCGGCCATGACGGCGACCGTGAACAACTGGCCGAACAGCACCCCGATCAAGCCGCCCACCAGGCAAAGCGTGACGGCCTCGACCAGGAATTGCAGGAGGATGGCCGAAGGCGGCGCGCCGACGGCCTTGCGCAGCCCGATCTCCCGCGTGCGCTCGGAGACCGACACGAGCATGATGTTCATGATGCCCACGCCGCCCACCAGCAGCGAGATCGCAACGATGCCCCCGGCGACCATGGTAATGATGATGGCGACTTCATCGAACTTGCGCATGATTTCCTCCACCGCCTGGAGCCCGAAATTGTCCGGATCGTCGAAGTTCAGACGGCGCTCCTTGCGCAGGAAGAAGCGCAGTTCCGCGCGCGCCTCTTCCGACTGCGCAGGCGTCCGAGCGGCGGCCTCGACGTCCGTCATGTACTGCGTGATGCGGTAGATCGTGTTGAAAGGCGCGTAGATGCTGAAGGTGCGTCCCTCGTCCCCCTGGTCGTCGAACATGCTCTCGACGCGCGGCTCCAGCAGGCCGATGATGACAAACGTCCGGCTGCCCACCTCGATCGTCCGGCCGACACACTCCTTCTCCAATTGCAGTTTCTCCTGGAGCGCCGGGTCAATCAGGCAGACGTTGGTGCCCTCGGTGGCGTCAATGAGCGAAAACGGCCGCCCCTGCTGCACGCGCCGGTTCTCGACCTGGTTCCAAGAGGAGTCTGCGCCGATGACGATCACGCCTTCCACGGACACGTCGCCGTGTTTGACCGTCTCCTGCATATGGGCGTACCGCGTGATGTACTGGAGCGAGGGACAATACTCCAGCGCGTGGTCGAACAGTTCGGGGGTGAGCTGGATGGTTCGCCAGGAGGCGTTTTTCTGACGGCCGGTCTGCGGCCGCTCGGCCCAAATGAAGATCCTGCTGGCGCCGATGGATTCGAACTCCTTCAGCACGCTCGTCTTGAGTCCGGTGAGGGAGGCGATGACCGAGGTCACGCTGGCAACGCCGATGACGATACCGATCATCGTCAAGGCGGACCGGACCTTGTTGGTCCAGATTTGTCCAAAGGCCAGGCCCATGCTCTGAAGCAGCAGGCGGATCAGGTCGAGCGGCCAGGTGAACAGCCGGGTCATGGCGCGCTCCCGGCCGGATTGCCGGCGCGCGAAATGACCGGGTCGTCTTCGCGTGGCAGGTCGGAGAGGATGCGGCCGTCGCGCATGCGGACGATGCGCCGGGCGTGGCGGGCGACGTCCACCTCGTGGGTGACGAGGATGATGGTCTGGCCGTCGCGATGGAGATCGTCGAAGAGAGACAGAATCTCCTCGCTGTTGCGGCTGTCGAGGTTGCCGGTGGGTTCATCGGCCAAGAGGATGCTGGGATGGTTCGCCAGCGCGCGGGCGACGGCGACCCTCTGCCGCTCGCCGCCGGAGAGCTGGTTCGGCCGATGGCGCATCCGGTCGCCGAGTCCGACGCGCTCCAGCGCCGCCCGCGCCCGCTTCTTCGAGCCCCACCAGCCGCCGGGCGCGTAGATCATCGGCAGGCAGACATTCTTGAGGGCGTTCAGCCGCGGGAGCAGTTCGAAAGACTGAAAAACGAACCCGATCTGCCGGTTCCGGGTGCGCGCCAGATCGCCCTGGCTCATCTCCGTAGTGGGTTTTCCGTTGAGCTCGTACACGCCGGAGGTCGGCCGGTCGAGGCAGCCGATGATGTTCATCAGCGTGCTTTTGCCCGAGCCGGAGGCGCCCATTACGGCGACGTATTCGTTGGCCTCCACGCGAAGGTCCACGCCGTCGAGCGCGTGAATCCGCTCCCGGCCGATCTTGAAAAGCTTGCGGACGTTTTCCAGCCGAATCATGGGCAGCGCCTGGTTGCGGGAATCAAGGCTCAGGATGGCTTCGCCGGCTTCGGGGCGGCTGCGCCCTTGGCCGGAAGCTCGTTCCGATCATCGTAGACGTTCTGGTCGTGTTTGAGGTTTTCCAAGACTTTGTACGGACCCACGATCACCTGGTCGCCATCAGCCAGGCCGGAGACGATCTGGGTGTGGGTGGCGTCGGTGACGCCGATCTTCACGGGCGTGACGACGGCCTTGCCATCCACCAGGCGATACACCACGGGCGTCTCCGTCTTGTCGGACTGGACGTTGGAGTTCTTATCGCTGATTTTGGCGGGCAGTTCGTCGGTGCGCCGTCCGAGCACGGCCTGGGTGGGAACTTTCATGATGTCGGCGTGGCGCATGGTCTCGATGTCGGCTTCGGCCGTCAAGCCCGAAAGGAGCTGGCGACCGTTGCCGTTCACGAGGATGCGCGTCTCGAAGTACTTCGAGTTGGTCCGTGGGGAGACTGAATTCACCAGCGCGATGGATTCCACCGTGCCGTCGAAGGTGCGGTCGCTGTACGCCTGGACGGTGACCTTGACCTTCTGGCCCGGATGGATCTTGCCGATATACGCCTCGTCCATTTCGGCCAGGAGCGTCATTTTCGTGAGGTCGGCGACCTGAAGGATTTCGGTGCCGGCGTAGTTCATCGTGCCCATCGCCATTTCGCCGACATGGCTCTTGACGGCCGTGACCACACCGTCAATCGGCGAGGTAATGACGGTGTAGTTGAGGTTCTCCTTGCAGCGCGCGACGTCGGCGTCGGCGGCGGCCAGGTCGTGTTGCATCGCCACGAGGTTCAGGTCGTCCGCCTTGAGCGAAGCTTCCGACGCGGCGATGTCGGCCGCGAGCTTGTCCACCTGGCATTGGGCCGAGTCACGCGCCTGCTGGCTGACGTAATTGTTCTTGAGCAACTCCGCCTGCCGCTCCAAGGTGCGCCGGGCGTCGTCGAGGGAGACGCGCATCCCGTCAATCGTGCTGCGCGATGCCACCAGCCGCGCCCGGGCGACCGCGATCTGGGCCGCCTTCGATTCCCGCGTGGATTCCGCCGTCTGCAATGCCGCCTGCAAGTCCTTGTCGTCCAGCCGCACCAGCACCGACGGCGGCCTCGGCGGCTTCGCGGCCGGATCGCCGCGCGTGACCTCCTGCCCTTCGCTGTACGGAATCTCCTGAATCAGGGCGGAGACGCGGGCGGAAATCGAGACCTTGATTTTGGGCATGATCGTGCCGGATGCGCTGACGACCTCGACGAGATCGCCGCGGGTGGGCTTCTCCACGTGAACGGCGGAGCCGCGGTCTTCCTTGTGCCGGCGCGACAGACCGATGCAAACCGGCACCGCGACCAGCAACGTCGCCGCGCACGTAATGACGACCGTGACGAAGATCTTCATGGCTCTGGCGTCTCCTGCGGTCCTGGCGATGGAACATTCGCCGATCGCTGCTTCCCAGGATTTGCTCTATGGCCGCCCTGCACACGACGGTCATGCATCAAATGCCGGATTCTGACCATCAGAATCCCGATTGTCAAGCATCGCGCTGCGGTTCTCCTTGACGACCCGGTTGGCGAGGCCGAAGAGCCAGGGCACAAACACGGACGTCTTCTTCAGTGTCGCAAGCCCCGCGTAGGACCGCACGAACACCTCCTGGGCGATTTCCTCCGCCTCCTGCCGATCACGCAGCCGCCCCACGAGATAACCCATCAGCGGCGCCTGATACCGCCGGACGAGATGTCCGTAAGCCTCCGGATGGCCGTCCAGGCTCGCACTGATCAACTCGGGGGCGGTTTCCAACGATGTCCTCCAGGCTCTTCGGAAAGCGCTTCCGTAATATAGTGCACTGAGGGGCATTCTTGCGACACGGATATCGGATAATTTCAGCGCCCTCCGTCAGAAAATCGCTTGACGCGGATGTCTTCGGCCGTTATAACCCGGCACTTGATGGCCGACCCTCGTGTTGACGGTGGCTATCCGGAAAATCCCCGCTGAGACCAAGGAGAGAGCCTTCATGCAGAGAACGGAATCGAGTTGGCTGACGGGGGCCGCGATGGCCTTGTTCGTCCTGGGACGGTTCGCCGCTTCAGCGCGCGGGGCGAGTTGGGACGAGGTACAGAACATCAAGCTGGATTGCGTCCAGAAGGCCGCTCAGCACGCCATGGAGCAGCAGAAGACGACGCAGGCCGCGCCGTTGCCCATCGCCTTCCCGGCGGGGATCGCGTCCGCCGGAAACGTGAAGCTGACAGCGGTGACGCCGGAGAGCATCTCAATTGACGTGACCGCCGCGCCGTGGTCGCGCGAGGGCAAGGCCATCGAGCTGGTCCGCTTCAAGCTGCCGCAGACCGTGGACATGGTCGCCCAGCACACCGGGCTGGCCTTCACGGTGAAGACGAAGGAGGCCGCCTTGCCGGAAGTCCGCATCGGCTGCCGGCTTCTGGCGGCCAACGGCAAGGCGGCCGAGGTCACGCCCATCGTCCCCGCCGCCGATCGCTGGGACGATAACCCGCACGAGGTATACCTGGACTGGGCCTTCATCAACTACGCCAGGGCGGATGACGCGGTCGCCGTCCTGAGCCAGGTGGAGGCGGTCGAGATCACCTTCGGCGCCATCCAGAGGGCGCCCCTGCGCGGGCCGTCCGAGAAAGCCCAGGCCGCCCGATTCAACATCTCCGACCTGCGTCTCGTTGACTATCACAAGGGCTCCTTCGATCCCAGTCGTCAGTGGCGCAGGTACGATGAGGTCGCCGGCAAGTGGGCGCCGGCGCCCAAGGACCTGACCCTCCAGCAGCGGTGCATGGAGGTGACCGGCCTGGTCGCGATGCACGGCGGCGAGAAAGGCATCCTCTCGGCGGTGGACTCACTCGACATGGCCGTCCGCACGCAGTGCTGGGACGGCTCTCTTCTGGACGGCCGGCGCGGCGCGCGCACGGTCGCCAGCGGAGAGTACACCTACGGCTTCACCACATACGGATTGCTCGTCGGCTATATGACGCTGGAGAAGTTGAAGTCCCCCCTGCTCGAGGAGAAGCTCACGGTCGGCCCCTTCACGATGACGCGGCGCGACTTCTACCAGCGGATGTTCTACCGCCTGGCGATGAGCCGGGCGGGGATCGCGAAAGCCAGCGAGTACCGCGACGACATCATCGGCGGCAACACGCTCATCACCGGGGCCAACCGCGTGCTGGGCTACGCCATCGCGATGCGGATGGTCGCCGACGCGCTCACCGACCCGGCGAAGAAGCAGGAAGTCCTGGACAAGTACGGCCCGTATATGCAGGAAATCGCCGACGCCCAAGGCGAGTTCTCCGGCGGCTTCCCCGTGCTGGGCGAGGGCGACCGGTACGACGGAAGGGGCATCCACTACGATGCCGGCTACGTCCGCACGCACATGGACTGGCTGATCGTCGGGTTGCGGCGAACGGGCGACCCGCTGCTGGTGCAGATGCTGCGGAAGTACCAGGCGGTTTTCGAAGCGGCGATGGATTCCAAGGGGAAGGGCATCCTCGGCATGATCTCCGAGCGGCGCCGCGGGCCGTTCGAAGGTTCCGTCGAACTGGTCCTGTCGGACGCCACCTGGCAGGTCGGCGCGAAATACCGCCTGCCGATCGTCGCCCAGTGGGGCTACAACGACGGCATGGCCCAGTGGCTTAAGTGGGATGCCAACTCCGGCAATGCATTCACCGCCGCCCGCCATGAGCGCGGGTACGACCTGGGCACGTTCACCGGGCGCGAGGTGGAAGACATGGCCCCCGAGCCGGGGCCGCGAGACCTGGGTTACCTCTTCCCGCGGCAGTTCCCCATCTGGTCTACACGGCTGTACACGAAAGAGGGCAAGCTCGTGCGGACCAGCTCAATGATCGTCTCCGCCGATGGGACGCAGGTGAGCGACTACTGGATTGATGTTGGAGAGTGGCCGGCAACGGTCGGCGTGCCGGTCCTCCTCCGGCCGAAAGAAGGCAAGGTCACGGCCGTCGCGGAGAAACTCCTCGGCTGGCCCAAGCTTCTTCCGGAGGGCGCGGAGATCGAGATCACCGGCGACCTCTCGGCCAGGGGCAAGCTCGGCCAGGCGATCCCCTTGACGCTCCCGAAGGCGACCAAGCTCGTCATCACCGGGCCGGACATCACGCTGCCGCCGGAGGCGATCGCAGAAGGCCGAAGCCCCAAGGTCCCGTTCCGCGCGGAGCTGACTCTGGTGCCGGAGAAGCCCGGCCAGACCGTCGAGTTGACCGTTCTTCACGGGACCGTGCCGTACCAGTACAAGCTCACCCCTGCGGCGGCTGCTGCGGCAGAGGAGTAGAGTGTGCCGGCTGATAATGGGTCAAGGTGTGACCCATGAGAAACCTGCCATCCTATTCCGTTGCTCTTTTCACTCTCAGCAGCGTCCTGGCATCCTGCGCATCCGGCGCCTCTCCAGCCCCGGGCATCTTCGGAAGAGCTTGCGGCGAGCACCCTTATCCCAAAACTTGAACCTCAGTGGATTGCAGTGACGCAGGCAGCGTGTTACCATCCTGTTGCGGCTGTACATCCGTGCGGAGTTCTCGCATTTTCGAGGCGTCATTGTTGGCAGGCGCATACCAAACCCCTGACTGGGAAACATACCGCATGGACGTGCGGCGGCCGCACGAGACGCTGGAGCCGATCGCGCGGGAGATTGCCGTTGTGGACGGGGCGCTGCGAATGCTGGCGGAGGCGGGCATCCTCCCGCACACGGGGTATGACCAGGACAAGTTCCTCGCTCATCGGGCGGCCGTGCGCGACCTGTTCGAAATCCCCTGGACGGCGATCACTCCACGGATGCACCGGCTGATATGGGCGATCAACGCGATCACCCGACCGGCCAACATGGTCGCCGCCGGCGTCTACTGCGGCAACACGTTCATCTCGAACGCCGGAGCGGCGGTCGGACCGGGCGCGTGCTACACGGCGGAGAACCTGCTCGGCGTCGAGATCAAGCCCGAGGAGGCCGAGCGCGCCGAGCGGAACGTCCGGCGCATTGATCCCTCGGGAGTCGCTCGAATCGTCGCTGCCGACGCGGTGGATGTCGTGCGGGACTTCGAGGGCCAGATCAATCTGCTCTACCTCGACGCGGATGGCACGGGCGACAGGGGCAAGGGAGTTTACCTCGACATCCTCGAAGCATGCATCGCCCGCATGCCGCCGAGAAGCGTTATTCTCGCCCACAACAGCGTCAACTGCTTCGAGCGGCTGAAGTTCTACCTCGACTTCGTCCGCAACCCGGCGAATTGCCGCGCGAGCATGAACGTAATCTTCGATCCGGAAGGGTTGGAGGTATCAGTCGTCTAATCGTGGATGTCATCCACTCTGCGACCGAGTGGCTCTGAGCCAGCAAGTCCTGTTTCGCACTGGCCTCCCCCCCATGTCTTCCACGATATGTCATGGTGCGGCGGGCCTGTCTGTGGCGCTACAGACAGGATAAGCCGGAGTGAGGGGCATTCCCAGGGGCGGCCAGGTGAAGCAGCCGGCCTGAAGATCCTGGACGCCGCACCTGGAATGGGTGGACAACTGCTTGATAGCCGCCAATTCGAGAGCATGACGTCATCTTTGAAGACCGACCGTCCTTTGGAGGACGGTCAAATGGGAAATCCCGGCTCGAGACCGAGGCGCTGTGCGGATTCACCAGCGGTCGGTTCGGAAAGGAGCAGCCGGCAGGCCGGCGCCGTTGACGAGGTTGCAGTTTTCCGGGTTGTCCGCCCAGGCGTAGCGGACGGCGGCCGGGCGCGCGATCCCGGGATGCCAGACGAGGAGCGTATCGCTTTCGACCGCGGCTTCGCCCCAGACGAAGACGCGGTCGGTGCCGGCAATCGCGACGTGCTGCGGCTTGCCGCCGTCGCGCGTGCGCAGGCCTTCGGCATGGCGGAAGCGTATGCGAACCCGGTTGCCGGCCTCGATGGTCATGCCTTCGTACAGCGGGCCGGAAGGCGCGCGGCCGCGGCCGTAGGTCGTCGCGAGCGCCCAACGCGCGAGGCGTTCGCCGACGCTGCGCTTATCGCGGGGATGGACGTCATGGGCGTCGCCGACGTCAATGGACACGGCCATCCCGACGGCCGGCAGGGAGAGCGCTTCCGCCTGTGCCTCGCGCAGGAGCGAAAGCTCGCTCGCCCGCGGCTCCTTCGGGATGAGGAACCCATGGTTCGCGATCTGGACCTGCAGGAAGGCGAGGTCCCCCTGGCCGAATGCCCGCCGCCAGTCGCCGATCATCAGCGGAAGCAGTTCGCGGTACGCGGCCGCCTCCGCAACGTTGCTCTCCCCCTGGTACCAGATGAACCCGCGGACGCCGTAAGGAACGAGCGGTGCGATGCGGCTGTCGAAGAGCGTGTACGGCGCGTTGGCGTTCCCGGGACCCATGACCACTTTCACCGGCTCCTGCACGCCCCAATCCTGCTCGCATTCGTACCGCCACTCGCCGTCGAGCTGGAGCGCGCCCGCCGCGTCGCCGGCCGGCCTGTCTGCCGGCTTGTCCGCCGCAGCTAGAGCGAAGGCGGAAGCCTCGGCGCAGGCAGGGCGCAGGAACATCGCCGCCGCCGGGCCGATCATGCCGCCGTGGTACTCGTGGGAGCGGACGCGTACAGCGATGCAGACCGCGCCGTCCGGAGCGACGAGACGCGCGGGCACGCGGTAGACGCGCGGCGTGCGCCAGGTGTCCGGGCCGTCGGCCCAGGAGAGACCGCCCACGCGCTCGCCGCCGACGTAGGTGTCGTCGTGCTTGTCCAGGGCGCCGAGGCGCAGCTCCAGGTCCCGCCCCCGCCAGGCGGCCGGGATGCGGACGTCGCGGCGAAACCAGAATACGCCGCTCCCGGCATGTCCGTAATCCTGCCAGCGCGCGGGCATCGTCATGGTCTTCCAGGCGCGGTCATCGAAGCCCGCCGCCGCCCATCCTTTCGCCAGCCCGGCGTTGCCGGTGTCGCGCGTAGCCATGTGCGCCTCCCATTCGGCCATGCTGCCGAACTCCTTGTCGGACTTCCCCGCCGGACGGTAGGCGTAGTTTTCATAACTGAGAACATCGCCAACCCCCAGCGGATGCGAAACCAGCGCTTCGCGGCTTGTCCACGCCTGGATGCGGGTGCCGCCCCAGGCGTTGCAGATAAGCCCGACCGGGACGCCCAGCTCGCGATGGAGAATGCGCCCGAACCAGCCCGCCACGGCGGAAAATCCCGAAAGCGTCGCGTGGGAGGCGAGTTCCCACCGCGCGCAGACGTCCGACTGCGCGACCTGCAACGCCGGCGTATTGACGTTGAGCAGGCGCATGCGCGGGAGGTTCGATTCCTCCTCCGGCGAAGCCTGGAGCGACTCCGCGAGCGTGAAGGCCATATTCGACTGGCCTGATGCGATCCAGACCTCGCCGATGAGGATGTCGCCCAAGCGCGTCTCGCCGGACCGGCTGGCGGCGACAAGCTCATGCGGGCCGCCCGCGGGCATTGCCGGCAGGCGAACAAGCCAGCGGCCGTCCGTGCCGGTCGTCATCCGTGCGGCGGCGCCACCGAGTCTGACGACGACTTCCTCGTTCGGCCCGGCCCAGCCCCAGACCGGGATGGGCTTGTCGCGCTGGAGAACGGCGTGCTCCTGAAATGGAGAAGCGAAACGCATGGGGACTCCTTATGTCTTCATTCGTTTGCGCGCCCGAGGGATCGTCCCAGGGATGCGATGCATAGCGGCTCCGGCCGCGGTCCAGGCGGACCGCTGCACAGGGTACTCTAGCATCGCCCTGCGCGGAGCGCAACAGGGAATCCGCGCAACCGCTTTGGGTGCAGTCGAGGGGCCGCAGATTGCGCAGATATCCCACGCCGGACGCTCCAGGATCTCAGGGGAACGGTCGGGACGCTTTTGTCCGAGCGTGGAGTCAACCAGAAGGTGGCCGCCGAGGTCCTCGGCCACAGCGATCCTCAGACAACCGGCCGCCACTACCAGAACATCCGACCCGAGGTAATCAAGGCCGCGGTCCTCAGCCTTCGACCGACAGGTGCTGACGCTGAGAAGAAGTGATTTTTATGTGCCGCCAGGCGATCCAGCGCCGCAGAAGTGTCTCGCTCGGCAAGCCGTAGATGCATGGCCTTCGGATCATGAACTCCTCGAGTTCGGGGATGGTCGTGACCTTCTCGACGCCGTCGCAGTTCTTCGGGTGTGGATGGGCCTTCTCGTCCTTCACGGACAAGTACCGGATCGCCCGCACGGCCAACGCAACTGGTTTCTCCATCAGGTGAATCATGCTCTGCGGACCGACCTTCCTGATGGACCACACATCCGTCACATTGGGCGGCCCGTAGAACTTGTGCGCCGCCCCGGTGCGGCTACTCGGCAGGCAAGCGGGATTCCGTGCCGAACGCCATGACGACGGTGTGGGTGAGGGACCTGCTGAGCAGGCGCAACCCCCGCGCTTTGGGGTCGCCGGCTAGACGGTCGCGTAGCGCGTGCAGTTTCGGCCGTCCCGCTTTGCCTGGTACATGCACTTGTCCGCCTGATCAAGGATGACGCCCTCGTCGAAGTTGGGCGAGTCGTATCGGGAGTGGACCGCGCCCATGCTGACGGTGATACCGGGCACTCCCTGGGTCCATTCCTTTGAGGCCGCGGCAATGCCGAAACGCAGCTTTTCGGCGGCAGCAATCGCGCCGTCCAAGTCCGTCTCGGGCAGCAGCACCACGAACTCATCCCCGCCCACGCGGCCGGCCACGTCCGACTTGCGGCTTTCAGCTTGCAGGAAACCGCCCAGATGCTTCAACACTTCGTCACCGGCCGCGTGACCGTAAGTGTCGTTGACCGACTTGAAGTCGTCAATGTCCACCATCACGACTGCCAGCTCGTGCTCATGGTGGCGACTGCGCACGATCTCGGCCACGAACCTCTTCAGGAACTCCCGCCGATTCAGCAAGTGGGTCAGGTCGTCGAGAGAGATGAGCATTCTCAGTTCATCGCTTTCCTGCTTGAGCTGGCGCAACTCGTCGGCGCGCTGGTCGGCGAGGTTCTCGGCCGTCCGCGCCTCTTGCCCCAGTTTGGCGGACAGCCGGGCCACTTCGTGGCTGGCCCAGACCCGCGTCTCCTCATAAGCGGGCATCGAGCGCGGGTCGACCTGGAACAGCTCGAAAGTGCTGCGCGACACCTTTTCGATTTTCCCGAGCATCCGCTCGACGGCTTCCGGCCCCAGCCCGAAGCGGCGCTGCGCCGTGTCGATGACCCGTTTATAAGAGACGCCTTTGGTTTTGCCTTGGAAGAGCGCGGCCACCAAGGTGCCCAAAACGAGCGTCCGTGCCACCTGGATCAGCTCGGGAGGAAGAGCATCCGCCATTGCCTCGTCCAGGGCGTGATGGTAGCGGACCGGCGCGTAGACCTCTTCGGGGAGGTTCCACTGCTGCAGCAGCCGGCTGCCCACCTCCGTGTGCGTCACGCCCAGCAACCGCCTTTCGATATCGTGGATCTCCAGCGTGGGATGGAGCCGGTGCTCGAGCAGGACTTTTGGGTACTCTTCCGGTAGCGCGCACTGGAGGGCCACCATCCCTATATCCTGGAGGATTCCAGCGGAAAAGCACTCGTCGCGCTGGGCCGGGCAGATGGTCTCCGCAATGACCTGGGCGGCGCTGGCGGTCGTCAGCGAGTAGCGCCAGAACCGCTCGAATTTGAACTCCTCGGGCACCTTGCGGCTGATTTCCGTCTCCAGGCTGAACCCGAGGACCGCAATGCGCGTCACGGTCAGCCCCATTCGCACGACCGCCGCGTTGACAGAGGAGACCTTGTAGGAACCCGCGAAAAAAGCGGAGTTGGCCATTCGCAAGAGTTTGGCCACAAGCGCCGCGTCGGCCGAGGTCATCTCCCCCAGCTTCGCAAAATCCACGTCCGGGTCCTTGCAAAGCGTCAGGATGTTGGCCACTACAACCGGAACCGATGGCAGCGTCTTGCTGCTGCAGACCTTTTCCAACAACGCCTGCGCGTCCTGGGCTTCCAGACTAACTCCGTAGCTCACCATTCTTGCGGTCCCTCCTGAACGGCCCTTCAACCGACTTTCTTCGCACCTGGTACCGCTCCTCAAACACACTGGCACCCAGAGCCGCGCAGACCAGTGGGATGCGGTTCCGGCAATCCAGCGCGCGATGGACCTCGCCTGCGCGGATCGTCATCTCAGCATCTCCTCGAGCGCGCAGGCTCGATGAAGTGCTCGGCGCAATAGGCGCGCACCTCGTCATCGGCCGAATTCCCAATGGGCGAGTGTCAGGCGCCCGCCTCACTCGGCGGCAGTGACTTCCCCAAAGCTGCGCTTTGCCCAATGCATGGCGGCCAGATAGACCGCCGGAATGCCGAACTCGTCGAGCCCCAGGGCGCCGGCCATTTCGCTCAATCTATCCCAGTCCCCTTTCTCGTAAGCCAGAGCGTATTCAAAGACGTCGCGTAGGCGGTTGGGCTTTCCACGGAGCGCGTCCTTGATCTCATCGGACAGGGGAAGGTCCTTGAGGATCTCTTCCAGCGGGCGGCCCAGGATCGCGTCAATCACGGAGAACATTCCCAGGAGGAAGAGCTCCTGCGACCGTTGCTT
>Ga0181539_1001366_pt1 | contig 26992 bp, 28 predicted proteins | sample PEATcosm2014_Bin_46_FD_119767 | JGI IMG/M metagenome (GOLD analysis project Ga0181539, IMG submission 119767) | Peatland microbial communities from MTU Mesocosm Facility, Houghton, MI, USA - PEATcosm2014_Bin23_60_metaG | ecosystem: Environmental > Terrestrial > Soil > Wetlands > Peat | place... | reverse complement strand
GGCGTGAACCGCTAACGCTCTTACTTACGGAAAGCGGCGGCCCGTGAAAGCGGGCGGCCGCTTTTTGGTGCGCCGAGCATGATCGACAGCTTGGAGGTGGAAGTCCTCTGCGGGCGGCTGACAAGGGGCTCCATCAGCGCTGCCGCTTCGGTCGTCCCGCCCCCCAGGCAGCGCCTCGAGCCGGTCATCGGCACTGCCGTCGCTCCGCAAGCGAATGATGCGTGACATGCGCGATCCCCTTGCGGTTCAGTCGCGATCGTTCTCGGCTGTGGGGCCAAGGTCGCGATAACTCGGTTCGCTGTAGCTCCGTTCGTCGTAGCCGTGGCGGCTCGAATAGAACAGCAACGTCATCAGCCCGCATCCGACCACGAGCGACAACCCGACGCCGAGCGTCATGGCGATATAGCCGTGCATCGGCATCGGCGGCCCTTGCACCGAAACCCATGCCTTCGCCGCATACCAAAGCGCGGCGACCAGGATGGCGAACAGCGGCGCGAACAGCGCGATGATGCCGAGCCGCCTGAACGCGACGCTCGGCCTGTCGGCGGGGGTGCCCATTCCACCTCAATAAGCCTGCGGGCGCTGCTTGTCATCCGCTCGACCGGCCGCCGCCGACGGGTTCCGCCGGTTGGGTTCCGGCAATGCTGGAGGCGAAAACGAACGCAAAAATGTCGCGCCGCCGGGCCATTGGCGCAGCGGCGCGTTGCAGCGGGCAGCCGACGGCGATCACGCCATCGCGGCGTCGAGGTCGGCGGCGACCTTGTCGAGGAAGCCGGTGGTGCTGAGCCATTTCTGATCGGGGCCGATCAAGAGAGCGAGGTCCTTGGTCATGAAGCCCGATTCGACCGTGGCGACCGTGACCTTTTCCAGCGTGGTCGCGAACTTCGCCAATTCGGCGTTGCTGTCGAGCTTGGCGCGGTGGGCGAGCCCGCGCGTCCAGGCATAGATCGAGGCGATCGAGTTGGTCGAGGTTTCGCGGCCCTTCTGGTGTTCGCGGTAATGCCGCGTCACGGTGCCGTGGGCGGCCTCCGCTTCGACGATCTTGCCGTCCGGCGTGGTGAGCACCGAGGTCATCAGCCCGAGCGAGCCGTAGCCTTGCGCCACCGTGTCCGACTGCACGTCGCCGTCGTAGTTCTTGCAGGCCCAGACATAGCCGCCGGACCACTTCAGCGCCGCCGCCACCATGTCGTCGATCAGCCGGTGCTCGTAGGTGAGGTTCTTCTCGGCGTACTTGTCCTTGAACTCGGTGTCGAACACGTGCTGGAAAATGTCCTTGAAACGGCCGTCATACACTTTGAGGATGGTGTTCTTGGTGGAGAGATAGAGCGGGTAGCCGCGGTTGAGCGCGTAATTCATCGAGGCGCGGGCGAAATCGCGGATCGAGTCGTCGAGATTGTACATCGCCATCGCCACGCCGGAGCCCGGAAACTGGAACACCTCGCGCTCGATCTTGTTGCCGTCGTCGCTGACGAAGGTGAGAAAAAGCTTGCCTTTGCCGGGCACCAGCATGTCGGTGGCGCGGTACTGGTCGCCATAGGCATGGCGGCCGATGATGATCGGCTGGGTCCAGCCGGGGACGAGCCGCGGCACGTTCTTGCAGATGATCGGCTCGCGGAAGATGACGCCGCCGAGAATGTTGCGGATGGTGCCGTTCGGCGAGCGATACATGTCGTGAAGGTTGAATTCCTTCACCCGCGCTTCGTCGGGCGTGATGGTCGCGCATTTGACCGCGACGCCGACCTTCTTGGTGGCTTCCGCGGAATCGATGGTGATCTGGTCGCGCGTCTCGTCGCGCTTTTCCATGCCGAGATCGAAATACATCAGGTCGATGTCGAGATGGGGATGGATCAGCTTGTCCTTGATGTACTGCCAGATGATCCGGGTCATCTCGTCGCCGTCCATCTCGACGACGGGGTTCTTCACCTTGATCTTCGCCATTTTAAGGAGTCACTTTTTGAGAGCGGGCACCGGCTTGAGCGCGTCGATCAGCATCGGCGTGACCGTTTGGTCCGACGATTTGCCTTGCTGGCACGTTGCGCACCGGCATGCCGGCCTTGTCGACGGCGCCAGGAACCAGCTCACGACGAGAAGGGCGGCGCTGCCGCCCGGACTGAGGTCTCGCTCGATGAGTCCGTCATCGAGCGAATCAAAGCCTCGGCGACCTCCGCCGCCGGACTCCGCGTCAGAGCGCGGCGATCGCGGCGTTCAGCGTGGCGCTCGGCCGCATCGCGGCCGATGTCTTGGCAAAATCGGGCAGGTAGTAACCGCCGGTATCGACCGGCTTGCCTTGCGCGCCGATCAGTTCGGCATTGATCTTGGCCTCGTTCTTGGCGAGCGTTTCGGCCAGCGGCTTGAAGCGGGCTTGCAGCGCCGCGTCCTTGGTCTGCGCGGCCAGCGCCTGCGCCCAGTAGAGGGCGAGGTAGAAATGGCTGCCACGATTGTCGATTTCGCCGACCTTGCGCGCAGGATTGCGGTTGAACTCGAGGAACTTGCCGATGGCCGTGTCGAGCGTCTCGGCGAGAACCTGCGCTTTGGCATTCTTGTAGGTCTGCGCCAGATGCTCGAGCGACGCGCCGAGGGCGAGGAACTCGCCGAGCGAATCCCAGCGCAGATAGCCCTCTTCCTGGAACTGCTGCACGTGCTTGGGCGCCGAGCCGCCGGCACCGGTCTCGAAAAGACCGCCGCCCGCCAGCAGCGGAACGATCGACAGCATCTTGGACGAGGTGCCGAGCTCCATGATGGGGAACAGGTCGGTCAGATAGTCGCGCAGCACGTTGCCGGTGACGGAGATCGTGTCCTGCCCCTTGCGGATGCGCTCAAGCGAAAACTTGATCGCTTCGACCGGCGCCAGAATGCGGATGTCGAGGCCCGTGGTGTCTTGATCCTTCAGGTACTTCTCGACTTTGGCGATGACCTGGGCGTCATGCCCGCGCTTGGCGTCGAGCCAGAACACCGCCGGGGTGCCGGTGAGACGCGCGCGGCGCACGCCGAGCTTGACCCAGTCCTGGATCGGCGCGTCTTTGGCCTCGCACATGCGGAAGATGTCGCCGGTCTCGACCGGACGCTCCAGCAGCACCTTGCCGTCATCGGCAACGACTCGAACCGTTCCGTCCGCGGGAATTTCGAACGTCTTGTCGTGCGAGCCGTATTCCTCGGCCTGCTGCGCCATCAACCCGACGTTGGGGACCGAGCCCATGGTCTTGGGGTCGAACGCGCCGTGCGCCTTACAGTCCTCGATGGCGGCCTGATACAGCGTCGCGTAGGCGCGATCCGGGATCACGGCCTTGACGTCATGCAGCTTGCCGTCTGCGCCCCACATCCGGCCGGATTCGCGGATCATCGCCGGCATCGAAGCGTCAACGATGATGTCGCTGGGCACGTGCAGGCAGGTGATGCCCTTGTCGGAATTGACCATGGCGAGGCCCGGCCGTTTCGCGTATTCGGCCGCGATGTCGTCCTTGATCGCTTTTTTCTCGGCTTCCGGCAGCGTCTCGATCTTCGTCAGCAGATCGCCGAAGCCGTTGTTGAGATTGACGCCGAGACGCTTCAGCGTGGCAGCGTGCTTCTCGATCACGTCGGCGAAGAAGACGGAAACGACATGGCCGAACACGATGGGATCGGCGATCTTCATCATGGTCGCTTTCACGTGCAGCGAAAACAGCACGCCTTCCTTCTTGGCGGCTTCGATCTGCTCGGCAAAGAAGGCGCGCAGCGCCTTGCGGCTCATCACCGCCGCGTCGATGATCTCGCCGGCCGCAAGCGGCGTCTTCGCCTTCAGCACCGTGACGGCGCCATCGGCGCCGACCAGCTCGATGCGGGCGTTGGTCGCCGCCGCGACGGTGGTCGCGATTTCCGAGCCGTAATAATCGCCGCTCGACATGTACGCCACATGCGATTTGGAGTCCTTGCTCCAGACGCCCATCTTGTGCGGATTCTTGCGGGCGTATTGCTTGACGGCGCCGGCGGCGCGGCGGTCGGAATTGCCCTCGCGCAATACCGGGTTGACGACGCTGCCGAACACCTTGGCGTAACGAGACTTGATGTCCTTCTCGGCTTCCGTCGCGGCGTTGTCCGGATAGTCCGGAACGTCGTAGCCCTTGCCTTGCAGTTCCTTGATCGCGGTCTTGAGCTGCGGGATCGAGGCGGAGATGTTGGGCAGCTTGATGATGTTGGCCTCGGGCCTCATCGCGAGCGCGCCGAGTTCGGCGAGTTCGTCGTTAATTCGTTGCGCAGGGGTGAGCTTCTCGGGGAAATTGGCGAGGATGCGACCGGCCAGCGAGATGTCCTTCAGCTTCACCGACACACCCGCCGCGCCCACGAAGGCTTCGACGATCGGCAGCAGGGAATAGGTCGCGAGCGCCGGGGCTTCATCGACCTTTGTCCACATGATTTCGAGATCTGGCATGCTTGCACCTCTGGTCGCCGTGCTTGTTTGGGCCGAGCGGAAACTGAACATTGATGGGCGCGGCGGTATGGCTTTTCCCGCGGGCTCTCAAATGAATTGGTCTCGGCGCGGACACCGCCAACCGGGAATCCGACCGACGGGGAGTTTGGCGCGCGCCCTATAGCATCCGCACGCCGCTGGTGAAAGCCTTGTTAGCAGGTGCGAGATAACCGCCGGCATTCCACGCATTGCGCTGCCTTTTTCAGCATCATTTGGCTATAGGGAAGGTAACGGAGGACCAATGCCGGGTGCAGGCACCGACAAGACCAAGGACTGGATCGAACAGCCCGGCCCGGTGGTCATTCTGGTCGAGCCGCAGCTCGGCGAAAATATCGGCGCCGCGGCCCGCGCCATGGCCAATTTCGGCTTGGCCCGGCTCCGTCTGGTGCGGCCGCGCCAGGCCTGGCCGAACGACAAGGCCCGCATGATGGCGGCCGGCGCCGACCGCATCCTCGACGGCGCCGTGCTCTACGATACGCTCGAGGCGGCGATCGCCGACTGCAACTTCGTCCTTGCCGCGACCGCGCGCGCCCACGACCAGGCGAAGCCGGTGGTCGGGCCGGCTGACGCCGCGGCGCTCGCTGTGCCGCGGATCGCGGCCGGCGAAACCGTTGCCATCCTGTTCGGCCGCGAGCGCAACGGGCTCGAAAACGACGAAGTCGCGCTCGCCGACCGCATCGTCACCTTGCCGGTCAATCCGGCCTTCGCTTCGCTCAATCTGGCGCAGGCGGTGGTGATCGTGGCCTACGAATGGTTCAAGCTCGCAAACGGTGCGAAGCTGCCGTTCGCCATGCCGGACAAATCCGCCAGCGCGCCGAAGCAGCAACTGCTCGCCTTCTTCGCAGCTCTCGAGCGCGAGTTGGAGAAGGTCGAGTTCTTCCGGCCGCCCGACAAGCGCGAGACCATGCAGATCAATCTGCGCAATATCATTACCCGCATGCAGCCGACGCAGCAGGACATTCAGACGCTCCACGGCGTCATCACGGCGATCGCGGAAGGGCGCAAGGGGCCGGCTCGCGGCGGCGTGCTCGATGGCGAGGAGGCCGAAATGCTGCGTACGCTGTTGGCCGAGCACGGCTCCGGCCGGGTGCCGAAAGAGCGCGGCCCGGTGCGCGGCCTAGCGCGGCTCTTGCGCCGCAATCCGACCGAGGCGGAGCGCGCGCTGTGGCAGGCGCTCGTCAACGACCGCCGCTTCGCCGGCCGCGGGTTCAAGCGCCAGACGCCGGTCGGGCAGCATATCTGCGACTTCGTTTCGTTCCCGCTGCGGCTCGTCATCGATCTCGTGCCGGCGGACGAAAGTCCGGCTGCCGCCACGGCGCGCGCGCAAAAGCGCGCCTGGCTCGGCGCGCACGATTATACCGTTCTCGAACTGCTCGCCGGCGATGTCGATTCCGACATCGCGGCGGCGCTTGGTCGGATCGCGCAGGCTATTGGTTAAGTTAACATTTTTTAAGTTCACCGGTCCCCTGGATTTGGGCATGAACCGACACAGCTTAAGGAGAACGCTTTCGCGTAACGGGGCCGATCGATGCAATTGGTAAATTCAAAAACGCAATATGGCGCCATACCGCAACTCATCCATTGGCTCACCGCGCTGTTCGTCTTGTTCGGGTGGCTGCTGGGGCAATTCGGCGACGATTTGCCGAAGGGCGCGGCGCGCGACCTGGGGCTTTTGATTCATATGACGCTCGGTGAATGCGTCGTCGCACTGCTTGTGGTGCGGCTCGCTTGGCGGATGCGCGATCCGCCGCCGCCGCAACAGCCCACGCCGTTTGGACGGCTCGTCGAGGTGGCCGCGGGGTTAAGCCATTTCGCGCTCTACGTTTTGCTGCTCGCGGTGCCGCTCTTAGGCGTCATTGTCCAATTAGAGCGGGGTCACGACCTGCCGATCTTCGGCGTTTGGCAGTTTGTGTCGCGGTGGCCCGCCGATCGTGCCGTGGCAAAAACCGTGCTCGGCATTCATGAAATTCTCGCCAACGCGCTGTTGATCATGGCGGGCATTCATGCCGGCGCCGCCCTCGTGCATCATTGGCTGTGGCGCGACCGCACGCTCCTGCGCATGCTGCCCGGCACGGCGTGAGGCGACATCCGTCAGCGGCGCGCGGTGAGCCGCCAGCCGTTCAGCCCTTCAGGGTTTTCAGCGCCGCGGCCACGCCGGCGCGCAGCATGCCGAGATCGCTCATCACGGCAAGGAATTTCACGCCGCGCTTCGCGAGCGTCGCGGCGCGTTCGGCGGAATGGCAATAAGCGCCCGGAATTTTTTTCGCCCGTTGCGCGGCGGCCAGGATGCGGTCGAGCTCCAGTTCGACCTCCTTCGACAACGGGTCGAGCGTCTTGCCGTCCGACAGCGCGATCGACAGGTCGGACGGCCCGAGGAACAGGCCATCGATGCCAGGCGTATCGACAATGGCATCGAGATTTTTGAGCGCGGTGCGCGTTTCGATCATGGCGAGCGTGACCACGTGATCGTTGGCTTCGCGCAGATAGACCGTCTGGTCGGCAAGTCCCGCGAGCGTGGTGGCGCGGTGCGGTCCCCAGCTGCGTTCGCCGATCGGCGGATATTTGGCCGCCGCAGCGAGCGCGCGCGCGTCGGCCGGCGTGTTGATCATCGGGGCGATGATGCCTTCGGCGCCGAAGTCGAGAACCCGGCTCACCGTGGCGAAATCGCCGACCGGCACCCGCACGATCGGCGCCGAACCGGCCTGCCGCAGCGCGGCGATGCCGGTCAGTATCGCGTGGAGGTCCCAGAGCCCGTGCTGGCTGTCGAGCGTCACCGCGCCGAAGCCGTCGCGGCCGATTGTCTCGGCGACGATCGGATAGGGCAGGCCGCACCAACCAGAGTAGACGGTCTCTCCGGCGCGCAGCCGTTGGGCGAGTGTGAAGGAGGCGATGGCCATGGCGATGCTCGTTGCTGCGGGGTGATCGACGCGGTCGCGGCCGGTATTATCGACCGGCCTTGATGTCGGCGATCGCCTTGGCCATGAATTCGGTCATGGTGCGGGCGATCTGGTGATCGGACTGGGCGACGCCCTTGGCATCGAAATCCTTGCGGATTTTGTGCATGACATCGTGTCCGTCGGTACCCTCGAACGCCGCCATCACGACGCCGAGCGCGTAGCTGTCGGCTTCGGCGCCGCTCAAGCCGAGTTTTTCCGCCGCCCAATGCCCGAGCAGCTTGTTCCGCCGCGCGGTTGCCTTGAACTTGAGTTCCTCGTCATGCGCAAACTGCTTTTCAAACGCATCTTCGCGCTTGTCGAACGTGGTCATGGTGTTGGCCTTTGAGTGCGTGGAACAGCGCAATTCGCTTGCCGCCATGCATATCGAGGGTGGCGCGTCAAGGCAACCGCGATCGGACCCTGACTTGGACATTGCGGTCGGGCTCGTGCGGGGCTATGTCGATTGTGCTCCGCGCCGCCTTCGGCTAGCCTTCGTGCGCGGAGGGGCCGCTTGTGTTCGAGTCGCGTGCCTGATTCCGCCGCCGCGGATCTCGACAACTGAAATTGGAGCCACGGCATCCCATGGATTTCACCAAGCCCCGGTATACTCCGATGAGCCGACGTCGCCGCATCTACGAAGGCAAGGCGAAGGTTCTGTATGAAGGACCCGAGCCCGGAACCTTGATCCAGCATTTCAAGGACGACGCGACCGCCTTCAATGCGAAAAAGCACGAGGTGATCGAAGGCAAAGGCGTACTCAACAACCGGATTTCGGAATACGTCTTCCAGCACCTCAACGATATCGGCGTTCCGACTCACTTCATCCGGCGCCTCAACATGCGCGAACAGTTGATTCGCGAGGTCGAGATCATTCCGCTCGAAGTGGTGGTCCGTAATATCGCGGCCGGCTCGCTGTCGCAGCGGCTCGGCATCGACGAGGGCACGCAGCTGCCGCGCTCGATCATCGAGTTTTATTACAAGAACGACCAGCTCAACGATCCGATGGTGTCGGAAGAGCACATCACCGCGTTCGGCTGGGCGACGCCGCAGGAGATCGACGACATCATGTCGCTCGCCATCCGCGTCAACGATTTTCTGACCGGGCTTTTCCTCGGCGTCGGCATCAGACTCGTCGACTTCAAGATGGAGACCGGCCGGCTGTGGGAGAACGATCTCATGCGCATCGTCGTCGCCGATGAGATTTCCCCCGATTCTTGCCGGCTGTGGGACATCAAGTCGAACGAGAAACTGGACAAGGACCGCTTCCGGCGCGATCTCGGCGGGCTGCTCGAAGCCTATACCGAGGTGGCCAAGCGCCTCGGTATCATGAGCGAGGGCGAACGGCCGCAGGGTTCCGGACCGGTGCTGGTCAAGAGTTGACCACGCGCGGCGGCATCACCATCGGCCTCGTCGTGCCGTTCGTCACCGACGAGGTGCCGTTCGAAGGCCCGATCATGTATCCGGAGGTGCGCTTCATTGCGCGCGGCGTCGGCGTGCGCGCGCTCACGCCCGACGGCTACGACCCGGCCTTCGACGCCATCGTTCCGGCCGCCGAGGAACTGGCGCGGAAGGGCGTCGACGCCATCATGGTCATCGGCACGTCGCTCACCTTCTATCGCGGGCCGCTCGCGCACGAGCGCCTCCTCGATGAATTGCGTCGGCGCACCGCGTTGCCGGTCAGCACTATGAGCCAGGCTATCCTCGACGGGCTGCGCGAAGTCGGCGCCAAGCGCATCGCGGTGGCAACGGCCTATACGGATAGCGTGAACCGACGGCTCAAAGAGCTGCTGGCCGCGGCCGATTTCGACGTGCTCGCGCTCGACTGCTTCGACATCCTGGAGTTCAGCGGGCCGAGCAAGAAAAGCCAGGCCGACATTATCGCCCTCAGCGGCTCAGCCGTCGCCAAGGCGAATGAAATCCGGCCGGGCGGCGTCGACGCCATCCTGATCTCGTGCGGCGGCTTGCGCACGCTTGGCGTGGAGCGGCCGCTTGAGGCAAGCTACGGCATTCCCGTCGTGTCATCGGCGACGGCGGCGTTCTGGGCGGCGCTGCGGCTCATTGGCGAAAGCGGCCGTGTCGTCGGCTACGGGCGACTGCTCGAAGGCTCGCGCAAGCCGGTGCATTAGCCCCGCGCGGCTGTTGCGGGTCAGGCGATTCATACCTATTGAAGGGCCATGAAAGCCCGCGTCATCGTCACGCTGAAATCCGGTATTCTCGACCCGCAGGGCAAGGCCATCGAAGGCGCCTTGAAATCGCTCGGCGTCGGCGGGGTCGCGAGCGTGCGCCAGGGCAAGGTGTTCGACATCGAAATCGAAGGCGCCGACCGCGCCGCTGCGGAGGCCGCGCTCAAGGCGGCTGCGGAGAAGCTCCTTGCCAATACGGTGATCGAAAACTACCGCATCGAGGTCGGCGGATGATCCGCGCAGGCTTGCGGGTATTGCCGGTGTTGGTGGCGCTTTCCGGCGTCGGCGGCGACGGCTTGACCGCAAACCCGCTGCCGGACGAGGCGCTCGGCCCGCAATTCACCGAAGTGCGATGGCCGTTCCCGATCGATCAATGGGGCACCGGCCGGGCATTCCGCTGCGGGCCCGAGGCCTGCGGTGCGACCGTGACGGTTTATCTGCGGCCGAAGATCGGGTTCTGCAATTGCGCGAAGGGCGTTTACAACGACGGCGAACTCGACCGCGTTGGCGACGTGGCGCTGCTCGGCCCGCAATTCGACGGCCTCGGCGAGGGCCGGATCGTCACGGTGGGCTGGATGCAGGGGCGCAGCCGGGTCTTTGCCGTCACCGGACCTTATCAGCCGCTAAGCGCTGCGGCCACGATCGCGTTCAACGACAAATGCGACGTCGTCGTCGCCACCGTCACCGCCGACATCGATGTGCAACGCGGCGCGCGGCAGGCATTGCAATTTCTCAATACCGACATCGTGCTGCGCTGGGCGCGGGCGGAACTCGGCTCCGACGGCAGCTGAGCCAGCAAGGCTTGACCATGAAATCGGCGGTCATCGTTTTTCCCGGCATCAATCGCGAGCAGGACATGGCCCGCGCGCTGCGGCTCGTCTCCGGGCGCGAGCCTAAGATGGTCTGGCACGCCGACACCGCGCTGCCGGCCGGCACCGATCTCGTCGTCATTCCGGGCGGCTTTTCCTATGGCGATTACCTGCGCTGCGGCGCGATCGCGGCGCGCGCGCCGGTCATGGACGCGGTGCGCGCCTTCGTCGCCAAGGGCGGGCTCCTGCTCGCGGTCTGCAACGGCTTCCAGATCGCCTGCGAGGCAGGGCTCCTGCCCGGCGTGCTGATGCGCAACGCGCAGCTTCGCTTCATCTGCCGCGACGTGCATTTGCGTGTCGAGCGCTCCGATACCGTGTTCACGCGCGGCTATAATGCCGGCCAGGTCATCCGCGTTCCGGTGGCCCACGGCGAAGGCAATTACATCGCCGACGGCGAGACCATCGCGCGGCTCGAAGGCGAGGGCAGGGTGCTGTTCCGCTATGCGTCGCCGGATGGCATGATCGACCCGAACTGGAATCATAACGGCGCGATGAATGCCATCGCCGGCATCATCAACGAGCGCGGCAATGTGCTCGGCATGATGCCGCATCCGGAAAACCACGTCGAAGCCTCGATGGGCCGCACCGACGGCCGCGGCTTGTTCGCGGGGCTGGTGGATCACTTCAAGCTGGCGGCGTGACTTCCGCCGTCGTGCCCGGCGTTATGCCGGGCAGCGGCACCGGACGACAAGGATGTGATTGTGACCGCCAACGAGCCCGCCATTACCCCCGAGCTGATCGCCCAGCACGGCCTCAAGCCGGACGAGTACGAGCGCATCGTCGCGCTTATCGGCCGCGCGCCGAGCTTCACCGAGCTCGGGATTTTCTCGGCGATGTGGAACGAGCATTGCTCGTATAAATCCTCGAAGATCCATCTGCGCACGCTGCCGACCAAGGCGCCTTGGGTGATCCAGGGGCCGGGCGAGAATGCCGGCGTCATCGATATCGGCGACGGACTTGCCGTCGTGTTCAAGATGGAGAGCCACAATCACCCGAGCTATATCGAGCCCTATCAGGGCGCGACGACCGGCGTCGGCGGCATTTTGCGCGACGTCTTCACCATGGGCGCGCGGCCGATCGCCTGCCTCAATGCACTGTCGTTCGGCGACCCGAACAATCCGCGCACGCGCGCGCTGGTCGCCGGGGTGGTCGCCGGCATCGGCGGCTACGGCAATTCCTTCGGGGTTCCGACTGTCGGCGGCGAGTTGCGCTTCGACCGCCGCTATGACGGCAATATCCTGGTCAATGCCATGGCAGTCGGCATCGCCGAGACCGACAAGATTTTTTATTCCGCGGCGTCCGGCGTCGGCATGCCGATCGTCTATCTCGGCTCGAAGACCGGTCGCGACGGCATCCACGGCGCCACCATGGCGTCGGCCGAATTCGGCGCCGATGCCGAGGAAAAGCGCCCGACCGTGCAGGTCGGCGATCCGTTCTCGGAAAAGCTCCTGCTCGAAGCCTGCCTCGAGATCATGAGCAAGGGCTGCGTGATCGCGATCCAGGACATGGGGGCCGCCGGACTGACCTGCTCCGCCGTCGAGATGGGCGCCAAGGGCGATCTCGGTGTCACGCTCGACCTCGACAAGGTGCCGTGCCGCGAAACCGGAATGAGCGCCTATGAGATGATGCTGTCGGAGAGCCAGGAGCGCATGCTCATGGTGCTCAAGCCGGAGAAGGAAGCGGAAGCAGAAGCCATCTTCCGCAAATGGGGTCTCGATTTCGCAATTGTCGGCGAGACCACACCGACCATGCGTTTTCTGGTTTGCCACGGCGGCGCGGTGATGGCCGACCTGCCGATCAAGGAATTGGGCGACGAAGCGCCGGTCTATGATCGGCCGTCCGCTCCCGGGCAGACGCAGAAGATCGTCGATGCGAGCGATGTCGTGCCGCCGCTGCCGTTGGCCGACGCGCTGGAAACACTAATCGGCGCGCCGGACCTGTGCTCGCGGCGTTGGGTCTGGGAACAATATGACCACATCATTCTCGGCAACACGGTGCAGCGCCCAGGCGGCGACGCCGCGGTGGTGCGGATCAATGAGGGGCCGAAGGGGCTGGCGCTCACCGCCGACGTGACGCCGCGCTATTGCGAGGCCGATCCGTTCGAGGGCGGCAAGCAGGCGGTCGCCGAAGCCTGGCGCAATCTCAGCGCGGTCGGCGCGAGGCCGCTGGCGCTCACCGACAATCTCAATTTCGGCAATCCGGAACGGCCGGAAATCATGGCCCAATTGATCGGCTGCGTGCGCGGCATCGGCGCAGCCTGCCGGGCGCTCGACTTCCCGGTCGTGTCCGGCAATGTCTCGCTCTACAACGAGACCAAATATGTCGGCGAGGACTTTGGCCGCGCCATCCTGCCGACGCCCACCATCGGCGGCGTCGGTCTGCTCGAGGATTTCACCCGATCGATGACGCTGCCGTTCAAGGCCGAGGGCGAGGCGATCCTCTTGATCGGCGAAACCCGCGGCTGGCTCGGTCAATCGCTCTATCTGCGCGATATTTGCCACCGCGAGGACGGTGCGCCGCCCCCGGTCGACATCGAAGCCGAGCGCCGCCACGGCGACTTCGTCCGCGCTTTGATCCGCGACGGTCTCGCGACAGCGGTGCACGACATTTCCGACGGCGGCCTTCTGGTCGCACTTGCGGAAATGGCGATCGCGTCGGGCATCGGCGCGGTCTTGGAGGCGCCGGCGGGTATTGCCGCACACGCTTTCTGGTTCGGCGAGGATCAGGCTCGTTACCTGGTGACGACGAAAAACGCCGATCTTGTCGCGCAGCGCGCCAAGTCGGCCGCGGTGCCGCTTCGCCGGCTCGGCGCGACGGGGGGCAACGTCCTCGCGCTTGCCGGCGAACGGCTATTGTCGGTCGACGACCTCAAGCATCGCTTCGAGGCTTGGCTACCGACCTATATGGCCGGCGCGGCGTGAGTGCAGCTTCTCCGATTGACGCTTCTGCGCCAGCGCCGCATTGTGGTCGCAACGTTTGCGCAAGGTGCCGAGCGGATTCGAAATCGGCGGCCGATCGCCGGCAGGCCGCATGGACTGAACGGAGCGCGCCATGGCGATGGCTGCGAACGACATTGAGCGGTTGATCCGGGCGCGCATACCCGATGCCGAGGTGACGATCCGCGATCTCGCCGGTGACGGCGACCATTATGCCGCGACCGTCATCGCGGAATCGTTTCGCGGCAAATCCCGCGTCCAGCAGCACCAGATCGTCTACGAGGCGTTGCAAGCCGAAATGGGCGGCAAGCTGCATGCGCTCGCGCTGCAGACCGGCACTCCGCAGCGGTGAGGGTTCGCCCTGCCATCGATTTTTCCCCCGCGCGCGCCCTGCAATGGAACTTTGTTCTGTCCGCCGGGGCATCCGCCAGGCCACCGTCGCGGGTGAATCTTTTGTCGCTCGGGGCATGCCGTCCGGGCATGGGCTTTGCGGGCGTTCTGCGGTACATATATTGCAGAAGCTGGGGTAAGATTCGGCGCGGGAGAATTGCCCGCGGCGCCAATAAGGGTAACCGCCAAAAAGGGTAACCACGATGTCTGCTATGCAAGGAACGGTCGAGCAATTCATCGACAATGAAGTCAAGGCCAACGACGTGATTCTGTTCATGAAGGGCACGCCGCAATTTCCGATGTGCGGGTTCTCCGGCCAGGTCGTGCAAATTCTCGATTACCTCGGCGTCTCCTATAAGGGCCTCAATGTCTTGGAGAACGACGACCTGCGCGGCGGCATAAAATCCTATTCGAACTGGCCGACCATCCCCCAGCTCTACGTCAAGGGCGAGTTCGTCGGCGGCTGCGACATCGTGCGCGAAATGTTCCAGGCCGGCGAGCTGCAGTCCCTGTTGAAGGACAAGGGCATCGCCGTGAAGGAGCAGGCCGCGGCATCGTAATCGACGTCATTCCGGGGCCGAGCGACAGCGAGGAGCCCGGAATCCATATTCACGTTCAGTGCAGGATTTGCACGGTTCGCGAGTATGGATTCCGGGCTCGCCATTTCATGGCGACCCGGAATGACAGCTCAGCGCGAGTAGTATTCGACCACTAGGTGCGGTTCCATCACCACCGGATAGGGCACGTCGGCGGGGGCGGGCACGCGTGACAGCTTTGCCGTCTGCTTGGTGTGGTCGACCTCGATATAATCGGGCACGTCGCGCTCGGCGAGCGCATTGGCTTCGAGCACCAGCGCAAGCTGCTTCGACTTTTCCTTGACCTCGATCTCGTCGCCGACCTTCACCTTGAAGCTCGCGACCGTGACGCGCTTGCCGTTCACCCTGATGTGGCCGTGGCTGACGAATTGGCGCGCGGCGAACACGGTCGGAACGAATTTGGCGCGGTAGATCACGGTGTCGAGCCGGCGTTCCAGAAGGCCGATCATGTTGGCGCCGGTATCGCCCTTGAGCCGGCGCGCCTCGTCGTAGATGCCGTGGAAGTGGCGTTCCGACATATTGGCGTAATAGCCCTTGAGCTTCTGCTTGGCGCGCAATTGCACGCCATAGTCGGACAGCTTGCCCTTGCGGCGCTGGCCGTGCTGGCCGGGGCCGTATTCGCGCTTGTTGATCGGCGACTTCGGCCGGCCCCAGATGTTCTGGCCCAACCGACGGTCGATTTTGTACTTCGCCTGGTGGCGCTTGGTCATTCGCGTCCTCGCTTGTTTAGGTAATCGCTGAGGATCGCGCCCTCCTCTGTTCCGGTCATCGTCCGGAACCGACAGGTTCATCGCCGAAGCGCCGGCTTAAAACCACGGGTCGCGAAACACTGCGCGGGCCCGTTCGGACCCGCGAAGTGCGCGGTATCTAGGGGGAAAGCCGCCGGGTGTCAAACCTGGCGTAGCGCCCTTAAGGCGCTCGCCGTTCAGCCGGCGGCCGCAAAGTGCCTCTTGCGCAGGCTCTGCAGCACGGTGATGGCGAGCAGCGCGGTCACGGCGTCGAGCACGGCGACGACGATAAAGACCGCGGTCCAGCTTCCGGTGGTCTGCTTGAGAAAGGCCGCTGCCGGTCCGGCGAGGATGGAGCCTACGCCTTGGGCGATATAGAGGAAGCCGTAGTTGGTCGCTGCGTATTTCGGCCCGAAGGTGTCGGTGAGCGTCGAGGGAAACAGCGAGAAGATCTCGCCCCAGCCGAAGAACACCAGTCCGCTTAAGACCACGAACAGCGCCGGCTGGTTGATGTAGGTGAACAGGATCAGGATGGCGATGGCCTCGAGCGAGAAGGCGAGCGCCATCGTGCCCTCGCGGCCGATATGGTCGGAGACCCAGCCGAAGAACGGCCGGGTCAACCCGTTGGTGACGCGCGAGAGCGTCAGCGACAACGGCAGCGCCGCCATGCCCAGCACCGGCATATTGGCGACGCCGAAATCCTTGGCAAACGGTCCGACATTGAACACGACCATCAACCCGCTGGTCGACATCATGCTCATCATCAGGAACAGCAGATAGAAGATCGGGTTTTTCAGCATCTCCTTCGGCGCGTAGCTGCGATGCGCCTGCTGGGCGGCGATCGTCGCGCTGGGTGCCGCGCTCGGCACCTCGTAATTCTCGGGCGGGGTACGCAGCCATTGCGCCGCGACAATGCCGATGACGCCCTGGATCACGCCCCACACCACCAGCGTCTGCACATAGCCGGAGCTCTTGATCATGCCGTCGATCGGGAAACTGGTGAAAAAGGCGCCGAAGCCGTAACCCGCGGCGGCAAGCCCGGTGGCGAGCCCCCGTCGGTCGGGGAACCAGCGCACCATCAGCCCGATGATGCCGACATAGATGATGCCGGTGCCGAAACCGCCGATGACGCCGTAAGTGAAATAGAGCGCCCAAAGGTTACCGGCCGAGGCAGCGAGGATCCAACTGCCGCCGGACAGTAACGCGCCGACCGAGATCAGGATGCGGGGGCCGAAACGATCGACCAGATAGGCCTGGAACGGGGAGAACCAGGTCTGCAGGATGACCAGGAGCGAGACGGTCCACTGCAGCTCCGCGAGCGTGGTGCCGAGTTTCGCATTGAGCGGCCCGGTGAACAGCGTCCAGGTGTATTGCGGGCTCGAGATCGCCATCATGGCGATCACGCCGAGAATGAGCTGGTTCCAGCGCTTCGAATGCCAAGCTGCGCGCTCGGCCGGTATGGCGATGCTCATGGTCTTGTCTCCCGATCTCCCGATACAGCCTCCGGCCTCAGGCTCCATCGCTAAGGTCGCAGGACTGCGATCCGAGTAAAGCCAATATTCAATGCAGCGGTGATGGCGGATTAGGCAGTCCGCAGCGGCCGACTGGAGCGGCCGGGTTCGGCGGGTGCGATCCCGAAGCGCGCCAGCACGGCTTGCGGTCCGCATCCCGAGGTGAAAATGGCACGCGTGGTGCCGGCGCCAGAGGTCGTCTGCGCCGGTCCCAACAGATCGACCACCCGCCGGGCGATCGCGGGCGCCGGATCGATGAAGTTCACCGGCCATGGCGCGAGCTGCCGCAGGCGTTCGATCAACAGCGGATAATGCGTGCAGGCGAGAACGATCGTGTCGGTGCGTGCGCCGTCGGCGCAAAAACACGGCGCGATCTCCGAGAGCAGAGCCTCGTCGCCGACCGGCGCCCCGTGCAATTCCGCCTCCGCATAGCCCGCAAGCCGCTTGGCGCCGACCAGCGTCACTTCGCAATCCTGCGCGTAGTCGCGGATCAGCGCGCGGGTATATTCGCGCTGTACCGTGGCCTCGGTGCCGAGCACCGATACCCGCTTTGTCAGCGAGCCGGCGCAGGCGGGCTTGATCGCCGGCACGGTGCCGACGAACGGCAGCGCGTACTTCTCGCGCAGTGCCGGCAGCACGATGGTGGAGGCGGTGTTGCAGGCGATGACGACGAGATCGGGCCGGTTTGCCGCGATCAGCTCGTCCATCAACGCAACGACGCGCTCGACCAGCGCCGGCTCGGCCAGCGCTCCATAGGGAAAAGCCGCATCGTCGGCGACATAGAGAAAATCGGCGTCCGGCCGCGCCGCCACGATCTCGCGGTAGACGGTGAGGCCGCCGAGCCCGGAATCGAAGACTAAAATGGTGTTGCGTGCCGCCATCGCGCGACAGATGACACGACCATCCAACGCCTGCAAACGTCGGCAGGTGGGCAGCGCCGGCTACCCTCTCGAGCGGTCAGGCCTTCAGGTTTTCGACGAGCCGCGGGCCTTCCTTGGGCGTCGCGTTCACCTGCTCCTTGGCCTTCGGCACATCGGCGACCGGTGCGACCAGGCCGCTCACCGCCGTGAAGGTCAGGATCAGGATCGCCGCCAGATTGCCGTCGTGGAATTTGGCGAAGGCGACCGCGCCCATCAGATAGGCCCAGAACGGGAAGGCCACCGTGGACACCACGGCATTGATCAGCCAGGCGTCGCCGTCCTCGCGCACATACCAGCAGAACAGCGGCGTCAAGACCAATCCGACCAGGAGCGCGCCGACCGCGATGCCGGTCACCGAAAATCCCGCCATCGCGGCATTTTCGCCGCCGGCGACCATGGCCTGTGCGAGGATGGCATTCACCAGCATCGAACAGCCGATGATCTCGGCCGGAATATACTTGACCATCCGGGTCAAATAATCGTCGCCGGCGACCGCTTCACTCACCAGTCGTCGCGTCGCAGTCTGGAACATACCGCCGAAGTCGCCGCCGGCTTGCGGTGCTTCGGCTTCCGCCAATTTCGGTTTGCGCACCAACCGGCCCATGACCTTCTCCTCCGTTGGTTGCGAGGACCGTACGTCAGCGCACCGAGTCGGGCAAGGCGAAGTGGGTCGTTTCGGGGCGGCCGGCGGGGGGGCAAGTCCGGGATTGGCATAGGGTTCACGCCCGTCCGAACACCCGGGCGAAGATGGTGTCGACCTGGGCGAAGTGGAAGCCGAGATCGAAATTGGCCTCGATCTCGGCTTCGCTCATATGCTGGCGCACGTCCGGATCGGCCTTGAGCAGCGTGAGGAAATCGCCGTCGCCGGCCCAGACTTTCATGGCGTTGCGCTGCACCAGGCGATAGGCGTCCTCGCGAGCGACGCCTTTTTGCGTCAGCGCGAGCAAGACGCGCTGCGAATGGACGAGGCCGCCCAGATGGTCGAGGTTCTTTCGCATAGTGTCGGGATAGACCACGAGCTTGTCGACGATCCCGGTCAGGCGCGACAGCGCGAAATCGAGCGTGACGGTGGCATCGGGTCCGATCATGCGCTCGACCGAGGAATGCGAAATATCGCGCTCGTGCCACAGCGCGACGTTTTCCAGCGCCGGCGTCACATAGGCGCGCACCATGCGGGCGAGCCCGACGAGGTTTTCCGACAGCACCGGATTGCGCTTGTGCGGCATGGCGGAGGAGCCTTTCTGGCCGGCGGAGAAGAATTCCTCGGCCTCGAGGACCTCGGTGCGCTGCAAGTGGCGGATTTCGGTCGCCAGCCGTTCGATCGAGGCCGCGACGACGCCCAGCGTGGCGAAATACATGGCATGGCGGTCGCGCGGGATGACCTGGGTCGAGATCGGCTCGACGCTAAGCCCCATTTTTTCCGCCACATAGGCTTCGACCCGCGGATCGACCTGCGCGAAAGTGCCGACCGCGCCGGAGATCGCGCAGGTCGCGACTTCCTTGCGGGCGAGTTCGAGGCGCTGCCGGGCGCGTGAAAATTCGGCGAAGGCGACCGCGAGCTTGAGCCCGAACGTCGTCGGCTCGGCATGGATGCCGTGCGAGCGGCCGATGGTCGGCGTGAATTTGTACTCGCGGGCGCGTCGCTCCAGCGCCGCCGTGAGCGCATCGACGTCGGCAAGCAGAAGATCGGCGGCGCGCACCAGCTGGACGTTGAAACAGGTGTCGAGCACGTCGGACGACGTCATGCCCTGATGCACGAAACGCGCATCGGGGCCTATGAATTCGGCGAGATGGGTGAGAAAGGCGACGACGTCGTGCTTGACCTCGCGCTCGATCTCGTCGATGCGCGCTACGTCGAACTTCGCCGCGCTGCCTTTCTCCCAGATCGTCTTCGCCGCGTCTTTCGGGATGATGCCGAGCTCGGCCATGGCGCTCGAGGCATGGGCCTCGATCTCGAACCAGATGCGAAACCGCGCTTCCGGCGACCAGATCGTCGTCATCTGCGGGCGGCTGTAGCGGGGAATCATTGCTTCGTCCTGATTGGCCTGCCGGGCTGCATCATATCAATTGCGCGACACGCTGCCAGTTCGCGATGGAATCATCGCGGCGAGCGCGATGCCGCCGACCATAGCGAAAGTGGCCCCGTAGAAAAACACCGCCGCATGGCCGATGCGATCCCACAGCAGGCCGGCGACGATGCTTGCGGCCAATTGCACGAGGCCGATGGTGGCGTTGTACCAGCCAATTCCGCTTGCGCGCAGGTGTTCCGGAGCGAAATCCGACGCGAGCGCCTTGCCGACGGCGCGGAAGATTCCCTGATAGGCGCCGTAGCAGGTGAACAATAGCGCGATGAGCGCGATGTTGGTCGTCAAGGCGAATCCAAGATATGCCACGCAAAATATAGCGAGCGCCAAAAGCAATATGTTTCGTCTTCCCCATTGGTCGGAAAAATGCCCGGCCGGATAGGAGGCCAACGCGGCTGCCAAATTGAAGGTGGCATAGATCAGGATGGTCGTTCGTATGGATGCGCCGACGCTCTGGGTTTGAAGGATGATGAACGAGTTGCTTGAACAGCCGAGCGTGAACAATGCGGTCACGAATAAGTATTTCCAATACGCTTTGGGAAAGTGCCACAAGCCGGCGTCGAGCGTCGATTTTGCGGCCACTCGAACGGGACGTTCGACGACCAGGGCGGCCATGAGAAAGGCGAGGAGCCCGGGTACGATTGCCAGAAAAAAGACGAAACGCATCTCGAACTGAAGGAACGCCAGCAAGAAGACGGTCAACAGCGGACCCAAGAACGCGCCGAGATTGTCGCCGAAGCTTTCGAGGCCGAAGGCCTTGCCGCGGTGCTGTGCGTCGACCGACGAGGCGACGAGCGCATCACGTGGAGCCGAGCGCGTTCCGGTGCCGATCCTGTCCAGGAAACGGGCGCCCAGCACACCTTGCCAGACGGTCGATAGTCCGATCAGCGGCTTCGATATCGCCGCTAGCAAATAGCCAATCAGTGCGATGGATTTTCGCTTTTGCAGCCGGTCCGATAGCCAGCCTGACAGTCCTTGCGCGAAGTTTTGCGTTGCTTGCGCTATGCCATCGATCAGGCCGACGTCACTGCCGCTGGCTCCTAGCGTTTGGGTGAGAAATACCGGCAATATTGGATAGAGCATCTCAGTTGAGATGTCAGCAAACAGGCTGGAGCAGGCCAAGAGAACAGTGCTTTTCGAAAGCCATGCGAAACGGCGCTCAGCGGGTGCCTCAAGCATGAACGGCGGCCGATCCGGTTACGGGCGCGTTGGCCCCGGCGTGCGCTGTTTGCGGCGCCACCCCGAGCGGGATGGCGCTGTCGACGGCGGACTCCCCTGGGCTCGCGGACTTTTATAAAAGCTTACGCGTGGATTGCCAAACTGGCACATTCGGCCGTTTGATAAGGTTGCATGGTGGAAAAACCGGCACGCTTGGTCCGTTTCCTGGCCGCGATGGCGATCGCGACGGCGCTTAAGCCGGTCGCGGCCACGGCCGGGCCGCCCTTCATGACCGACGATCCCGAACCGGTCGATTATCAGCACATGGAATTCTACACGTTCTCGAGCGGCAGCCATGTCAGCGGCGATACTTCCGGTGTCGGGCCGGCCTGGGAGTTCAATTACGGCCTCATTCCGAACGGCCAATTCCACGTCATTGCGCCGTTGGCGTTCGACAGTCCGGCCGGCGGCCCGTCGCAGTTCGGCTACGGCGATACCGAACTGGGCTTCAAGTACCGTTTCATCGAGGAAGCCGCTTCGCGGCCGATGGTCGGCGTGTTTCCGCTCGTCGAAATTCCGACAGGAGATCAGGCGAGCGGCCTCGGCGCCGGCCATCTGCGCGCCTTTTTTCCGCTCTGGCTGCAAAAAAGCTTCGGCGATTGGACCACCTATGGCGGCGGCGGCTACTGGATCAATCGCGGCGCCGGCAGCGACGACAAGGATTATTGGTTCTTCGGTTGGCTGCTGCAGCGCAAAGTGACCGAAAAGCTGGTCGTCGGCGGCGAGATTTTCCATCAGACCGCGATGACCATCGACGGAAAAGACAGCACCGGCTTCAACCTCGGCGCGGTCTACGATTTCGACGACAACGATCATCTGCTGGTGTCGGCCGGGCGTGGTTTCGAGAACGCCTCGACGACCAACCTGTATTCCTGGTATCTCGGCTATCAGTACACCAAATAACTGTAGCTCGGCTTGAGCTATTGCTCACCTACGACCGTATATCCGCGCTGTTTGGACTTATTGCGCGCGCGGGCAACGAGCTTACATGCATCGCGAATGAATTCCGGGTTGCGTGTCTCACGCGCTGCAGCAAGATACTCGACCCGCGACTTATGGCTTTCGAGATAATCCGCAACGTCGAAGCGGGTTGTTTTCATGGCCGCATTGCCGTTTCATTACTACGCCGCGAAACGCGCGCGATCGTGCGGCTGGCGGTAGTCGACCGGCGTTCCCTTGGGGATGATGCCGGTCGGATTGACGCGCGCGATCGAATAATAGCCGATGACGTAATAGCGCGGTTTGACGGTCTCGGCGACGCCCGGCACGGCATAAAGCTCGCGCATGTAATTCAACAGGTTCGGATAGTCAGCGATCCGCTTCTTGTTGCATTTGAACAAGGAAAAATAGGCGACGTCAAAGCGCACCAGAGTGGGGAACAGCCGCCAGTCCGCCTCGGTGATCCGATTGCCGACCAGATAGCGTTGACGGGATAGCCGCGCTTCGATCTCGTCGAGCGTAGCGAACAGCGCGTCGTAGGCTTCCTCATAGGCGGCCTGCGATTTGGCGAAACCGCAGCGGTAAACGCCGTTGTTGATGTTGGCGTAGACCTTGGCATTGATGCTGTCGATCTCGCCGCGCAACGCTTGCGGATAGTAATCCGTCGGGTCGGCGCCGACGCCCGCGAACTCCGCATTGAGCATGCGGATGATCTCGGAGGATTCGTTGTTGACGATGCGCTTAGTCTTCTTGTCCCACAGCGTCGGCACCGTGACCTTGCCGGTGTAATGCGGATCGCTCGCGACATAGGCCTCGTGCAGATAATGAAAGCCGTTGACCCGGTCCGGCGTGCAGTCCGGAAAAGCGCTGTCGTCTTCGAAGGTCCAGCCGTGCTGGCGAAGGCCCGGCACGGCGATCGAAACGCTGATCGCGCCCGAGAGCTTCTTCAGCGCCAGATAGATTTGAGTGCGATGCGCCCACGGGCAGGTATAGGCGACATAAAGGTGATAGCGCCCGGCCTCGGCCTTGAAGCCGGACGAGCCGTCCGCCGTGATGCGGTCGCGGAAGACGCTGTCGACGCGCTGGAAATTGCCGGCCCGGCCGGTTTCCGCCGGCGGGTCCTCGTCGCGCCATTGGCCGTCGACCAGCATGCCCATCAGGCGACCTCCCCGCGTTCGCGCGCCGCGGCATTGCGGATCGCGGCGATATTGACGCGATAACTCTCCGGCGTGCGATCTTTGAACACCGCCGAGCCGGCGACGAAGGCATTGGCCCCCCCGCGCGCGGCCTGCGGCGCGACCTCGGGCGTAATGCCGCCGTCGATCTCGATATCGATCGGGCGGGCGCCGACGAGCGCCCGCAATCTCTGCAATTTCTCGACCGCGCCGGGAATGAATTTCTGCCCGCCGAAACCGGGATTGACCGACATGACAAGGACAAGGTCGACGAGGTCGATGACCGGCTCGATCGCCTCGATCGGCGTGCCCGGGTTCAAAGTGACGCCGGCCTTCTTGCCGAGCGCGCGGATCGCCTGCAGCGAACGATGAATGTGGGGGCCGGCCTCGACATGCACGGTAATGATGTCGGAGCCGGCTTTGGCGAAGGCCTCGAGATAGGGGTCGCACGGCGCGATCATCAGGTGCACGTCGAACAGCTTCTTGGTGTAGGGTCTGATCGCTTTGACGATGTCCGGTCCGATCGAAATGTTGGGGACAAAGTGGCCGTCCATGACGTCGACATGGATCCAGTCGGCGCCCGCGGCATCGATCGCGCGCACTTCTTCGCCAAGCTTCGCGAAGTCGGCGGCGAGGATCGACGGGGCGATGATGAGGGGGCGGAGCATTGCCGTTCGCCTAACACGCCGCTCCGGCGCGGGCAACGCGTGCCCGGTCGGCTCGGCAGAACTTGCCGGTCGGCGCTGCGCCGCGGCAGATTCTGACCCGCCGCGACACTGCACTCGCGCGGAAAACCAAGCCGTTTCAGAGCCTTGAGCGGCGGCCCCGGTCTTGCATCGACGATCCCGGTGAATGCTGTCCATCGGCGCGGCCGATGATCGAGACGAGTGCAAGGAGTACGCGATGTCGCTGTCGGTCAATTCTTCCAATCCCAACAATCCGTTCGCCTATCTGCAATCGCTGCTGCAACAGGCGTCATCGCAGAATACGACGGCAACCTCGTCCGATCCGCTGTCTCAATTGGTAGCAGCCCTCGACCAGCAGGGCGGCGGCGCATCGTCCACGTCGTCTTCCACGTCATCGTCCACGCCCTCGACAGGGGCTGCGGCGGCGTCGGGTGGCTCGTTGCAACTCGGCCCGCAGACCCTGCAGACCCTGTTCGCATTGCAGGCCAATTTGTCGAATGCGAATTCGAATGCGCAGTCGCTGATGTCGCAATTGGACGGCTCGGCGAACTCGACCGATGCTACGAATTCGACCGATCCGACCCAGCAAGCACAGCAGGGTCAGCAGGCGCATCACGGCCACCATCACCATGACATGGGAGGCGGCGGCAGCCAAAACCTGCTCGATATGCTGACCTCGCCATCGGGCGCCACCAGCCAGAGCGCCACCAACAGCAACGGCTCGTCGACCACCACCATCACCTATGCCGACGGTTCGAGCATATCGCTGACGACGGCTGCGGCTTCGTCGACCTCTTCGAGTTCATCGGGCTCCTCGACCGGGTCGGATAGTTCCACTACGTCGGGCGCCTCTAACGTGGCCGGCAACAACCTTCTCGAACAATTGATCCAGATGCAGGCGCAATTGCTCAACACCACGACGCCGCAGAGCATCATGACCGTGTAGACCGGGCGACCGGCGATTTGTTCGAGCGAGAGGCACTAACCGGCCGGCCATAGCTTGCGTGCATAACCGATCAGCGCGTCGCTGACCGCGTTCGGCTCTTCGACAATCACGGCGTGGGCGGAATTCGGGATGACGATGACGGTGACGCGGTCGCCGAGCGCCCGCTTGTACTCCTCGACCTCGTCGACCCGGGCGAGCGGATCGTGGCTCGGCTGGATGCAGAGCACCGGCGCGGAGCCCGCGGCATAATCGAATTCGCGCGGCGTGAGATCGCCGGCGATACGCTGCGCGGCCAGCACGTCGGGATGCCAGCCCTCGAGCCAGACCCGGGCATCGCTGCCCGGCGCGAAGAACACAAGCTGCATCGCCCGGATCCGCTCGTCGTCCGGCGCGTTGTTATCGGCGCTGACGCGAATGGCCGCGCGGACCGCCGGTGGGCTTGGATTTCGTCCGACATTGGCGGCGACAAGGCCGACGGCGCACACGGCCTCCGGCCGGACCGTGGCCAGAGTCCGCGCGACACGATTGCCGAAGGCGTGCCCGACCACGAAGGCCGGACCGCAGCGGTCATTTTCGATGACAGCCGCAATGTCGGCTGCGAGATCTTGCAAATTCACGCCGTTCCAGGGCCCGATGCTCTCACCGATGCCGCGCGGCTGCGGCCGCAGCACGCGATAGCCCGCGCCGGCGAGGTTTTCGGCGATAGCGTCGAAGTCGGACGCGCCGCGGCCGAGTGACGGCAGCAAGAGGATCGCCGGACCATGGCCTTGCGTCAAAACTTCGAGGTGTGCGTCACCGCGCTTCACCATGATGCGCGTCGGCGCCGCGGCAGCCGCATTCATTGTCAACCGACCTCCAAGGGAGCAACCCACTGGCCGGATCGCGCGGCCAATTCGGTGCTAATGTCCCGCGTCTCTGCTTTGGCTCATTGCATGGCTTATCGGCAAGGGGGTGCGCCATGAAACTCCGCCGCCGTCGGTTCTTGTCTTTGGCAGCGAGCGCGGTCGCGCTGCCGCCCGCGACGCGGATCGCGTGCGCGCAAACCTATCCGATCCGGCCGGTCCGGATCATTGTCGGCTTTCCGGCCGGCAATGCCTCCGACATCGTCGCGCGCCTCATCGGCCAGAGGCTTGCGGACCGGCTCGGTCAGCCGTTCGTGAGTGAAAATCGGCCGGGCGCCGGCGGCAATATCGGCACGGAATATGTCGTCAACGCCGCCGCGGACGGCTACACCCTGCTATTGATCAGCCCGTCGGCCACCACCAATGCCACGCTCTATGACAACCTCAATTTCAATTTCATCCGCGACATCGCGCCGGTGGCAGGCATCGCCCGCGCGCCCTATGTCATGGCGCTCAATCCTGCGCTTGCGGCCACGACCGTTGCCGAGTTCATCGCCTATGCCAAAGCCAATCCCGGCAAGATCAACATGGCGTCGTCCGGCAATGGCAGTTTGAGCCATATGTGCGGCGAGTTGTTCAAGATGATGGCCGGCGTCGACATGCTGCACATCCCCTATCGCGGCAGTTTCATGCCCGATCTGCTCGCCGGCCAGGTGCAGGTCGTGTTTGGTCCGGTATCGCAGCTTTTGGCGAATATCCAAACCGGCAAGCTGCGCGGCCTTGCCGTCACCACCGCGACGCGGCAGACCGCGCTGCCGGATGTTCCGACCGTGGCCGAATTCGTACCGGGTTACGAGGCGAGCGGCTGGTACGGCATCGGCGGACCGAGAAACCTATCCGACGGGATCGTCGGCAGTCTCAACCGGACGATCACTGCCGATCTTGCCGATGCCGATCTCGACCAACGGCTGGCCGAGCTAGGCGGTGTACCGATGCCGATGACGCCCGCCGAGTTCGGAAAATTCCTCGCGGCGGAGACCGAGAAATGGGCCAAGGTCATCCGCACGGCCAATATCAAGGCGGATTAAGTGGCGCGCGTCGATGTCATCGTTTTGGGAGCCGGCATTGTCGGCACCTGTGTCGCACTGCATCTCGCCAAGCGCGGCGTTGCCGTGGCGCTGGTCGATCGCGGCGGGGCGGGCGAGGCGACGTCCTACGGCAATGCCGGAATCATCGAGGGCAACACCGTTTTTCCGGCGGCTTTTCCGGACGACTGGAAGGAGCTCGTCCGCATCGCGCTCAAGCGCTCGCCGGTCGCCAATTATCATCTGACGTTCCTGCCACGGGTCGCGCCCTGGCTGGTGGCCTTCCGCGCCGCCTCGCAGCCGCAGCGCTTGTTGCAGACCGCGCAACTGATGCGCCCGCTGTTTGCCCGCGCGGTGAGCGAGCACGAAGCGCTCAGTGCCGAGGCCGGGGCGGGACATTATCTGCGGCACCAGGGCTGGCTGAAGCTCTATCGCACCGACCGCGCTTTCGCCGCCACGGCGCGCGAACGCGATATCGCGGCCGGACTCGGTATCGCCAATGTG
>Ga0181539_1001356_pt1 | contig 27161 bp, 23 predicted proteins | sample PEATcosm2014_Bin_46_FD_119767 | JGI IMG/M metagenome (GOLD analysis project Ga0181539, IMG submission 119767) | Peatland microbial communities from MTU Mesocosm Facility, Houghton, MI, USA - PEATcosm2014_Bin23_60_metaG | ecosystem: Environmental > Terrestrial > Soil > Wetlands > Peat | place... | reverse complement strand
CTGGCGCGTCGGCCGGTATTTTTGGAATCAGCTCGGGCTGGAATATACCCTGATGTGGACCATCGCCGCGGTCTGGGTTTTGATCCACGGCGGCGGGCGCTATTCGCTCGACCATGCTTTCGGATTGAACTTTTGAGGAGACGGCGTTCCATGCGGATCGAGGCGAACGGCATCACCATCAATTACCGGATCGACGGCCCGGACAACGCGCCCTGGCTCGTGTTCTCCAATTCGCTCGCGACCTCGCTCGCGATGTGGGACGAGCAGACAGCGGCGTTGCAGGATAGATTTCGCGTGCTGCGTTACGACCAGCGCGGCCATGGCGGCAGCGACGTGCCGGCCGGCCGCTACGCGTTCGATACGCTCTTGGCCGATGCGATTGGGCTCCTCGATGCGCTGTCGATCGCCAAGGCGCATTGCGCCGGACTGTCGATGGGCGGCGCCACCGCGCTCGGCCTCGCCGAGCGCCATCCCGACCGCTTCGATCGCATCGTCGTTGCCGACTCGCCTTGCCAATCGACGCCGCAGTCGAGCCAGCAATGGGAAGAGCGCATCGCGGTAGCACAGCAGGAGGGCATCGAGGCCCTGGTCGAGCCGACCATTGCCCGTTGGTTCCCGGCGGAGACGGTGGCGAAGAATCCGCCGCAGGTCGACAAGGTGCGCGCCATGATCCGCACCACGCCGGTCGACGGCTTCATCGGCTGCGCCGCGGCGCTCGCGGCGCACGATTACGCGTCCGCTGTCGCAAGCGTGAAACGCCCCGTGCTGTTCATGGCGGGCGAGAAGGACGGCACGACGCCCGCCGCCATGCGCAAGCTGAACGAAAAGCTTCCCGGCTCGCGCTTTGTCGAACTTCCCGGCGCCGGCCATATCTCGAATATGGACCGGCCCGCGGAATTCACCCGCGCCGTCCGCGACTTTCTGGTCGCGGACTGACGTTCGGGAACCCGGCCGGCTTTGCAAACCTCCGTGCCAGCCCCTATCCTTCCGGCATTAAGGGAGCGCTTGCCGTAGAAGGAGGAAAAACATCATGGCCGCGGTGACAATGAAGACCCCCGCACCGGGCGGACTTTCCAACAAAGCACGCGAATTGATGGAGGCCGTCAATACCGAGGCCGGCCGGCATAATATCTGGGTCCGCACCCAGGCCAATGCGCCGGCGCAACGGCCGTGGTTCAGCGAAACAGGCGGCGAAGGCGCGGGCCAGCTTGGCGCCGGTCGCGTCGCGGTGGCGCAAATGAAGACCGTTCCGCACATGTGGAAGTGGAACGATTACCGCACCTATCTCGACCAGATCTCGCAAATCGCCAGCAAGGCCGATGTCTCCCCGATCGAGTTCGCCGACCGGCAGAGCATCCTGCTGCTCAATCCCGGGCTGAACGGCCGTTTGCAGGTCACCAACACCATCCGCTGCGCCATCTCGGTCTATAATCCCGGAGACGTGGCGCCGGTGCATCTGCATTCCCCGAATGCGAGCCGGACCATCCTGTCCGACAAAGGCGGCTATACCGTCGTCGAAGGCGAGCGCTGCACCGCAAGCCGCGGCGATCTCATCCTGACACCGAACGGCACCTGGCACGACCACGGCAACGATTCCGACGAGCCGGTGGTCTGGATCGACACGCTCGACTGGCCGCTGATGGAATTCCTCGACGCCGCCTGGGTCGACCACACTATGCCGGGCGCCAAGGGTAATACCAACGTGCAGGCGATCGCCTATAGCGAAGGCTATTCGCGTCACCTCTACGGCCACGGCGGCATCAAGCCCGTCTTCGTCGACCATCAGCGCGGCACTGGCCATGCGCCGGCGCCGTTGTTCCATTATCGCGGTGCGGACGTGCTCGACATGCTGCACGGCCTGCGCAACGAGAAAGGCGACCCCTACGAGGCGATCAAGGTCGATTTCGTCAATCCGGTGACCGGCGAGCCGGTGTTCAAGACGCTCAACTATTCGGCGCAGCTGCTGCGTCCGGGCGAAGAAACCGAGTTCAAGCGCGAAACCGCCGGCACCTATTACGTCGCCATCGAGGGCACGGGCGTCACCGAGGTCGGCGGCAAGCGTTTCGAATGGAGCCACAACGACCTGTTCGTCGTGCCGAACTTCCTGTGGCGCCGCCACATCAATACAGGCGCGACCGACGCGGTGATCTATTCGGTCTCGGACGCGGCGCTGATGCGCAATATCGGGCAATATTACGCGCAAGGCCGCGACAAAAACGGCCAGGTGACCGAACTCACGGTGCAGTAAGCCGCCAACGCGAAATAGGATGGAGCGCGCAGCGCCCGCGCCCCGCTTAGTTCGGCTCGAAGTCTCGTTTGCCTCGAAGTCTTGTTTGCTCAGGCGCCCTTCAGGCGCTTGGTGCATTCGCTGTAGTAGCCGCCGCCCTTCTGAATCCATTTCAGGCCGCCATTGCCATTGGTGGCCTTATTGGCCTTGTACTGATCGAGGCAGGTTTCCATGCGGGCCTTGCCGGCGGATTCCTTCGCATATTTGGCGTCGACCGCGCTCGGGAATACGGCATTGCCCGTGGCGGCAGGCGCTGCCGCCGGAGCGGGCTTCGGCGCAGGAGCGGGTTTCGGTGCCGGTGCCACTGCCGTAGCCGGCGCCGCTGCAGCCGCAGGCGCCGCCGGCGCGGCGCTCGCGTCGGAGCCGCATTGCGCCTTACGGAAATCGTTCCATTTCTGGCCGTTGAGGGTTCCGGCGTCCTTGGCCGCTTTGTACTTGGCGCTGCACTCCGCCATCGTAAGCGCGTGGGCAGACGTGCCTTGCAGGGCGACAGCCGCGACAGCCGCGGCTGCGCAGAGCGCAATATAACGAACAGACATGATTGGACTCCTTGGTATGTGTCTCACCATAGAGACAATTCAAAATTTCAATCCATAGGCTAGATCGACCGTAACACCTCTTGTTCGGTCGGCAACCGTCCATCGGGTGTGAGCTGGTCGACGACTTCCGGCAAATGCTGGCTCAGACCCGCTAGCAAATCTGCCCGCGACAATCCAGAGTGTGCCATCAGCGTGTTGATCTGATCGGCGCCGAGCGCCTTGGCGAGATCGTCGGTCGAAACCGGCTGGTTCGGCCCGTTGCCGATCCACGATTGGGCAACTTGGCCCTGACCAGCTTGGGTAAATTGATGGAGCAGGTCGCCAAGGCCGCCGCTCAAGATGCTGCCAGCGGCTCCGCCGGCAAGTACGCTGCCCAATCCGCTCGAGAGAATGTCGCCGAGACCGCCAGCCAGCCCGCCGCCGAAACCGCCCGTGCTTGCGCCCTGGCTCGGCGCGGCAACGGCCGAACCCGCAGGCGCGGCGCTGGGCTGGCTGGTGAGACTTTTCAGTGCCTTGTAGGCGAGCAGGCCGAGCACGGCCATGGTGATCGGCGACATGCCGCCGCCAGAGGTCGCCGGACCGCGCTGGCCGTGCGGGCCATTTTGCATGCCATTGAGAACATCCGTCAAACCCATCTACGCCTCCATAAGGCCAGACGGCCCTATTCCACCGGTTTTGGTTGGGAATTGCCAGGGGCCTGTGGCCAACTTTCCCAGCCGAAGCTTCCGCCCGATTCGACCAAGGGCGAATGACAGAAACTTCGCATGGGTGGCAACGTGGCAGACTTATCAGGCCGCTTGGGGCATGGAGTAAAGTGGGAGCATGGCCTCACACGCCCTCTCGCTCTGCCTATTCTCCTTCCCATGGGCGTCGTCGCGCGCCGTGGCGAACATAGTGAATGATCACCTCGTCCGTCCCGACCTCGTACACGATCAAATAATTGCCGACCGGAAATCGTCGGAATTCCGACTTGCGTGTCGCCTCGCCCATGTATGGCGTCTCCGCAATCCGCGCTGCGGCTTGCTCGATGCGGTCGACGAGACGCGCTGCGGCTTGCCGATTGTCTTGCGCAATATATGCAAAAATCTCCTCGAGATCGCGGAGAGCACCGCGTTCATATCGAAGCTTCATGCGTTTCGATAGCGGCTAAACACTTGCTCGACCTCTTCGTCACTGGCCAAGTCTCGCCGGGCCGCACGCTGTTCGATGATCTTCCATTCCGCATCCGTGATGTCGTCATCCGCGCGCCGCCGTTCGACCTCACGGACAAACCGAGCAAGTCTCTCCTGGTCGTCCGGCGGCCAGTTCAGCACGCGATCAAGAATCTCTTTCACCTGATCTTTCGTCATCGGCGAGATATAACACGGCGCGCATTTTCATGCCAAACCCGCGCCGGCGCTCAAGGCCCCCTCGGCCCCGCGAAGCCTGTCAGCGGTCGGCGCGTCGCGTCGACCCTTGGCGTGGCCCCACTCGCCGGTCTTGCGCGGGTGAGGCTGCGGAAAAAGCCTCACTTCTTCACCGTATGCTGGTGCGGCTCCCCGATCATAGCGGCGCAGCCGGCACGGGTCGCCCAGTATTCCCAGGCGCGCCAGGTTTCCGGCGAGTGCGGTTTGTAGCCCCTGGCGCGAGCGGCGATTTCGCCCTTCGACAGTGGCTTGGGCTTACCGCCCATGCGGATGGCATTCATCTGCACCCGCGCATTGCGCGGCAGATAGACCGACAACCGCACCACCTCGATGATCGAACGCGCCGCCGAGGCAAAACCGTGGCCGCGCATCAACGCGACATTGCCGGCGCCGAGGCATTTGGCGAGGTCGCGGCCCTGCGCCATAGTGGTGACCAACAGATTGGTGTCGCCGAATTTCTTGCGGATGTCCCAGACCGGCACCTTGCCGCCGATGAAGCTGCCGGAATGGATCACCGGCTGCAGCGGCACGGCGACGAGCCCGAACGGCAGCGTGTCTTCGGCATGCGCATGCACCACCGCCGTGACATCGGGCCGCGCTTCGAGGATCGCCGCATGGATGAAGCGTTCGAGATAGGGCTGGCGCTTGTCGTTGACCGGCTCGCCTTGCTGGTCGAATTCGATCAGATCGTGGCGTTCGACCAATTCAGGCGCCAGTGAGCGCGACATGAAGAAGCGTTTCGGATTGTCGGGATGCCGCACGCTGATATGGCCGTAGGCGTCGACCACGTCCTCGTGGGACAGAATGCGGTTGGCGACGACGAGATCGCGCAACAGATCGTCGAGTTGGCTCATGGCATCGAATCCACTTTCGCTATGAGAGCGGAGGCCGCCTGGGCATCAGCCATAGGTCGGCACGAACAGATCGTCGACCTTGACCGGCGCGGCGATCAAGCCCAAATCCTGCTGATACTGGATCAGCGCCTCCAGCGTCCGCCGGTTCGGCTCGACGCCATAGGGCCACGGATCGCCGTTGAAGACCTCCCAGATGTCGTCGATTTCGCGCATCAAGAACGGCGTCATGTAACGGACCGCGCGCAGATTGAACAATTTTTCCAGCGCGATCTTCTTCGATTTCACAAACGCGTCGTAGAGGCTCGTGGCGATGAACGGATAGCGCTCATAGACGCTCTTCTTGATCGCGACGAGATGCATGATCGGGTAGATTTTCTTGCGCTTGTAGAGGTCCTTGTCGAGCTCGACGTAGTTCGGGAACAAGCGGACGACGTCGGGATTGCTGCGGATTTCGTCGGGCAGGCTGGTGCCGAGCGTGGCGTCGATCGCGCCGTCGGCGAGGAGCTGGCCGAGCGTCCTGTGGTCCCTGTTGTTTTCGATCGATACGGTCTTCAACAGCGGCAGCACCGTCGGGCTGCCATGCGCGCCCGAAGTGTTCATCGCGCTCTGCACCCACGTGATTTTCGACAGATCGACGCCGAACTCGTTCTTCAGCATGCCGTTGATGAAGATCGCCGCCGTCATCGTGTAGAGCGGCACGCCGATCCGCTTGCCTTCGAGGTCCTTGGGCGTCTTGATGCCCGATTTGCGATTGACGGCGATGAAGCCGAGCCGGAACGCGATTGACGGAAACACCGGGATGGCGACGAAAGGACATTCTTTGTTGGCGAAGCGCTGGACGAACTCGGAGCTCGAATATTCGGCGACGTCGAACTCCTGGCCGCCGGACATGCGGTCGAAGATCGGGCGCGGCTGATCGATGGCGATGAAATTGAGGTCGATGCCATCGGGCCGCACCTCGCCGGTATGGAGCGCCAGCATCCGGTCGTAGAGCGCGCAAGCGAAGGAAAGCTGCAATCTTGGCAATGTTCTTCTCCCTTTTATTTTTTGTGGTATTTTTTGTGGTCGGTGCGGCGCCTGGCGCCGATGTCAGTGCAATTCCTTCCGCAAAATCTTGCCGATGTTGCTCTTCGGCAAATGGTCGACGAATTCGATCACGCTCGGAAGCTTGTAGCCGGCGAGCTGCGCGTGCAGGTATTTGGCGAGTTCGGCCCTGTCGAGCGCCGGATCGCGCCTGACGATAAAGAGCTTCACCCCCTGCCCCGTGCGCGGGTTCGGCACGCCGATCACCGCCGCTTCGAGCACGCCCGGATGCAACATGGCCACGTCTTCCACCTCGTTGGGGAATACCTTGAAGCCGGAGACATTGATCATGTCCTTCTTGCGGTCGAGCAGCCGCAAAAACCCCTCGCCGTCGAACACACCGATGTCGCCGGTGCGCAGCCAGCCGTCCGCGGTCAGCACCAGCGCGGTTTCGTCGGGCCGCCGCCAATAGCCGAGCATGACTTGCGGACCGCGCACCCAGACTTCGCCGTGCTCGCCAGTGGCAAGCACATGACCGGCATCGTCGCGGACGGTCACCTCGGTCGACGGCACCGGCAGGCCGACGGTTCCGACCTTCGGTTTCTGAAACGGATTGATGCAAACCACCGGCGAGGCTTCGGTCAGGCCGTAGCCTTCGATCAAATGGCTGCCGGTGATGCCGTGCCAGCGCCGGTCGACTTCGCTCTGGATCGCCGCGCCGCCGCCGACGGTTGCCCCCAATGCGCTGAAATCGAGTTCGGCAAAGTCGGATGCGACGGTCAAGGCGTTGAACAGCGTGTTGACGCCGGACATCCAGGTGATCCGCGCCTTGCGCATGACGCGGACGAGCCGGTGCAGATCGCGCGGATCGGGGATGAGAAAGTCGAGCCCGCCGGAGACCGCGAAGGCTAGTAAGTTCGTGGTCAGCGAGAAGATGTGATAAAGCGGCAGCGGGGTGAGCACGCGCTCCGCTTCGTCCCGGATGGCCGCTCCTGACCACGCCAGGCACTGCAACGTATTCGCCACCAGATTGCGATGCGTCAGCATCGCGCCTTTCGGCGCTCCCGTCGTTCCGCCGGTATATTGCAGGAGCGCGACATCGCCAGGCCGCAACGGCGCATCCTGATAATCTCCGCTCGGCGTTCGCTCGCACGCCGCTTGCAGGAGCGTGTAGGTGTCGAAGCGCCAGGGCTTCACGGCCTTGCGGATATAGGTATTGGCGAAATTGAACGCCCAGCGCTTGATGAGCGGCACGAAATCGCCAAGCCGCGCGACCACGACGTGGCGGACCTTGGTATCGGCGAGGATGGCTTCGAGCTTGTGGGCGAAGTTTTCCAGGATCACGATGACAGTGGCGCCGGAATCGGCAAGCTGTTGCTGCAATTCGCGCGGCGTATAGAGCGGATTGACGTTGACCACGATCAAGCCTGCGCGCAATGCGCCGAGGAACGCTACCGGATACGCCAGCATATTGGGCAGCATCATCGCGACGCGTTCGCCGGGGCGGCAGTTCGCCGCTTCGACGAGGAAGGCCGCTAAATTGCGGCTGTCGCGATCCCATTCGGCGTAACTCACCCGCGCACCGAGACACTCGAAGGCGGGCCGCGCGGCATGCTTGCGGCAGGCCTCGAGCAGCATGGCGGAAAGCGACGGATAGGCGTCCGGATCGATGCTTCTCGGCACGCCGGAGGGATAGGAGGCGAACCAGATCGGTTCGACCGCCTGCGCCGTCGCCGGCGCGGTCTCGCCTGGCGTCACGAGCGTCATCGCATCAACTTCATGGCATCTGCTTCATGGCTTCGGCTTCATCGCAGCGCGATCTTCCGCGCGTCCCGCGCGTCCCGGCGCCGGCCGCCCATCATCGGTGATTCTAGCATCGAACCGCTAGGACAAAACAGGGCAGCGTCGGCGCCTTCAATCGCACGCCAGCCTATTTCGCGGCGATATATCGCTCCAGCGTCATGGGATGACCCCGGCGCGGCGGCTGGCGCGGCTCAATACCGGTAAAGCGGCTCGCCTCGGTGAACCAGCAGCCGCGGGCCGGGAGCTGCCAGTGCCGCGCGCCGGCCTGCGAAGCATCCCACCGCACCGGTTCGTCGTCGATGTCCATGCATTGATAATGCGTGTTGAACAATTCGACGCGGTGGCCGTCGGGATCGCGCAGATAGACGAACAGCGCGTGACCCGGGCCGTGCCGGCCGGGGCCGAATTCGATGTTCTCGGCAAATCCCATGCTGGCGGCAAGATCGCAGACGTAGAAGAACAAATAGGATTCCGGAATGCTGAAGGCTGCGTGATGCAGGCGCGGTCCGGCACCGGGCGCGAACACGATGTCGTGGGGATTGCCCTTGCGCTGCAGGAACACGAACAGCGGCTCGTCGCTGCCGTCGGTGGCGATATATTCGGACAGACGGAAGCCCAATTCGGTATAGAAATCGAGCTGCCGCTGCACGTCGGGCACCAGCAATTGAAAGTGATCGATGCGCTGCGGCACCGCGCCGTGGTGATGCTCAAAGGCGACGACGAGCCGCGGTTTTCGCGCCATGGTGGCGCACAATTCGAGCGGCGCGCCGAGCGCATCGGCGACGTGCAAGGTGCGGCCCTGATGCGGCCGCTCGACCCATTGCGCCGGCAGGCCCGCCGTCTTGAAATGGAATTTGGCCTTTTCCAGGTCCTCTTCGCTGAAGCAGCGCAGCCCGACCCGCTCGCAGGCCGGCGCGGCGGCGCGCCGCAACACCAGGCTGTGATGGGCGGCTTCGGCGACGCCGCGCAGATAGATCGCAGCCTTGTCCTCGTCGCTGACGACAAAGCCGATGAGATCGACATAAAAGGCGCGGCTCTTGGCGAGGTCGGTCACGTTCAACACGACATGGCTCGCCCGCGTGACGTTGAACGGCGGGTTGTAATTGGGCTTCGGGATGCTCACGGCGGTCACCCTGGAATTGCGAACGGCAGATAGTGGGTAGCTGATTTTGGGCAGCCAATAGAAATAGCGGGCAGCGCTCGCTCTGCGCCGCCCGCCTTTCGCTAATCGTAATTCGCTTAAATGGCTACTCTTGATTTTGCGCGAACAATTGCCGGCCCATGCCGTTGAAGCGCGCCTTCTGGTCGTCGCTGAGCGAGTTATAGAAATCCGCAAGCGCGGGCTGCACCGTCTCGACGGCCTGCAGCATGGCTTGCAGGCGTTTGCCGACCGCCGCGAGCCGGCCTGGCGGCGTCGTCGGCGTCTCGCTCGGACATGCGGCCTTGATGGTGTCCGCCCCCTGGCTCGCCGCCGACTGCAGCGCGTCGAGCTTCGCCCGTTGCGCATCGTCGGGCTGCACGATGCGGTCGACCTGATCGGTCGGCCACGCCATGACGCTGGCGTCGCACTGCGCCTGCACGCTCGGGCCGCCCGGTTGATTGTGCTCCCCTTGCTTCTGCTTCGGGGCCGGCGGCGCGATATCGTTGAAGCGCGCCTTCTGCTCGTCGCTCAAGGAATTATAGAACTTATCGAGTGGCGGGCTCACGATATTCACGGCGTCGACGAGCGCTTGCAAACGCTGGTGCATTTGGGCGAGACGTTCCGTCGGAGTAAACGCGACGGTCGTCGGGCAATGCGACTTGACCGCGTCGCTGGCATTGACAAGGGCGTTGCCGAGACTGTCGAGCAGCGCGCTTTGCTGCTGGTTCGGTTGCACGGCGGCCTGGATCTGATCGACCGGCCAGCCGGTGACCTCGGCGGATTCCTCGGCACAGCTTTGCGCCATGCCCTGCGTCAGGCTGGCCATCCGCCGCGGGGCGCCCGGCCCCTGCACGTACTGGTCGTAGAGGTAGGGCGAGAAAATAGCCGTGTAGATGTCGCCATAACCGTAGGCCCAGAACGGATCGACATATTCGTAATCGTAGGGCCACAGCGCGTAATAGAAGAAATCGCCGTAGGCATAGGGCCAGAACACTGGCCCGATCCAGCCGAGATGGTGGTAGGGATGCCAGCCGTGGCCGAGGAACGACCGGAAGGCGGGATCGCCGGCGAAGTGGCGATGCTCGGCGAACGCTCTCGGATCGGCATGAAAGGCAGCATGGGCGAGCGGCCCATGGACGCCGGCCGTCAAGGGATGCAGACCAGTCGCCAAGGGATGAACCGAGGGATGAACCGACGGTCGGGCAAAGTGCGTGCCATGGCCGACCGCGAAATGATGCGAAGCGGAAGAGCGACCGATATGCGGCGCGGCATGGAAATGCGACGCGCCAAAATGCGGCGCACTACCAGGGTGCCCTCCGCCGCCGGGATGCCCTCCTCCGCCGGGATGCCCTCCGCCGCCAGGGCCTGACGGTCTCGCCGCCAAGGGGGTGCCGGCGGCCATAGCCATTATCAGAACTAAAGCGCTGCAACCCGCAGCCAGCTTCCAAGTGGTTCGCCAAGCGCAAGAAGTTTTCAAAGTGGCGGCGCCTTTGGCAATGTTTCGCATCGAAATGCCCTCCTATGCGCATCAGCCAACGTCACACTTCCCCCTCGGGTTCCACCACGTCTCTGTGATATGGCGGTGCACGATAGCAGCCGTCCGGGCGTCCACCCTGATCCAGATCATCGCTCGGATCATCACTCCTGGACTTGAGGAGATCGGCCGGTCGAGGGCCTTGCTGCTTAAGGGCGAGGGCCGAACCGGACGTCCTCCGAAGCGCAGATCGGCGGCGCGCGCCATCAGTTTCCGGCGCAGCACAACGCGCTCGCAAGACGGCAAGCCGAGATTCAGGTCACATCGTTCAGGCGCAGCGCAACACCTGCTCGATGAAAGCAAGCAAAACGAGGCCGACACCGGGCGGCGAACTGTCGCCGGAATATCACAACGCCCCGCATAACGGCTTGCGGCCGTCAGCGCCGCCTGCCTGCTGTTGAATTCACCTGGGGCGTGGGGCATGGTTGACGTGATCGCCTGGGGGCGAACAGTCAAGTGGGGGCGAGCGCAATGCGGCGCATCCACCGCCGAGCGGTCGCGCTCCGGCGGCATTGTCTTGCATTGGAAGTCTTGCATTGTAACTTGTTGCGGATTTGGTATTTACAGCTACGGGTTCTCGGCAGTGCTGGCGTTCGCCCATGCTGGTTTGCGTCGTAGTCGGGTGCAACGCGAAGCGTATTCACGCCCGCAGTATCGCGCCCTGGTTCGGACATTCGCTCTTGGACCATTCGCTCTTGGGCCATCGATATTCGCACTGGCGCTCGCCGGCTGCGCCGTCGGCCCGAACTATAACCGCGAAGCAGCACCCGCACCGACGCAGTACAAGGAACTCAAAGGCTGGAAGCACGCCAATCCGAGCGACACCGTGGATCGCGGGCCGTGGTGGCGCGTCTACAAGGATCGCGCGCTCGACGAGCTTCTGCCGCAGGTCGAGATTTCCAACCAGACCGTTGCGGCTTCGGCCGCAGCCTATGAGGAGGCCAAGGCCGTCATCAGAGAGGCGCAAGCAGCGCTGTTTCCGACGGCGACGGCAACCTACAACGTCACCCGCACGCGAACCGGGCCGCTTGCCGGCTCCAGCAGCAGCAGGCTGATCAGCGCGGCAGGCAATTCGGCGACATATTTGACAACTTACACGGCGCCGATCAGCGGCACCTGGGAAATCGATGTCTGGGGTCGCATTCGCCGGCAAATCGAGAGCAACACCGCAGCGGCGCAAGCGAGCTCGGCCGATCTCGACAATGCCAAGCTTTCGGCCCAGTCCACGCTCGCGACCGCCTATTTCAATCTTCGCGCCGCGGATTCGCTCGCCGATCTCTTGCGGCGCACGGTCGCCGAGTACAAAAAAACGCTCGGCATCGTGCAGAATCAATTCAACGCCGGTTACTCGGTTACCGCTGGCGACGTCGCCACCGCCAAGGCCCAGTTGGAGGCCGCGCAAGGCCAGTTGATCAATGTCGGCGTACAGCGTGCGCAGTACGAACACGCCATCGCGATGCTGATCGGCAGGCCGCCCTCGGAACTCGCCGTCGCGCCGCGACTGCTGGCGGGCGGCATTCCAAAAATCCCCGTCATGGTTCCGTCGACGCTGTTGGAGCGGCGGCCCGACATCGCCGCGGCGGAGCGAACCATGCAGCAGGAAAACGCGCTGATCGGCGTCGCCGAGGCGGCCTATTTCCCCGACATTTCATTGACGAGCATGATCGAATATCTCGGCCCCATCCCCCTTCCCTTCAGCGCGGCGCGTTCGATCGGCTCGATTGGCGCAAGCGGCACGCAAACGCTGTTCAACGGCGGATTGACCTCGGCGCAGGTCGACGCCGCGCGGGCGGCCTATTGGCAGAGCGTCGCCAATTATCGGCAGGCGGTGCTGGCCGCATTTCAGCAAGTCGAAGACGAACTTGCCGCAATCCACCGCTTAGCGCGCCAGCTCAGTATTCAGCAACAAGCTGTCAGGGACGAACGAACAGCCGTCAATGTCTATCTCAATCAATTCCAGGCCGGCACGGTGGCGTTTACCACCGTGGTCACCGCGGAGTTGACGCTGTTGGCCGACCAAGAAACCGAATTGACGATCCGGCAGGACTTGTTCCTCGCCAGCGTGAGCCTGATCGAGGCGCTCGGCGGCGGCTGGGATGCCACCTTGTTGCCGGACCAATTCCAATTGCAAAAGGACTTCTCCTTGGTGCCGAAGCTTGAATCGACGGCGCCGCTCGCGGTGGAGCTGTTCCCCAAAGTTCAAACGCCGTCGAACCCGTCGGGCGCGCCGCCGCCGGCCGAGTAGTCCTGACGTCACGATTCCCCGATCGCTTCAGCCGCGGCCTGGGCGGCCGTCGGCGCCGTCCAAGCCATTGATTGAGCAGTCGATTCCGAAGACGCTGGCCCTCGAAACGATAACCCGTTAGCACCGTTCCGACGACGCTGCCTGGGCAACGGCACGGGCCCCGCCGCCGGCATCGTCATTAGCGAATATTCATTAGGCGGGCGGTGCCGGCGCACTTTATAAGTCGGAACAAGCCGACAATGTCGGGATCGATGAACGCCCATCATGGACGAGCGAACGCGCAGAACGGATGAGGATTTGGCGCCGGCCGTGCGCCGGACGCTGCCGGAGCCGGACGTCAAGACGCGATCCCGTTCCAAATTCCGGATCGGCCTCGGGCTGATTGCGATTCTGCTCGCGTTCGCGGTCTATGAGACCGTGCATTGGCTGCGGGCGCCGGCGCCGTCCAGTAGCCGCTTCCCGCCGGGCGGGCTGCAGACGGTCGGCGCCGCCACCGTCGCGCTCGGCAATATCCGCGTCATCGTCAACGCGCTCGGCACCGTTACGCCGCTCGCCACCGTGACCGTGACCGTGCAAACCCAGATCAATGGTCAACTGACCGAGGTCGGTTTCACCGAGGGACAGCAGATCAAGAAGGGCGACTTTCTCGCGCAGATCGATCAACGCCCTTATGAAATTCTGAAGGCGCAATACCAGGGCCAGCTCGCGCACGATCAAGGCCTGCTCGCCCAAGCGCAATTGGATCTCAAGCGCTACCAGCTTCTGGCGCAGCAGAATTCGATCGCCAAGCAACAGGCCGAGGATCAGGTCTTCGTCGTGCAGCAATACGAGGGCTCGGTGAAACAGGATCAGGGCCTGGTCGATGCGGAAAACCTGAACATCGCCTATTGCCACATCGTTTCGCCGGTGACCGGCCGCGTCGGGCTTCGCCTGGTCGACCCCGGAAACTACGTCCAGACCACGAGCAGCACCGGCATCGCCGTGATCACCCAGTTGCAGCCGATCACGGTCATCTTCTCGCTGCCCGAAGACGATCTGCCGGAGATCATGCCGCAATTGAGCGCCGGCGCCGCGTTGCCGGTCACCGTCTATGATCGCGCCAACCTCCGCGAACTTGCCGCCGGCCAGGTATCGGCCGTCGACAATCAGATCGACACCACCACCGGAACGGTGAAGGTTCGCGCCCAATTCGACAACGCCGACAACAAGCTGTTCCCGAACCAATTCGTCAACGCCAGGCTGTTGATTAAGACGCTGGAGAACGTCGTCACGGTGCCGACATCGGCGATCCAGCGCGGCTCGCCCGGCGCTTACGTCTACGTCATCGGCGCCGACAACACGGTCGCGGTGCGCCAGATCACGACCGGCGTGGTCGACGGCAATCTGACGGCGGTCAATTCCGGCCTTTCGGGCGGCGAGCGCGTCGTCGTCGACGGCACCGACCGCTTGCGCGACGGATTGCACGTCATCGTCGCCGCCGAGAACGGCCAGCCGATCGCGCCGGCTGGTGCGCGGAACGCCGGCGCCGGCCGAGGCGGCGCGAACCCTGACCCAAACCGTGGCCAGAACGCCGGCCGCCCGCAGAATGCGCCGCCGCCGGGCGGTCCATAAGACGACCGATGGACGCGGCAGGTCCATGCTCTTGCGCAGCGGTGAAGCACTGCGATGAACGTCTCTGAACCCTTCATCCTGCGGCCGGTCGCGACCACGCTGTTGATGGCGGCGATCATGCTGTCCGGCTTCGTCGCCTACAGCTTCCTGCCGTTGTCGACCTTGCCCGAGGTCGACTATCCGACGATCCAGGTCACGACGCTTTATCCGGGCGCCAGTCCGGAAGTGATGACGTCGTCGGTCACGGCGCCGCTGGAGCGGCAATTCGGCCAGATGCCGGGCCTCGACCAGATGACCTCGGCGAGCTCCGGCGGCGCGTCGGTGATCACGTTGCAATTCAATCTCGATCTCAGCCTCGACGTCGCCGAACAGGAGGTGCAGGCCGCGATCAACGCCTCGGGCAATCTGCTGCCGGCCGATCTGCCGACGCCGCCGATCTATGCCAAGGTCAACCCGGCCGATGCGCCGATCCTGACTTTGTCGGTCACGTCGAAAACGCTGGCGCTGACCGATCTCGAAGATTACAGCGAGACGAGGCTCGCGCAGAAGATTTCGCAACTGACCGGCGTCGGGCTCGTCAGCATCAGCGGCGGCCAACGGCCGGCGGTGCGCATCCAGGTCAATTCGCAGTCGCTCGCGGCCTACGGGCTGAACGTCGACGACATCCGCACCACGCTCGGCAACCTGAACGTCAACACGCCGAAGGGCAACTTCGACGGCCCCGACCAAGCCTTGACGATCAACGCCAACGACCAGGTCACCAGCGCCGACCAATATCGCCGTCTCATCGTCGCCTACCGCAACGGCGCCCCGGTCAAACTCTCCGATGTCGCCACCATCGTCAGCGGCCCGGAGAACACCAAGCTCGGCGCCTGGGCCAATTCCACCCCGGCGATCATCCTCAATGTCCAGCGCCAGCCCGGCGCCAACATCATTCAGGTCGTCGACCGCATCCAGACGTTGTTGCCGCAGCTCACCGCCTCGCTGCCGGCGGCCGTCGACGTGAGCATCCTGAGCGACCGCACCGTCACCATCCGCGCCTCGGTCGCCGACGTGGAGTTCGAGCTCAGCCTTGCCGTCGTTCTTGTCGTGCTGGTGATCTTCGTCTTCCTGCGCACGCTGCCGGGCACGATCATTCCGAGCCTGTCGGTGCCGCTGTCGCTCGTCGGCACGTTCGGTGCGATGTACATGCTCGGCTTCAGCCTCGACAATCTGTCGCTGATGGCCTTGACCATCGCCACCGGCTTCGTCGTCGACGACGCCATCGTCATGATCGAGAACATCGCCCGCTTTGTCGAAGACGGCATGGATCCGCTCGAGGCGGCGCTGCGCGGCTCGGCGCAGATCGGCTTCACCATCATTTCGCTGACCATCTCGCTCATCGCGGTCCTGATACCGCTTCTGTTCATGGGCGACGTCGTCGGCCGGCTGTTCCACGAATTCTCGATCACGCTCGCGGTCACGATCGTGATCTCGGCCGTGGTCTCGCTGACGCTGGTGCCGATGATGTGCGCCAGATTGATCCGGCACCATCCCACGGGCGAGCGCTCGCGTTTCGATCTCGCGGCCGAACGCGCCTTCGACGCGGTGATCGCGCGATACGCCCGGGCGTTGACCTGGGTGCTGGACCGCCAGCCGGCGACGCTTGTGGTCGCCGTCCTCACGCTCGCGTTCACCGTGCTGCTCTATGTCCTGATCCCGAAGGGCTTCTTTCCGGTGCAGGACACCGGAATGATCCAAGGCATTTCCGAAGCGTCGCAGAGCATCTCCTACCAGGCCATGGCGGATCTGCAGAACAAGCTTGCCGAAGCGATCCTGAAAGATCCGGACGTCGACAGCCTCAGTTCCTTCATCGGCGTCGACGGCACCAACCAGACGCTCAATACCGGCCGCTTCCTGATCACGCTGAAGCCGCACGACGACCGCAATCTCACCGCGACCCAGATCATTCGCCGGTTGCAGAACGAAGTCTCCGGCGTCGTCGGCATCGCGCTTTACATGCAGCCGGTACAGGACTTGACCATCGATTCGACCATCAGCCGGGCGCCGTATCATTTCGTGCTCGAAGACGCCAATGCCGCGGAATTCAATACCTGGGTTCCAATGCTGGTGCAGCGCCTCAATCAACTGCCGCAACTTGCCGGCGTGGCCAGCGACCTGCAGCAGCAAGGCCTGGCGGTCGATCTCGTGATCGATCGCGCCACCGCGAGCCGCTTCGGCATCACGCCGGCGACGGTCGACAACGTGCTCTACGACGCGTTCGGCCAGCGCATCGTTTCCACGATCTATACCCAGTCGAACCAGTACCGCGTCATTCTGGAAGTCGACCCGACGTTGCAAAAATCGCTGACCGGCTTGTCCTCGCTCTATCTGCCGTCATCGTCGTCGACGACCAACGGCCAGGTGCCGCTGTCGGCGATCGCCCATATCGAGCAACGCGCCGCGCCGCTCTTGATCACGCATTTCAGCCAATTTCCGGCCACGACGATTTCGTTCAACACCGCGCCTGGCTATTCGCTCGGCGCCGCCGTCACCGCCATTCAACAAGCCGAGACCGAGGTCGGCTTGCCGTTGAGCTTCATCACCGCGTTCCAAGGCACAGCGGCTGCCTTTCAATCGTCGCTCGCCAACGAAGTGTTCCTGATCATTGCCGCCGTGGTGGCGATGTATATCGTGCTCGGCGTCCTCTACGAGAGCTTCGTGCACCCGATCACCATCCTCTCGACCTTGCCGTCGGCGGGCGTCGGCGCGCTGCTCTCGCTGATGCTGCTGCACTACGACCTCGACGTGATCGCCATCATCGGCATCATCCTGTTGATCGGCATCGTCAAGAAGAACGCCATCATGATGATCGACTTCGCGCTGGACGCCGAACGCGCCGACGGCCTGTCGCCGCGCGACGCGATCTATCAAGCCTGCCTGTTGCGGTTCCGGCCGATCATGATGACGACGATGGCTGCGATCCTCGGCGCGCTGCCGCTGATGGTGGGAACCGGGACCGGCTCCGAGCTGCGCCAGCCGCTCGGCATCGCCATCATCGGCGGCCTCGTCGTCAGTCAGATGCTCACGCTGTTCACCACGCCGGTCATTTATCTGTACTTCGATCGTCTCGCCCTGCGTTTGACCGGCCGTCGGCCGAGCAACCCACCGGCTTCCGGAGCGCCGGCCGAATGAACATCTCGGCGCCGTTCATCAACCGGCCGGTGGCGACCACGCTGCTCACGTTCGGCATCGCCTTGGCCGGGATTCTCGCATTTGCCAAATTGCCGGTGGCGCCGCTGCCGCAAGTGGACTTTCCGACCATCTCGGTCAGCGCCCAGCTGCCCGGCGCCAGCCCGGAAACGGTGGCGACCAGCGTCGCCGAACCGCTCGAACGCCATCTCGGCCAAATCGCCGACGTGAGCGAGATGACGTCGCAGAGCGGCATCGGCCAGACCCGCATCACGCTGCAGTTCGGCCTCAACCGCGATATCGACGGCGCCGCGCGCGACGTGCAGGCGGCCATCAATGCCGCCCGCGCCGATTTGCCGTCGAGCCTGAAGACCAACCCGACCTATCGCAAGGTCAACCCGGCCGACGCGCCGATCCTGATCCTCGCCATGTCGTCGAAGACGCTGACGCAGGGCCAGATGTACGACGCCGCCAGCAACGTGTTTCAACAACAGCTGTCGCAAGTGAGCGGCATCGGCCAGGTCATCATCGGCGGTTCGGCGCTGCCGGCGGTCCGCGTCGAACTCAATCCGCAGGCCATGTTCAATTACGGGATCGGCCTCGAGGACGTGCGCGCGTCGCTCGCTTCGGCGAACGCCAATAGCCCGAAGGGCACCATCGACGACGGCGACCGCCGCTATCAGATCTACACCAACGATCAGGCCACCAAGGCGGCGGACTACGCGCCGCTCGTCGTCGCCTACCGCAACAACGCGGCGGTGCAATTGTCGGACGTGGCGGCGGTGACGGATTCGGTCGAGGATGTCCGCAATCTCGGCCTGTCGAACGGCCAGCCGTCGGTGCTGATCATCTTGTTCCGGCAGCCCGGCGCCAACATCATCGACACCATCGACAGCGTCAAGGCGGAGTTGCCGCATCTGCGGGCCGCGATGCCCGCCGACGTCGACGTGACCATCGCCATCGACCGCAGCACCACGATCCGGCAATCGCTGCGCGACACCGAACTCACGCTGCTCATCGCCATCGGCCTGGTGACGGTCGTCGTCTACATGTTCCTGCGCAATTTTCGCGCCACCATGATTCCGTCCGTGGCCGTGCCGGTGTCGATTCTCGGCACCTTCGCGGCCATGTACCTCCTGGGTTACAGCCTCGACATCTTGTCGCTGATGGCGCTGACCATCTCGACCGGATTCGTGGTCGACGACGCGATCGTCGTGCTGGAGAATATTTCGCGCCATATCGAGGACGGCATGCCGCGGCTGCAAGCGGCGCTGCGCGGCGCCCGCGAGGTCGGATTCACCGTGCTGTCGATCAGCCTGTCGCTGGTCGCGGTGTTCATTCCCATTCTCCTGATGGGCGGAATTCTCGGCCGCCTGTTCCGCGAATTCACTTTGACGCTGTCGCTCGCCATTCTTATTTCGCTGGCGATTTCGCTGACCACGACGCCGATGATGTGCGCCTTCTTCCTGCGCGCGGCGCCGGCGCGCGAAGCGCGGCGCCGCGGCGGACTGTTCGAGCGGGCGCTCGCCGGCTACGCGCATTCGCTCACCTGGGCATTGCGGCACAGCCGTCTGGTGCTGTGCGTGTTCTTTGCCGCGATCGCTCTCAATATCGTGCTGTTCGCCATCGTGCCGAAGGGATTTTTTCCGGAGCAGGACACCGGCCGGTTGATCGGCTCGCTGCAAGCCGATCAGAGCGTCTCGTTCCAACTGATGACGCAGAAGCTCCGCCAGATGACGAACATCGTCCAACAGGACCCGGCGGTGGAACATGTCGTCGGTTATACCGGCGTCGGCTCCGGCGGCGGCTTCGGCCAGATCAACACCGGCTCGGTCTTCGTCTCGCTCAAGCCGATCTCGCAGCGGCCGCCGATCGAACAGGTGATCGCCCGTTTGCGGCCGAAGCTCGCCCAGGTTCCCGGCGGGAGACTTTTCCTGTTCCCGGTTCAGGATATTCGCGCCGGCGGCCGCCAGAGCAACGCGCAGTATCAGTACACCTTGCAGTCCGACAATTCCGCGGACCTGTTCACCTGGATGCCGCGGCTCGTGCAAGTGCTCGAGAAAAGCGCCGTGATGACCGATGTCAGCTCCGATCAGCAGCAGCGCGGGCTCGAATCCGATCTCATCATCGACCGCGATACCGCTTCGCGGCTCGGCGTCACGCCGGCGCAGATCGACAATACGCTGTACGACGCGTTCGGCCAGCGCCAGGTGTCGGTGATCTACAGCGCGATCAATCAGTATCACGTGGTGATGGAAGTCGATCCGCGTTCGACGCAATATCCGGCGTCGTTGGGCGAAGTGTACGTGTCGACGTCAGGCGGCGGCGCCGCGGGAACGCAAACCTCGAACGCCCCGGCGGGCACCGTGACCGCCGCAGGGCGCGCCACGAGTTTAACGACGGCCAATGCGGCGGCAACGACGACCACGGCGGCCACCAGCGCCAACAACAATTCGGCGCGCAATGCCGCCATCAATGCCTTGGCCAATGTCGGCAAGGGCAGCGCTTCGTCCGGCGCCGCGGTTTCGACCGCCCGCGAAACCATGGTCCCGCTCGCCGCGCTGAGCCATTACAATGCCGGCAATGCGCCGTTATCCGTCAGTCACCAGGGCTTGTTCGTCGCCTCGACCCTTTCGTTCAATTTGCAGCCCGGCGCGACGCTCGGCGAAGCCGCGCAAGAAATCGACAAGGCGGTACGGCAGATCCGGATGCCGGCGACGATCCACGGCAGTCTCGCCGGCACGGCGCAGGTCTTTCAGGAATCGCTCGGCAACGAGCCGGTCCTGATCGCGACCGCCATCGCCGCGGTCTATATTCTGCTCGGCGTGCTGTACGAGAGCTACATTCACCCGATCACCATACTGTCCACGCTGCCGTCCGCTGGCGTCGGCGCTTTGCTCGCATTGATGTTGTTCAATACCGAATTCGACATCATCGGCCTGATCGGCGTGATCTTGCTGATCGGCATCGTCAAGAAGAACGCAATCATGATGATCGATTTCGCCATCGAGGCGAAGCGCGGACAAAACCTGAATTCCTACGACGCCATCTTCCAGGCCTGCATGTTGCGGTTTCGGCCGATCATGATGACGACCATGGCGGCGATCCTCGGCGCGGTGCCGCTGGCGGCGAGCTTCGGCAACGGCGGCGAAATTCGCCGGCCGCTCGGCATTTCGATCATGGGTGGACTTTTGATCAGCCAGTTGCTCACGCTCTACACCACGCCAGTCGTCTACCTGTACATGGATCGCCTCGGACAGTGGACACTGCGCACCCGGCGGCGCCTTCTGCCGAACCTGTTCGGCGCGCCGTCGGCGGGTCAGCGGACGTAAAGCGGCTTGCGGCTGTAGCAACACGGCTCGGGGCTCGTCGGCGCGACCGGCCCGAGCAATTTGCGCAAACGGTGGATGTCGGCGCGCTCCGCGACGATCTGCGGCCCCTTTATGCCGTCATCCACATCCGGATTTGCCTCCAGATGGTCGATCAGGCTGACATCGGCATAGATGGCGTCGCGGATGCACCAGTAACAAAGATTTCCACTCTGCGGATCGTCGCCCGCGGCGGCCGGCGAGGCCACGCAGACTGCGGCCAGAAACCCGCCCAGAGCCAGAAGTCGCCACATGTCACGCTCCCGTCCGCCGGCTGCGGCGAGCCGCCGAGCCCAGGCCGTATGATGATAGCGAAGGAATTTCGCCGATGGAAATCGGTGCGCCTTGGATTCGGGGGAAATCAGACAACTCCGGCAGTCGGCCCGTTCGTCGCGACGTCGTGCAACAGCGCGCGTAGCTCCCTCGCCCGGTCGACGCCGAACACCGATTCGAATTGCGCCTGCGCCGCGCGCCAGCCCTTGAGCGCGGCGCGAAATCGCGCGGCGCCGGCGCTCGTCAGCCGCAATTCCTTGCTGCGGCGGTCGAATTCCCCCGGACCGACGGCGATAAGACCGTCGCGCTGCAGCGGCAGGATGTTGCGTCCGAGCGTGGTGCGGTCCATGACCAGCTCCGCGGCGAGCGTGTTGATCGTCATCGGCCCCTTGCGTTGCAGCCTTGCAAGAATCGAATACTGGGTCGCGCGCAACCCGCTCGGCGCCAGGAATTGATCATAGAATTGCGTGACATGCCGGGCGGCCTGGCGCAGCGCCAGGCAATTGCATGCCGCGGGATTGGTGGTTTCGGACGGCATCACGATCCTTATGGCCTGTTGCGGCCCCTTGCTCTATGATATAGGCGTATATACTCCTATATGCGACCGCGTGCAATGCAATGCACCGGACCGGCAGCCACGGAGCGCACGAATGTCCACGCAGACCGTTGCCGTCGCCGAACCGCTGCCGATCGCGGTCACTTCCAGCCCGCTCGACCCGATCCGCCACGATCCGCGCACCCGCGCGCTGATCGAAGGCCCGATCGCAGCGACGCTGCTGCGTCTCGCCGCGCCCAACACGGCGGTGATGTTCGCGCAGGCCGCGGTCGGGCTCGTCGAAACCTATTTCATCGGCAAACTCGGCACCGATCCCCTCGCCGGCGTCGCTTTGGTGTTTCCGGTGGTGATGCTGATGCAGATGATGTCGGCGGGCGCAATGGGCGGCGGCATGTCGTCGGCGATCGCGCGCGCCTTGGGCGCCGGCCGACGCGCCGATGCCGACGCCTTGGCGCTCCATGCGCTCGTCATCGCGCTCGTCTTCGGGCTGACTTTCACGATTGCGCTCCTCGCCGGCGGTCGATGGCTCTATACGGCGATGGGCGGCAGCGGCGCCGCGCTCGCTGCGGCGCTGACTTATTCCCGCGTCGTGTTCGCCGGCGCCGTGTTGGTCTGGCTGTTCAATTCGCTCGCCAATGTCATCCGCGGCACCGGCAATATGGCGTTTCCGGCACTCGTGACCTGCTCCGGCGTCGTCGTGCTTGTTCCGCTGTCGCCGTGCCTGATCTTCGGGCTCGGACCGTTTCCGAAATTGGGCGTCGCCGGCGGCGCCGCCGCGGTGCTGCTCTATTATGCGACCGGCAGCGTCGTCCTCGCCGCCTACCTGCGGTCGGGACGAAGCGTGGTTCGTCTGACCCTTGCCGGCATCCGGTTGCGCTCGAGACTGTTCGCCGACATCCTGCGGGTCGGCGCGGTAGCCGCCTTGATCACGGTGCAGACCAACCTCACCATCGCCATCGCGACCGGCCTGGTCGGCGCCTTCGGCGCCGCGGCCATCGCCGGATACGGCACCGGTTCGCGCCTCGAATATCTGCTCATCCCGCTCGTTTTCGGCCTCGGCGGACCGCTCGTCGCCATGGTCGGCACCAATATCGGCGCCGGCCGTCCCGACCGCGCCTTGCGCGTGGCCTGGATCGGCGCCGCCATCGCCACGGCGCTTTGCGAACTCATCGGCATTTGCGCGGCGGCCGCGCCGCGCGCCTGGCTTGCCTTGTTCGACCGCGACCCCGCCATGCTCGATGCCGGCGCGCGCTATCTGCATACGGTCGGCCCGGTTTACGGCTTGTTCGGCCTCGGCATGGCGCTTTACTTCGCCTCGCAGGGCGCCGGGCGTTTGTTGTGGCCGTTTGTCGCCAATATGGCGCGCTTGCTGATCGCGGCCGGCGGCGGCTTTATCGCGTTGCGCATCCGCGGCAATCTCGACGACGTCTTCGTCGCGCTCGCGGTTGCGCTCGCGGTTTTCGGCCTGATCAATGCCGCGGCCGTCGCGGCCGGCGCCTGGTTCGACACGCCGGCTCGTCTGGGAGCTTTAGCAAAATGACCGACCAATATTTGGAAGATTTCACGGTAGGCCAGGTTTTCCCGACCGGCCGCTTGCGCGTCGACAAGGAACAGATCTTCGCCTTTGCCCGGCAATTCGATCCGCAGCCGTTCCATCTCGACGAGGAAGCGGCCCGCCGATCGCCGTTTCGCGGATTGGCGGCGAGCGGCTGGCACACCGCGGCGATGACCATGCGGCTTCTGGTCGAAGGCGACTTTCGCCCGGCCGGCGGCGTGCTCGGTGTCGGCTTCGACGAGCTGAGCTGGCCGCGCGCGGTGCGTCCCGGCGATGAACTTCACGCCCGTAGCGAAGTGCTCGATGTCAGGCCGTCGAAGTCGCGGCCCGACCGCGGCATGATCAGGGTGCGCACGACGACCTACAATCAAAACGATGAACCCGTGCAGGTATTCACCGGCAACCTGTTGGTGCCGCGCCGTCCGGCCGGCACGCCGAACCCATAGTCGAACTCGCTGTCAAACTCGCTTCCCTGGAGACCATCATGCGCATTCTCGTCGTTGGTGCCGGCGCGATCGGCGGCTATTTCGGCGGCAGGCTCAAGGCGGCCGGCCGCGACGTGACGTTCCTGGTGCGGCAGCGGCGCGCGACGCAGCTGGCGGAAACCGGGCTCGTCATCCGCAGCCCCTTGGGCAACGTCAATCTGCCGGCGCCGCCGACTGTCAGCGCCGACGCGTTGCGTGAGCCTTTCGATGTTATTCTGCTGAGCTGCAAAGCCTACGACCTCGCCTCCGCCGTCGATTCATTTGCGCCCGCCGTCGGCCCGAACAGCGCGATCCTGCCCTTGCTCAACGGCATGGCCCATATGGACACGCTTGCGGCGCGGTTCGGCGCCGGCGCGGTGCTCGGCGGTCTCTGCGTGATTTCCTCGACGCTCGACGCCGAGGGCGGCATTGTTCATCTCAACGATACCCACCTGTTGTCGTTCGGCGAGCCGGACGGCGCCCAGTCGGCGCGCGCCCAGGCGATCGCCGCGGCAATGGCGGGAGCGCATTTCGACGCCCGGCTCAGCCCCGCGATCCTGCAGGAGATGTGGGAGAAATGGGCCTTCATCGCCACCGGCGCCGGCATCACCTGCCTGATGCGGGCGACTTTCGGCGACATCGTCACGGCCGGTGCGGCGGATTTCACGCTCGGCATGTTCGAGGAATGCTGCAGGATTGCCGCGGCAAACGGCTTCGCGCCGTCGCAGCCCGCGAGCGAGCGCAGCCGCGCCATGTTCACCGCGCCTGGATCCACGATCGCGGCCTCGATGCTGCGCGACATCGAACGCGGCGCGCCGACCGAGGTCGAGCACGTCGTCGGCGATTTATTGCAGCGCAGCAGAACCGAGCCGCGCGAGACACCGCTCCTTCGCATCGCCTATGCGCATCTGAAATCCTACGAGGCCCGCCGCCGGCGCGAGCTGGCCGCCTCGACAGCCACTTGAATGGAGCCTTCCGAGCCACATCTTATTGTCCCGACAAAGAGGGCGCTCCATGACCAAGATCACCTACCACATCGTCGAGCATGACGGCGGCTGGGCCTACAAAGTCGACGATGTCTTCTCCGAGGCTTTTCCCACCCATGACCTGGCCCGCGCCGCGGCGCAGCGCGCGGCCCGCGAGCAGCACATTCCCGGCGAGACCCGCGCCATTTCATGGGAAGACCAAGACGGCAAGTGGCACGAAGAGCTGGCGCGCGGCAACGATCGCCCCGACGCGGAGGTCGAGGGCTGAAGGCCTCGTCTGTAAGACGTTGCCTCGGCGCGCCAAGTCCCGCAGCGTAACGGTGTCGTCGCGAACGTCCTATTGAATGCGGCCGTTCGCCTGTATCGTGTCTTTCGACCGGGACCGCGCCGATGGATCAGCAATCAGACGTCGTCGAGACCGCGCTGAGCGGCTACGAGTTGCTCAACGATCCGCTGCTCAACAAAGGCACCGCGTTCACCGAAGCCGAACGCGATGCTTTCGATCTCCACGGCCTATTGCCGCCGCATGTGGCGGAACTCGACTACCAGGTGACGCGCCGGCTCAACGCTTTTCGCGGCCTCGGCAGCGATCTCCAGAAATACACGTTTCTGCGCGGCTTGCAGGATTCCAACGAGACCCTGTTCTACGCGCTGCTCACCCGCAACATCGAGGAGATGATGCCGATCGTCTATACGCCGACGGTCGGGCTCGGCTGCCAGCAGTTCAGCCGCATCTTCCGCAAGCCGCGCGGGCTGTTTCTCAGCCTGCGCCACAAGGAATCCATCCGTCGCATCCTCAGTCATCCCCGTTACGACGCCGTCGAGGCGATCGTCGTCAGCGACGGCGAGCGCATTCTCGGCCTCGGCGATCAAGGCGCCGGCGGCATGGGCATTCCGATCGGCAAGCTCGCGCTCTACACCGCCTGCGCCGGGCTGCATCCGTCGACGACGCTGCCGGTCATTCTCGACGTCGGCACCGACAACAAGGAACACCTCGCCGATCCGCTCTATATCGGCTGGCAGCACGAGCGCGTGCGCGGCGCCGAATACGATGCGCTGGTCGAAACCTTCGTCGCCGCCGTTCGCGAGCGCTGGCCTCATGTTCTCCTGCACTGGGAGGATTTCGCCATCGGCAATGCCAACCGCTTGCTGGCGCGTTATCGCGACCAATTGTGCACGTTCAACGACGACATCCAGGGCACCGCCGCCATCGCGGTCGGCACGCTTCTCAGTGCGATCAATGTCACCGGCGTGCCGTTGTCCGAGCAGCGTATAGCCGTGCTCGGCGCCGGTTCTGCCGGTACCGGCATTTGCGCACTGCTGCTGCGCGCGATGATCGAAGCGGGCTTGGGCGAAGCCGAGGCGCGCAGCCGGTTCTACCTCGTCGACCGCGACGGTCTGCTGGTCGAAGGCATGACCGGCTTGCAATCGTTCCAGGCGCCGTTCGCGCAACGCCGCGACCGTATCGCCGGCTGGACGCTCGAACACCCCGATCGGATCGGCCTTGCCGACGTGGTCGCCAACGCCAAGCCCACGGTGCTGATCGGCACTTCCGGCCAGACCGACGCCTTCTCCGCCTCCGTGGTGCGCGCCATGGCAAGCCACGTGCTCCGGCCGGTGATCTTTCCGCTGTCGAATCCGACCGAACGTGCGGAAGCGACACCGGCGGACATCGACTTGTGGAGCGAAGGCCGCGCCGTCATCAGCACCGGCAGCCCATTTCCGCCGATCCTGCGCAACGGCGCGCCATTCCGCGTCGATCAGACCAACAATGCCTATGTCTATCCCGGCATCGGCCTCGCCTCGATCGCCCTGAAGGCGCGCCGCATTTCCGACGGCATGTTTCTCGCCGCCGCCCGCGCGCTCGCCGAATTGTCTCCGGCCAAACGCGACCCGGCGGCCAATCTGCTCGCTCCCCTCGTCGAGATTCGCAAGCTCTCGTTCCACGTCGCGCTGGCCGTCGCCAGGCAGGCGCAAGCCGACGGTGTCGCCGAACCTATGTCCGACGAGGCCATGGCCGCCGCCATCAAGGCCAAGATGTGGGAACCGGTTTACGGGCCATACCGGCGACTGCGTCGTTGATCGACGCAACTTTCTTCACGTCGGCTCGGCGATACGGATTCGCCGCCGCTTCTCGGTGCGGCGACTTCGCCGGCCTACTATCACATGAGTCAGAATGAGCGGCGGCAAGAACAGCCCGGCGGCAATATGCAGGTCGCTGATCCACGGACGCAGCGTGTCCGATCCAGCATAATAAAGCCCGAAAGCGGTCGCGATGAGGATGACGTTGAAAATCACCATGACCGTCCCGGTCGCCCGATTTTTTCGGGTTCGCCAGATGCGCT
>Ga0181539_1001353_pt1 | contig 27265 bp, 22 predicted proteins | sample PEATcosm2014_Bin_46_FD_119767 | JGI IMG/M metagenome (GOLD analysis project Ga0181539, IMG submission 119767) | Peatland microbial communities from MTU Mesocosm Facility, Houghton, MI, USA - PEATcosm2014_Bin23_60_metaG | ecosystem: Environmental > Terrestrial > Soil > Wetlands > Peat | place... | reverse complement strand
TCCTCGGTGGTGTAGCCCTTGTGCGTGGCGATCGATTCCGCGCTGGCAATGGCGGCCTTTATCTGATTGCGAAAAGACCCCGCGTCCGTCACCGCCTGCCGATTGGAGCGCAGGCGGGTGATCGCGGTCAGGATCTCCTGGTAAATCAGCGCAATATTTGTGCGTTCGGCGGCGGCCGGTAATCCGGCTGCTTGCGGTGCCACAATCTTGGCGGTGCCCATCCCTGACCTCCTAGCTTTCCAGAACGACCAGCAGTTCAATTTCCGGTTTGGGTATTTCTCCCGGGACGTAGACTCCCACCCGGCGGGTTAGAACAATGTGATCCCAACAAGGCCCGGTGCGGCTTATGGCGAAATATTGGCTTTCCACTCGCGGCGACACCGCCGCGGGAGGGACCGGGATGTGCTTGAGGGCCAATCCCGCAATGGCGCTATCCACCAGCCTGCGAATAAACTGCGCCGAACAGATTTTAACCAGTTGGAGCGTGCGGGAAATGACTTCGGCATCGCCGATGGGTGAGCGGACGGAGAAGATCCACCGGGCGCGGTCCAGGCAGCGTTGATCCACAACTTCGCCCTCGTAGAAATAGTTGGCGACGGGTTTGAGCGGGATAGCGACGCAGTTCGAGGGCGCCAGCATCTCCAGGTGGGTGCGGATGTGGCGCTCGATCTCCGCGAAGCATTTGTCGAGAGCCTGGTGATCGTAAAGGGGAAGAGTCCGGGGGTGAGAGTCCGTGGCGAAGGTGCAAAGCGCCCCGCCCAGGCGCAGCAACTCCAGGAAGACTTCCTCCGGGTGCCCGCGTTTGGAAAAGAAGAGGTGCCGGAGCGGGCCCAGGCTGGTATTGATGGCATGCAGAAACCAGAAGCGGCTAATCTCCTGCGCGGAAAAGCCCGTCTGGAATTTTCCCCGGCCCCGGTTGTCCAGGGAGATGGCCGCGCTCTTCTCCTGTAGCACCTCGATCATGCGACGCGTGATGATCATCAGGGCTTGGCTGGCGGTCATCTGCGTGCACGGGGGGATAAAGGTGTCGTCGTAGATATAGTTGCCCGACCCGTCGCGCCGAATTCGGGCGATGGGCAACACTTGCATGTCGCCCGTGCTTTCCGTGTCGAGGAAGATTTGTATGTTTTTTCGCCCCAATTTCACGTTTTTCTCGTCCAGGCCGGTATTCTCATCCGCGACCGTAGCGCTTTCGGCAACGTATCGCGTGGGTACCTTCGCGTCCTGGCCGTTGAGAGCACAATTGGCGGCGCCGGGCTTATGTGGCGAGATCCCCAGCATCACGGTCAAGCTTTCTCGAATCGCCGGAAACAGGTCGGGGATGTAGCGCGGAGGTGGCAGGGGATCGCTTTCCGGCATGTTGAAAGGAAGCCCATCCGGAAATATCCCCCGGCAATGGACCAGCGCTACGGTACCGTTCCGTACGGCTTCGGCATCCAGTTCAATTCCGCTGAGCCCATAGGGCTCAAACCACAAATTCGAAATCCAGAATTGGGTGGTTTCCTCGAAAAAGCGATTTTGGGCTTGAAAGTGGTGCGGACCGAGGTACATCCCTTCCGACCAGACGACTTTGGAAAGCTGCTTCATTGAGTTGGCCCAATTGTCAGGAGGTTTGGTGCTGTAGACGTAGCGCCGGCTTCCAGCCGGCATTGAGCCGCCAAGATGGCGGCGCTACATTCAAATAGGACAGCACCGGAGGTTTCTCCTGCTTGCAATTTCTTCCTTTGTCCGGTCGTGCCGGCTTTCGAACTTCGCATCGGATTCCCCCTCCGTTTCCCCCTTGCGAAAGAACCAGCCAAACTTCCACCCCGGCTGGTCCACATGGGAAGCGCAGCGAAACGGCCACGACCTGCCACAAGCTAACATATCGAGAAGTTTTCTTCTACACTACGCAACGGTAATATTACAACATCTTGGCGTCAAGCAACACACATTCGCGAGGGGGTCAGTTTTATTTGTTCCCGTTCCTACCGTAAGTCCCCTCTTCCGTAAAGCACGCAATGAGCGATTACCCCGCCGTACAAGGCCTTCTTGATTATTCCCTTACCAGAGGGCGGGAGCCGCGATTTCGGCGGGACTGAAGCCCCGCCCTTCCGGCTGCCCCGAAGAGCGTCCAAGCGTGGTGAGAAATCCGGCTTAGCCCTTCCTATGAATTAAACGTATGGTAAATACTGAACAGATAAACATATCGTCTTATTGACAACGCCGCCAGTGGGAGTATACTGCCGAATAAGAGATTTCTTCCATCAGCCTGGGAGGTGCTCATGTGCTGCACGCGTAACGCTCCCGGCAGGCGCCGAACCCCTCTTGGGCAACACGCGGCCGTGTGTTCCCTCTTCGTGTTTTTGTTCAGCCTTCCCGCTTTGGGCGCAAACCCCGTCCCCTTCGTCAGCTAACCGCTGGTCCCGACGGCGGTAGCCCCCGGCGGGGCACAGTTCACACTTACTGTGAATGGCGCGGGGTTTGTCAACAGCTCGGTTGTGAACTGGAATGGCGTCGCCCTGACCACCACGTTTGTCAGCGGTGCCGAGTTAACGGCCATAGTTCCTGCCGCCAATATTGCAACGCCCAGAACGGCTTTAATTACTGTAACCAACCCTCCCCCCGGTGGCGGAAGCTTCGGCACAGTTTTCTTCCAAGTCACGAACCCCATCTCTCCCCTCAACTTCGCCATACTGCAATCCCCCGGGCCGCCAGCCACACCCTTTGTCTCTATGGACTGCGGTAGTAGCGTTCAAGCTGACTTTAACGGCGACGGGATACTCGACTCTGCTTATTCGTACCCTTTCAGCGATGTTGCAATACAGATTGGCGGGAGCTCCGCGCCCCTGTGCTGTACAACCTTATCCAGCCTTCTAATTCCGGACTGAGTTGTCTGGTTGTTGGCGATTTCAACGGCGACGGAAAGCTCGATTTGGCAGTGGCATACCACTATGGTCCCGGGGTTGGCGCGGTGGCAGTACTGCTTGGTAACGGTGACGGGACGTTTCAGAGCCCTATCTATGATGTCCTCCAAGTATCTTCGATATATTCTATCTCGGAACCGCAATCGATGATCGCAGCCGACTTCAACGGCGACGGCAAACTTGATTTGGCCGTGTGCGGTTGGAACGGGATCTCGCCTGCCAACGGGGTCGTAATCTTATACGGAGGTGGGGATGGGACCTTTGGACCCCCTACGGTGATAGATACCTTACCTGCCGTTAGCCTTGCTGCGGTGGACCTGTACGGAGATGGCCACCTCGATTTGGTTATCGGTTATGGCAAGGCTGTGTCACAAACATCGGCTGTCGGGTTATGGTCGGAAGGCGGTTTGAACCATTACGCGCTGTGGTCCACGCCTCCCGATCCCCTGCCCACACCCGGCGATATCCACGTCACGGTTGGCGATCTCAATGGCGATGGCAGAATCGACATCGCCGCTACCAGTAACCTAGGTACTGTCTTCTTCGAACAGGCTCCGGCCGTCGCTGGCCTGCCAACATCAGGCATCAGTTTTGGAGCCCAGCTTGTTGGGACTGCCAGCGCCGCCCAGACCGTGCAGGTGCAGAACAGTGGCTCGGCGTTGCTCACCTTTACAAGCATTCAAGCCAGCACAAACTTCACGGAGTCCGATAACTGCAAGCCTTCGGTGGCCGCGAACGCTGGATGCACCATCAATGTCACCTTTAATCCTTCGGCTACCGGCTCCCTCACGGGCACGGTGACGCTTACTGACAACGCGTCCGATAGCCCCGAGACCGTGCAACTGAGCGGCACGGGAGTCCTTCCCGCTCCAAATGTTTCCCCTCTGGGCCTGACCTTCAACAACCAACTCGTCGGAACCACAGGTGCTTCTCAAGCGGTGACCGTCACGAATACCGGCTCGCTGGCACTGAGCATCAGCAGTTTGTCGATTTCGAGCGACTGGACGCAGAGTAACAATTGTCTGCCTTCCGTCCCTGCCAGCGGCAGTTGCACAATCAATGTCAGTTTCTCGCCAACTGCCAGCGGAGCCCGCAACGGCGCACTTACGCTTACCGACACCGCTGTCAATAGTCCACAAACCGTGAACCTGAGCGGCACAGGGCTGGTTCCCATTGTCAGCTTCTCGCAGCCCAGCCTGAGTTTTGGGAACCAGAATGTGGGAACTGCGAGCTCCTCCCAGCAAGTGACCCTAAGCAACACCGGCACCGGCATGCTGACCATCTCCAGTATTGCGACCACCGTAAGCAGCTTCTCGCAAACGAACAACTGCGGCACGACCCTCGCTGCCGGGACCGGTTGCACTATCAATGTGACGTTCACACCCTCGTCGCCCGTGACCGTCAATGCATCACTGACCGTTACGGACAGTGCCAGCGGCAGTCCGCAGAGCGTTTCGCTGACGGGCACTGGCTTGGGCCCCATCGTCAGCTTCTCGCAGCCCAGCCTGAGTTTTGGGAACCAGAATGTGGGAACTGCGAGTTCCGCCCAGCAGGTGACCCTGAGCAACACCGGCAGCGCCGCGCTGACCATTTCCAGCATTGCCACCACAGTGGGCAGCTTCTCGCAAACGAACAACTGCGGCACGGCCCTCGCTGCCGGGGCCAATTGCGCCATCAACGTGACGTTCACACCTTCGTCGCCCGGAACCGTTACTGCATCACTGACCGTTACAGACAATGCCAGCGACAGCCCGGAGAGCGTTTCGCTGACCGGCACTGGGGTGGCCCCCATCGTCAGCTTCTCGCAGACCAGCCTGAGTTTTGGCAACCAGAATGTGGGAACGCCGAGTTCCACCCAGCAGGTGACCCTGAGCAACACCGGCACCGCCCCTCTGACCATTTCCAGCATTGCGACTACGCAGAGCAGCTTTTCGCAGACAAACAGTTGCGGCACAGGTCTCGCGGCCGGGGCCAGTTGCCCAATCAACGTGACGTTCACACCCTCGTCTCTCGGACCCGTCAGTGCATCGTTGACCGTCACGGACAACGCCAGCGGCAGTCCGCACACAGTTACGCTCTCAGGAACGGGGGTTGCGCCCGCAGTCTCGCTTTCCAGCCCGAGTTTGAGCTTTAGCAATCAGCTTGTCGGCGCCCCAAGCGGGCCGCAGACGGAGACCGTCACCAACAGTGGAACGGCTAACCTTACCATCTCGACGGTCGCGGTGGGCGGCATGAATGTCGGCGATTTTGCCAAGAGCGCCGACACCTGCACGGCAGCTACGGTCACGCCCAACGGCACCTGCACGGTCAGCGTGACGTTCACGCCGTCCGCGACGGGGGGCCGTAACGCCTCACTGAATTTCACTGACAATGCTGCCAACAGTCCCCAGACGGTGAGCTTGGGCGGAACCGGGACGGCCCCCAGCGTCAGCCTGAGCACCACGAGTGTGAGCTTTAACAATCAACAGGTGGAGACGACCAGCGCGGCCAATGCGGTGACGGTGAGCAACAACGGCACAGCGTCCTTGACCTTCACGAGCATTGCGGCAACGGGGGACTTTGCGGTGGTGGGCAGCGGCACCACCTGCATCACAGGTGCGCCGGTTGCCGCCAGCAGCAATTGCGTGATCAATGTGACGTTCACGCCCACGGCCAGTGGCAGCCGCTCGGGTAGCCTCACGTTGACCGACAACGCCAGCAGCAGTCCGCAGATCGTCAGCTTGAGTGGAACAGGGACCGCGCCGGTGGTTAGCTTGTCCGCCCCGTTGACCTTCTCTCCCCAATTGGTAGGAACCACCAGCAACTCCCAGACTGTCACTCTGACCAACACGGGGAACGGTAGCCTTACTTTCACGGCGATTGCGGTCACCGGTCCCTTTGCCATCGCCGCCTCCGGGACCACCTGCTCAACCTCAAACCCGGTCGGCGCAGCAGCGACCTGCACGGTGGCGGTTACATTCACACCATCGACCGCAGGCGCGGCGTCGGGCAGCCTCTCGTTCAGCGACAACGCACCCGGCAGCCCCCAGGCCGTCGCACTTAGCGGGACGGGCCAGGACTTCTCGTTTGCCCCACCCTCCGGTTCTCCCACCTCGGCCACGGTCGCGCCCGGCCAACCGGCAGGGTACACATTAAGTGTGGGTGGTGAAGACGGATTGTCGGGGACCGTGGCCTTTACCTGCACGGGGGCTCCCTCTGAGGCCACCTGCGCAGTTTCTCCGAACCCGGCAACGGTGGGGAGCTCCGCAACCAATATCACCGTCATCGTTACTACGACGGCCCCTTCGGTTAGCCCGCCACGCTCCCGACCCCTTCCTCCGGTCCCACCGATAGGGCCGGGCCTGCCAGGTCTGTGGATGCTCGCTTTGGCTCTGGTGGCGATGGCATGGGCCATCATCCGCCGGAACCAACCCGGTGTAAGCCGAGGGCAGGCCGCATTGCTCCCGCTCGCCGCGGGATTGTTGCTGACTCTGGCGCTGGCCGCATGTGGCGGGGGCGGTGGAGGAGGCGGCGGTGGAGGTACAACGCCTAACCCCGGAACACCCGCCGGAACCTACCCGCTGACGGTGACGGGCACCGCGGGTTCGGGATCTTCTGCCGTGAGCCATAGCGTGACGCTCACGCTGACCGTGAGTTAGTCATGGCAAGACGCAGTAGACTACAAGCTGTGAGCTGTCGGCTGTTAGCTGTCAGCCCTGCAAGACTCGTCCGCGTGACGATTGCTACGATGTGGAAGAAGGGGCGGTTCGCGAACCGCCCCACCCTTTAATTCCCTCCTCAACCGAGGAGGGGAGTTCTCTGGTCAGGTCGCGTTACACCTGCTGACCCACTAGCAAATTACGGCTGACTGGCGCAAGAAGCAAACCTGGGTTAGGATTAGGGTCCAGAGTATGAAACCAATTCGATTGACGGCCCACGCCATTGAGCAGTGCGTCGAGCGCGGGGCCAACGAGACGGAAGTCCGTGAAGCCATCAGACGCGGCATACGCGAGCCCGCGAAGCGGGGACGCTTCATGTACCGGCTCAACTTCCAATATGCCGCGCGCTGGCAGGACAAATTCTACGCCATCAAACAGGTTGCCCCGGTGGCGGTTGAAGAGCAGAATGAGATAGTGGTGATAACGGTTTACACGTTTTATTTCTGAAGGGGGACGGAGATGCGCATCAGCTATGACGCCGAAGTGGACGCGCTCTATATTCGCTTGTTGGAGGGCGAATACCAGTGCCGCACGCTGCGGCTGACTGATGAAGTGAGTTTGAACATCGGCCCTGGCGAAGAACTGGTGGGCATCGAGGTCCTGGACGCCAAGGACGTATTGGGCAAGGGCTCGCTTCCGACCGTCGTCCTGGATAACGTTCTCGCCGTGGAGGGTGGACCTTAACCTAAACTCTGGCAAGCCCTACTGGCGTCAATCACAAAACGGCTACTGTCGAAGAGTCGTAACCCTTCCTGCAAATTGAAAGCTGCCACTTCGATCAAGCACAGCGTGACGATTGCTACGATGTGGAAGAAGGGGCGGTTCGCGAACCGCCCCTACGGCAAGCTGCGATTTGTATTGACAAGCACCCTGGGCTCTGAGCTAGAATACTACGGTGAGTACTCGGGCCGAACGCGGTTCGGCCCTGCCATGATTCTCAGGTGGAAAGCCCCAGTAACGCGCGCAGGTTCGCGACCAGTCGGGTGGCGATATCGACAGGCTCGGGCGCCTGGAGTTCACGCGTCGCGGTCGAGTAGTCGGCTTCGGCCTTGTCCGTCCATTCCTTAGCGGTGCCTTTCATAGAGCACCTTTCCGCGGTCCAGGGCCTCTCGCATCACGGGGTCGCCCTCCTCGTACCGGCGGGCGGTATCCTCCGGGCGGCGCGCCACAAGATCAACGGAGAAATCAGGGTCAACGCGATTCAGGATTTCCAGGGACTTCCGAAAGCCCTTGCCTCCAAAAGCCAGCACCACCAGAAGGTCCACGTCGGAGTCCGGCTGCGGCTTCCCGTAGGCGTAGGAACCAAAAAGGATGATTCGCTCCGGCTGGAACTCGCGGGCAATCCTTTCGCCCAGGTCGGCAATCTTTTTCTCGTCAATCATCGGCTTCTTCCTACGCATCCAGCATGCGGCTCACGCGGGAACCGCCACGGGTGATTATACCAGAGGCGCAGACGGTTGATTATTAGGTCCGCCAACCGGCGCAAAACGATCATGGGTTAAACGGGTGGATGGCGGAGTTGGTAGGCGGTAGACAGTAGACGGTAGACGGCGAAGCAGTCGGCAGCATGTGGCAGGGAGTAGGGGGGAGGAGTAGTATGGGCTAGACAGATAGCTTCTGGAGTCAGGAGTTAGGAGGCAGAGGGCGGAAAGCGGGAGCTCGCGCCCCCCGTTTCCGTCAGCGCGAGCCCCCCAAGACCCCGCCCCCCTGCTTCTTGCGCCTGCTGCAGTAAAATTCTGACGAGAGGCAGAATTGTCCGCTTGATAAGGTTTACCGTGGCCCGTCTCGGAGCGTGCCAGCAAAAAGAGGCCAAAATGCCGATCGGTCAGGCTAAGCGTATGAAAACAATACAGAATAATCCTAGAATGAGAACGGTATTTCACTCTATATCAATGAAAATAAAGGCCTTACAAGCTAGTCGTGCCACCTTTTGTGGTTAATCTTGGGCATTTGCGGGTTATCCACTACAAAAGGGCAGGATCGGGGCCGCGTCCGAAAATCGCAAATCGCAAATCGAAAATCGCAAATCAGCCGATCGCCCGATCACAAAAGCAGTAGCAAGTGACAACTGACAAGTGACGAGCGACGGACTCAGTACGAAGACGGAAAAACGGGCAGCGCCGACGGCCAAACCCCACCGTGAGACACTTCCCCATATCGGCTATCGGCAGTATCAGGTGAGAAGATGAATCAATTTGCTGGCTTCGAAAATCGCAAATCTCAAGTGACGATCGGGGCATGGGGCGCGGCATTCCGGCCACGGATTCACTGCCTTCTGGTGGGGCAAAGGCACTCGCGTATCGGCAGTGCTTTCAAATTCGTTTCGTGATAACATAAGGAGAATTCCAAGGTGAGGCTTGACTGTGAGTTTCCAAGGCAAATACCAAATTCTCCACATTCTGAGTGATAGCGAAGTGAGATGCTTCCGCGCGCGGCAGATCCCATCCGACCGGACCGTACTCCTGCACCAACTCTGGCCAGAACGGAATCCTCCCAATCAGCCGTATTTGGCGTCCCTGCTGACTGAGTTCCTGCGCATCGCCCCGGCCGAAATCAGCGGACACATCCTCGAAATTGGGGAGGATAATAACCGTGGTTTCGTTGCCACCGAGGATTTGCCGGAGTGCTTGGATCTCCGAGCTTGGCTGCAATCAGCCACCGGAGTGCAAACATCACCGGTTGAAAGCGGCCTGCCTCCGACCTATGCAGAACCCGCTCCCGTGGCCGATGGCGCGGCTCCTGTCCGTGCAGCCGTTCCTCGCGGCAAGGTGGACGAACCGGGTGACTTCACGCTTTTTTTCCAGCATACGCCCGCAGGCGTAACACCTGTGACTTCATCGCTGAACGACGATGAAACCGCGCCACCGTTACCCCCATCCCCTGTGGCCCCTGCTGCGCCCCGCGCGGGCAAGACCCCGCCAGGGGATTTCACCGGCATGTTCCTTGCAGCAGGCAATGCCCCAGCGCAACCGTCATCTCCCTTAACCCCTGTGGTCCCTGCTGCGCCCCGCACGGGCGCGCCCCCCCCAGGGGATTTCACCGCGATGTTCCTTGCAGCAGGCAATGCCCCACCGCAACCGTCATCTCCCTTAACCCCTGCGGTCCCTGCTGCGCCCCACGCGGGCAAGACCCCCCCAGGGGATTTCACCGGCATGTTCCTTGCCGGAGGCAATGCCCCGACGCAACCGTCATCTCCCTTAACCCCTGTGGTCCCTGCTGCGCCCCACGCGGGCAAGACCCCCCCAGGGGATTTCACCGGGATGTTCCTTGCAGGAGCCAATGCCCCAGCGCAACTGTCATCTCCCTTAACCCCTGTGGTCCCTGCTGCGCCCCGCGCGGGCGCGCCCCCCCCAGGGGATTTCACCGGGATGTTCCTTGCAGGAAGCAATGCCCCGGCGCAACCGTCATCTCCCGTATCCCCACCCCGTCCAGCGGAAAACCGGGCGTCCGCGGCGAAACCCCGATCCACGATTGTCCGAGGTCAACCTCCAAGTGGTTTCGAAGTAGTTTTCAAGAGCCGAAAACCACGTCTAACCATGGTGCCCCCCGCTGAACCTTCGGGGGCATTGGCCGCTCCCATAACCATGGTGCCCCCTGCTGAACCTTTGGGGGCGGTGGCCGCTCCCATAACCATGGTGCCCCCTGCTGAACCTTCGGGGGCGGTGGCCGCTCCAACAACGGAGAAATCGGCGCCAGGCGTGGGTGAGTTTACGATGATGTTCGCGCGAGCTGGCACCGGCGCCGTGGAGCCGGGGGTTGCGAGCGCCGTGCCCGCGCCTCTGGGCGATGGACTTCCCCCAGGGCCCTCCCCCGATCTGAGAAAGGGCGCGCCAGCTTCCTTGACCACGCCGGAGCCCGTTCTGCCTCCTCCACCGCCTCGTTCTCCCGCAGGCTCAGGGGAAGCCGGAGTACTCGATCGTCTCTTCGTCAATCGCGAAGGGACTGAGGCGCCTCCTTATGGCCCGAAGGTTCCCGTGGTGGGGAGCGAAGGGCCTACGGTCACCTCCGCCGATGCGCCCCGAGGGCCCGGCGAGTTCACTAGACTCTTCAGTGTGCAGCGGGAGGATTCAACAAGACCGAGCAGCCCCGGCGCGACACCAGGAAGTGCGGGGTCTCAACTACCGCCTTTTCCGCCCATGGCAGCCACCCCGCGGGAGATTCCGCTGAGGGAATCGGCCGGCGGAAGCGGAAAAGGTAAAGGTAGCGGCTCATTTACGCAGTTCTTTCAGACGGGGGGAGAGGCGGGGATGCCCGGAGCCCCTGCTGCCCCACCAAGTCCGCCTCCGACGTTTGCTCCCGGCCCCTCCCGATCCGCTCAGAAAGAGCCGGGTGAGGTCACACGCATACTTCAGGGTTATAGGCCGCCCAAACCCGATTCGGCGGAGCAAGTGCTCCCGGCGGCAACGCCAGCGAATGCGCCGTCCATCCAGCCCGATGGCCGGAGTGGCGGCGAGTTCCCTCGGGCGTTCCATGATCCTTTCCCTCCGGGGGCCTCGGTTCCGCCCGCCGCCGTTGCGCCACCCTTTGTGGAGCCTGCCCCACCCCCGCCGAAATCCGCCGGGCCGGGCGAATACACGCGCATTATGGCGAGCCCCCGGAGGAGCGCGGCGGCGCCACCCCCAAGTGGTCCACCGGGGGCGACTCCCGGCGGGGCCCGCCCACCAATGCCCTCCATGGCCGCGCCACCAATGCCCTCCATGGCTGCGCCACCAATGCCCTCCATGGCCGCGCCGCCGATGCCCTCCATGGCTGCGCCGCCGATGCCAGGGGCTCCCCCCGTCTCCTACCCTCAGGTCGCAGCGCCCCAACCACCGGCTTACCAGATGCCGCCTGTCCCGTATAAGCCACCGCCCCCTCCCGCCTTTCCCCCGGCTCCTGCGCCGGGGATAGCCTATCCGCAACCGAAGGCGCCGCCACCGCCCGCACTTCCCAAGGCGAGTCCACCGGCCGGCAGCGAGAAGCGAGTACTTTTGGTTTCGCTTGTTATCTTAGGTTGCCTACTCATCTTGACCGTGGCGGTAGTCGTCTACTTTGCGATCAGGCATTAGGCGGAGCTGCGCTATTACGCCTCGACGGTCGGCAGACGCATTCCTACCTCACCCGGCATGCGGTAGCTCAGCATGAGCTAGTTTAATGGGCTCTCGACATGGATCCTCATGCCCTCGGGGCAGGGAACTCGCTATTGTCCCGCCGGAAATCATTCCGCCCGGGGCAGGAGGATGATCAATTCGAGCTGGGGATTGGGAATTTCGCCGGGGACATAGGCGGCGAAATTTCGCGCGCGCACTACGGCCTCCCATTCGCCCCCGGAGAGGTTCAAACTGAAGTAGTGATAGTTCAGCTTGATGGGGATGGCGCCGGGGGGGGAGGGAACGTACGAAAATTGTATTCCGGGAAGAGCCGACCGAATCAACCTTTCGATGTTCGTGGCGGAGGAGACTTTGATGAGTTGGGGCGCCCGTTTGAGCAAGTCCGCCTCGGGCAGGTCAGCGCTGACGGCCAGGTAAAGCCGGGTATTGACGAGATACTTGTCGTTGGCAACAGCCGTTGCATAGATGGAAGGTTGCGTCAGCTTCAGCGGCAAGGAAACGAAGTTGCTGGGGACCACTGTTTCCAGCAGGGTGCGCAGCTTCTCGTCGAGATCGGTAAAGCAGCCGCCGAGATTGTCGTGGTCATAAAGGGGAAGGTCGCGAGGCTGCAGGGTCGTCGAGAAGGTACTCAGGGAGCCTCCCAGCGCCAGCATGGCCGTATACAGGCCTTCCGGGTGTCCCTTCTTGGATTCCAGAATATGTCGCAAGAAAGGGAAGTAGGTGTTGGCGGTGTACAGCAGCCAAAAGTTGGCAATGTCGGCGGCGGTAAAGTCTGCCAGGCTTAGATTCTTCTGCCGACGCATACCTGCCAGCGTGCTCCCCTTGGCGGCCAGAATCTCCACCAGCCGGCGCAGGATCGCCACCAGATATTCGCTGGCGGAGAGATCGAGCAAGGGGGGAACGAAGTGGGGGTCCATCTGGTAAGTCCCTGCCGTGGTCTTCTGAACACGCCCGATCCGCATCGTGGTGTTTCCCTGTTGCGGTTCACCCTCCACCAGCAGGCGGAAGTTCTTCTGGGCGATTTGCACCGGCTTTTCCGCTAATCCCGAATTCTCATCCCGTCGCAAGGCAACTTTGGCTTGATAGCGTGCACCTGTGCTTTTGTCACCCACGGTGACGTTGAGGCCACGATCTTGATATTGGGGAATAGCCAGGTAGACATCCAAAGACTCCTGGTCGGGCCCAAACGACGACGCCAGGTCTCGCGCGCCGGGAGGAGGATCGGAGTCAGGGATTTCAAACACCAAACCATCCGGGAACAGCCCGGTCGCCCGGGTCAGAAGCAGAGTGCCCGTCGCCAGTGCCGGGCGGTCGATTTGGAGTTCGGCGAAGCCCCACGGGCAGAACTGCAGAGCGACGAGTTTGAACTCCAATACGCTCTCCAGGAATCGGTCCTGGATCTGTAAATGCTGCGGCGTGAGGAAGGTTCCCTTCGCCCAGATAACCGGCTGGAGCTGTCTCATAACCCTTCAAACTAGCAAGACTCTCCGGTCAAAGTCAAACAGGAAATGAGGCGACTCCCCGGAGGGAGGATGCCTTGACCCGGATTTCTCACCACGGAAATGAAGGCCGGGGCACTAACCCCGCCGTTACAGGGCCGACCCGACCAATTTCGTCTCTTGCGCTCGGCGCAACTTTTCGGGGCCGATCGGGCGCGGGCGGCGTTGATTTGAACTTGCTCGCCGCGCTCGCTTGGAGGCTCTCTCAGAACTGGAGAAATCACAGTTTTAAGAACGATTAAGCCATAACTTGTGCTGTGCAAAAATATAAAATACCTAGTTTTGCAACAGCCTCCAAGGGGGCGAGGGGAGAGTGAAGCTGAACTTTAGTTCAGCATGTGCCGACCCTTCGCTCCTCACAGGGCAGGCTCTGAAACTCGGCGCTACTGCCGCGTGTGCTGACCCTTCAGCCAGCTCAGGGCAGGGTGTGAAGGTCGGCGCTACATTAGCACATGCCGACCTGCCAATCAGGCCGGGAGATCTGCCGGTCGGCGCTACTTCGGCCCGAATATCGCGCAACCTCTGCATTCTCGTACATTAATGCATGCCGACCTGTGCACATTTTGTCCCACCCTCCTCTGTTTTCATGCAGATAGTCGGTCCATCCTTCATTTTTAACGTCTCTTTGGATCAGCGCCCCGCTTCTGATCTGCATCAGCCTAACTTCCCTATTTTCAAAAGCTTGACTTTTTGCTTCTCCCAGCGGACTTCTCCCAATTCTCTGCTAACTCACTGCGAGTCGTAGGGGCGGTTCGCGAACCGCCCGTCTGCGCGCGAAACGGGCGAAAGATTGTAGCCCATGGCGCGAGAAGGTGTGAAAAAACAAACAATTTCACGCAAAGACGCCAAGGCGCAAAGACTCGCAAAGGACAACTGCTTTGTTCTCTTTGCGCCCTCTGCGACTTTGCGACTTTGCGTGAAATGCTTTTGCTCTTCCCGGGATTTTTTCACAGCTTCGCAAGCCGTGGGGAAATCGGCCCCCTGCTGCGCCCAAGCCCCGCTAGGGGCGAAAGAAATCACGGCCAAAGCAATCGTGACGCGGGGTAGTGCGCTTTTACGGTTTCAAAAACCTTATTGCCGAAGCTGGGATCAGCCGATAGTATTATCGATGCTGGAGCAATTAGAGCTAGGATGCTTGGAAGTCGCACACTCCATGGCAACCCCACCCATTTCGAGCAAGACGCAAACGATTGGGTGCGACCCGCTTCCTTTGCGGGCTGATTCAACTCTGATACAATCTGACTTGATGCAAGCCACGCTCACGAAGACCACTTCAACATTATGTTGCGGAGATTCCAGGGAGATGGACTGGATTCCGTCGGGGTCTGTCCACCTTGTCCTCACCTCCCCTCCCTATTGGACACTCAAAGAGTATCCCCGCCACAAAAGCCAGCTTGGGCTCATCGAAGATTATGACGCTTTTCACGATGAGCTCGACAAGGTGTGGAAGCATGCTTTTCGAGTTCTTGTCCCCGGAGGTCGCCTCGTCTGTGTAGTGGGAGATGTTTGCCTGTCCCGTCGTCGCCACGGCAAGCACTCCGTAATGCCCCTGCACGCTGACATTGTGGTTAGGGCTCGGAGGATCGGCTTCGACAACCTCAGCCCTATTTTTTGGTACAAAATCTCGAACGCCAGCTACGAGGTTGAGAACGGTTCCAGCTTCCTTGGCAAGCCATACGAGCCGAACGCCATCATCAAGAACGATGTGGAATTTATCCTGATGCTTAGGAAGCCTGGCGGTTATCGCCAACCGACTGACGAACAACGCGAAGCTTCCAAGCTGACGAAGGAAGAATACCAGCAATGGTTTCAACAGGTCTGGAATGGCCTGATGGGGGAATCCACGAGGTATCACCCTGCGCCGTATCCTGAGGAATTAGCTCACCGTCTGGTGAGGATGTTTTCGTTTGTTGGCGATACGATTCTTGACCCGTTTATGGGCACAGGAACCACGCTGTTAGCCGCTGCCAAGTGTGGCCGGAACAGTATTGGAGTTGAAATCGACCCTTCCTACATGAAAATGGCCAAAGCAAGGCTCGAGAAGGAACTCAGTACGCTTTTCGATCAGGAGCGGCCCTCGATCATCGTCCGCTGAATCGCCGCTCGTACAGACTTCCAATCCTTCCAACAAAATTCTCGTAATGGATGCTGTCTCCAGGCTGCGGAGCCAGTGATCCCTTTACGAGTTTTGCTGCCGACTCCCCGTCGTAATCCACCACAATTACCGCCAGGGCCTCCGGCTGGTCTTGGGTCTCCAGGGTCATTCCTCAGGGGAATTCTGGCGAAGATATTGATGGTGTCCTTTACGATCTTTTCCATATCAAATTTTGGCCTCACCAGCCCCTTAGCAAATTCGTCGGGGTTCTCGTACTTGGGCGAGACGTTGACCACCACGATGGCGCCGGCAATGCACTCGCGCCGATGGTTGTGCATGTGGTTCGAATACGCGATGATGTCTCCGTACCTGTTCTTCCTCGCCTTTCCGTGGGCCGTCATGATCGTTTTGTTTTCCACGGAGATGCACACAGAAATGAGGGGAAGCTTGAGCTTCTCAAAGAGAACGAGATCGACCGTCCTGACGGCGCTAGCCGTATTGACTTCGGAGTTTTTCTTGGGCGTCAGTGCCTCAGACTGAATTGCGGTTCGAATCGCCGGGCATGAGGTAATCAGGTCGGCGACCACGAACTCGGATAGGGCATTGGAGTTTTGCTGCGCTCTTGGGTTAAAGCCGATGTTCTGGTTCATCCAGCGGACATAGGATTCTGGGGCTCGCATGGTCCGCGCATGTTATCACGTGGTAGGTTAACGGGGTAGGGGGTTCGGGTTACGGGGCTCGGGACGGGCGCTCGGGATACGGGATTCGGGTTACGGGGCTCGGGACTAACTGTTAGCTGTAGGCTGTGAGCTGTTAGCTGTTAAATGTTAGCTGTCGACTGTGAGCTGTTAGCTAACCGAGGGTATCGACGGCGTGCCCCCGTGGCGGAGTTCAGCAACCTGTGGCTGATGACCAAGCTCGGATTGCGGCAGTTCTGCGTGCGCGGCTTGCAGAAAGCCCGCTGTGAGGTCCTCTGGGCTTGCCTCACCTACAACATTCAGCAATGGTATCGCCTGCGCTGGAAAGTGCGCCTGAACCCGCTGGCCGCCTGAGGAACCGGAATCCCGGGGATCGCCGCTGTCAAAGGCCCGAGCGCAAGACCGAAAGGCTGGGCAGAAAGGAAGATCACCGCATGAAGCCACCATAATTACTTTCCGTCGTCGACGATCAAAACCTTCAAAACACATCGTCGAAACTCCATCTCTCGATTGCCGAAGGTGATTCTTTCACAGCTTCGGACGCCCGTGCCACAGGTGATGACATGCTAACGCCCCATCCTCGTCCATCGTCTGCCCATCCGGGAAGCAGGGGAGTATACTCCTGGACGGCTTCCGCAAGGCAAGCGCGCACGGTCGGGAGCTAAATCCAAATCGAGGGGGACACACCATGTGGACACGAAGAGACATCCTGCGATTGGCTCTGGCCCTGCCCGCCGGGTCATGGCTCGCCCGCTATCAAGCGCTGGCCGCGCCCCTGCGCGGTGCGGTCAAGATCACCTCCGTCAAGACGCTGCAACTGGATCTTGAAGGCGATGGTTGCCTGGTGAAGATTGAGACTGACGCCGGGATTACCGGCTACGGAGAAACCGGGGTGGATGTGGCCACGGCGCGCGCCCGCATCCCGTTCTTACAGCTCGTGGGCGCCGACCCGCTCGCCATTGAGCGTCATTTCCAGGCGATGACGGGAGCCATTCATCCTTTCCTGCCGATCATCCCCTTGATCAGCGGAATTGACATCGCCTTGTGGGATGTGGCCGGGAAAATCCTGGATCTCCCCGTCTACAAGCTGCTGGGAGGACCGGTCCGCGATGGCGTGCAGTTGTATTCCCACGGGGATTATCTGAAGGACATGAGCAGCCCGGAGTCTTGCCGGGAGTGGGCGCAGATGATCCGCGAGCAGCCCGAAGGCTTCACGACGTATAAGATCGAGCCGTTGCAGGCCCTCGTCCCCCACGAACAGGCGGGCCCCACCGTCACCACCGCGCAACTGAAGCGCATCGCCCAGGGATTCGAGAATGTGCGCGCCGCCGTGGGCGACGACATCGACATCGCCGTCCATAGCCACAATCAGTGGGACACCCCCAGCGCGATTGCCATATCCCGCGCCACTGAATCGATGCACCCGTTGTTCTTTGAAGACCCGCTGAGCAGCGTCCAATACTGCGAGTCGTGGATGGCGGTCAAGCGGGAGACACGCACCCCGATTCTGACCGGGGAAAAACTCGAGATGGTCAAACAGTTCAAACCCTTTATCGATGCTCAGGCGGTCGACTTCATCCATCCCGATGTTTCCTACGCGGGTGGCATCAGCGGCTGCCGGAGGATCGCCGACTACGCGGCTTTATACCGCACGCCCATGGCCCTGCACAACGTGGGGACACTGGTGCGGACTTATGCCTCGGTGCAACTCGCCGCCGCGACTTCCAATTTCTACCGCTCCGAAAACCGTCTGGGCCGCCCGGGACGCATGCTCGAGAAGATGGCGCTGGGAAAGCCGCCGGTGGTCAGGAACTCGACCTTTCAGCTTCCTGATGGCCCCGGCCTCGGTCTCGAGATCGACCCCGCGTTCATGCGCGAGCACACGCCGCGTGGGGAAAACTGGGCCTGACCTGGACTTCTCACCATAAAAGGCAAAGTGCTCAGGCGATCGGACCTTGCTTGTTCCCGAACGCGGATCGTCGACGCCTAGCCCTTAGCGGCTTTCTCGCGGAGTCGACTGATAAGAAGGTGTCTGTCAACCAAGTAGATAATCGCTATAGCCACCATCGCGCAAAAACCGAAAAAGGTCTCGCGCGGGCTAGCCACCATCAGGGCTATGGGACTTGAGAAGGCCGCCGGGTACAGCAATAGTGCTATCCCCACGGCGAAAAGGAAAAGAATAGCAAGAGCCAGGAGCCATAGATTCTGCTCGCGACTTTCGAGCGAAAGCGGGTCAATCTGATCAAATATTTGCATAACGTCTTCTCCTCGCCATTCGGCGATGCGTCTTTCAATTTGGCCATCCCACAAGTCGGTTGCGATAATCCAGAGCCAGGGGTGGACCAGGGATTGCTTAAGTAACACTATTCCAAGTAGGCGTCTAGAGTACTAAGGTACTATCTGTGTAGGACCGCGACATCTAAGAGCAGTGACGAGTGCTGAGCAAGAAAGGCAGAAGAACAGTGACGAGTGACGAGATACAGAGTCCGAGGTCCGAAGCCGCGAATTGCAAATCGCAATTGCAGTGACAAGTGACAAGTGACGAGCGAGCGGTTCATTCACCCGATCACCCTGAGAGCAGTGGCAAGTGGCGAGTGACAAGTGCTGAGAGCAGTGACAAGTGACGAGTGGCGACTGAGCGTCCATTCATCCGATTCCTCTCACCCGAGCCCCGAATCCCTAATCCCTAGCCCCGAATCCCGAGCCCCGAATCCCTAATCCCGAACCCCTAATCCCGAGCGTGGAGGCATGCGGGCACGGAGTAACTTCATGACTCAGGACGCTAGTGGTTGAACTCCTGCTGGAGGCGTTCGACATTCTGCTTATAGTTCACGTTCTTGGGGTCGAGCGTGGAGGCGGCGCGGTATTCCTCCAGAGCGCCGCGCCGGTCGCCTTTCTGCTCCAGCGCGTCCCCGAGGCTGGCGTGCACGGCGGCATTATTGGGGTTTAAGCGCAGGGCCTCGCGTTCTTCCGCGATGGTTCCATCCAAGTCGCCCTTGGGTCCCAGCGCCAGGCCGAGTCCGGCGTGGGCCAAGTCATTATTGGGGTTCAAGTGCAGCGCCCCACGGTATTCGGCGATGGCGCCGTCCCAATCGCCCTTGTTGCGGAGCGCATCGCCGAGGTTGACGTGCCCCCGATCATCACCGGGGTTCAAGCGCAGCACCTCGCGGTATTCGGCAATGGCGCCGTCCCAGTCTCCCTTGTTTCCGAGGGCCACGGCGAGACTATTATGCGCCATGTCATTATTGGGGTTCAGGCGCAGCGCTTCGCGGTATTGGGCGATGGCGCCGTCCCAATCGCCCTTGCTTTCGAGGGCCGCCGCGAGGTTGTAGCGCGCCACGTCGTTATTGGGGTTCAGGCCCAGCGCGTCACGGTATTCGCCGATGGCGCCGTCCCGGTCGCCCTTGTTTCCCAGGGCCACGCCGAGGTTGGCATGGGCCACGTCATTATTGGGGTTCAAGCGCAGCGCTTCGCGTTCTTCCGTCATTTCTCCCACCCAGTCGTGCTTGCCTCCGAGCGCGGCGCCGAGGTCGGCGTGCGCCAAGTCATCGTTGGAGTTCAGGCGTATGGCCTCACGGTGTTCCGCCGCCGCGCCGTCCCAGTCGCTCCTTCCTGCCAGCGCCACGCCGAGGACGATATGCGCCATCACGCTATTGGGGTTCAAGCGCACCGCCTCGCGGGCGGCCGTCACGTCATCGTCCCACTTTCTTTGCCGGCCGAGGACCGAAGCCAAGCTCAAGTAAACCTCAGCATTGGGCGGGCCCGACGACAGGGCGGCGCGAAATTCCAGTTCCGCCTCGGCATACTGCCCTTTCAATTTGAGTTCCGCTCCGTGCGCCACGTGTTGCCGAACCTCGGCTTGGCGGGCTTGGGCGGCAGAATCAACGGTGACGGGCGGTATCACCTTGGCGCTCTTGAGCGCCGCCACCAAATCATCGTCACCACCGGCCGCATGCACTTCCTGGAGGTAATCGTCCTTCACCGTGAAGTCGATGCCGCGGTCTTTCACCAGCAACGTCACCCGTTGGCAGGGCGACTCGGCGGCGAGCTGGGCGAAAATCTGCACTTGGTTGATGGGCATTCTCTCGCGCACCGCTTTAAGAAAAACGTCCTTCGCGCCGGCGGCCTTGAGGGATTGGATATAATCCTCGGTCGGCGCGAAATCAATCCCGCGCTGCGTGATCATTTGCGCGCCCGACTCCTCTCCCAGTCCGGCCCGCACCATGTGATTGACCTCCTCCTGGCTGATCGGCTTGTTGGCGCGCAGCGCTTTAAGAAATGCTTCCTTCGCGCCCGCGGACTTGAGGCGTTTGAGGAAATCCTGTGTGGGCGTGAAATCAATCCCGCGCTGCACGATGAGCTTCACTCCCGAATCGTTTCCGAGCCCGGCTCGCACCATGTCAAGTACCTGTTGCTCGGTAAAAGGTTTTTCTTGCGTCCAAGCCGACGGGGCAAAGACCAAACCCATCGCTAGTATGATAAGCGTCAGCGTCTTCCGGAATTTCATGGCAACCTCGCGAGGATTTCGAGGATTAAGAGGCTCCATATTCTACTCCAAATGAGGGAAATTGCTACCTCGCGGATGGGCAGGTTTCTTGCCCGGCAAGAACCACAGGCAGGAGTGGCGAGCAACGCGCCCGGGTACTCTGTGGCTCCCTTGAGTCCGCATGGCTAACGGCTGAGGGGCCGCGGCCGGGGGGAAAGCGCGACGGATGCTGTGCGGGCCTTTACGAGAGAATATGCGCACCCGGCGTGTTACAGCGCGAGGGCAGAGCACAAGCCGGGCGCCTGCGGCGCCAGCTACCACGCCACCAAGCTGAACTGCAACCGCACCCTGCCCACGGCCACTAAGTCACCCTCTTTGAGTTCGACCTTGGCCTTCAGGGGAAGGCCGTTGACGGAAACCTTCTTGGCCGTTGGCGACAAGTAGTAAGCTTCGCCCTGCTTGATGATCATGGCGGCAATTTTCGGCGCGAACCAGCCCTTCAGCCGGATGGCGCACTCTTGGGATTTGCCGATCATCGCGGTGCGGGAAGTGAGGAGGAATTCCTTCTCCGACGTCTTGCCCTTGAGCACCGTCAGCTTGCCCAAACGCGTGGCGCGCGCGGTGGATGCGGCCGCCTTGCCCTTGGCGAATGCCTCCTGAAGTTCCCGCCGCATCTTGGTATCCAGGACCATGGTGCCCGTGAGCTTTATCGCCTCCTCTTCCGTGTCCTGCTGGGGTGTGCGGGCTTGCGGCCTCACCCCCGGGAGGTCTCGGGAGAAGCGCACGGTGTGCTTGCCCACGGTGATGACGTCGCCGTGAGTGAGCGGGGCCTGTGTAATCCGGACCCCATTAAGAAACGTTCCGTTCAGACTGCCCAGGTCCTGAACGTAATAGACTCCGGCCTGGGAGAAGATGCGCGCGTGGTTAAACGACACGGCGGGGTTGTCAATGAGAAGATCACCTTGCGGAGACCGCCCAATCGTTACAGGGTCCACACCAATCGCAAGTTCTTTCAAAACCGAATCCCCAAAGCTAAGTTTCAAAACCGGCATGGGTCACCTTCGGCAAAAGTGTAAACTTAATCCTGATTTTCTTGCTCTCCTATCCGACCGCAGTAGTATAAAGCAAACAATGTCATTCTGGAGCGAGTGATTTGAATTTACTTTCCTTGCCCCCCAAGGGGCCGAGGGAAGAAGAATTCTTGGTTTTGGTGCTGCGTTCATAACAGCAGGCGGCAGAGCCGCCCAATTGAGCGTAATTTGGACAAAGCTGGTCCCTTCCTGCGCCAGGGCAGGCTCCGACCGCCGCTACAAGAAAAATCAAAGTGACCCACTACCCGCACACATCTCCGCTGCCCACAACCGCGCGAGTCGTGATATACTTACAGCAGTGTCTACCCTGGTTTGAGTGACCCCGCTGCTGATGGTCGTTGGTCTCACCATGGTTTTCATTTTTCAGTCGTCAGTTATCAGTCATCAGTTGTCAGTAATCAGTCTGCAAGCGTCGTAAATTGGGCCAAAAGCAAGCATTAGCTCTGTCGCACGTCGCACGCGGGGGCTCGAACTGAGGACTGACAACTGATAACTGAGTACTCAAAAAGTGGATGACAGTTGACAAGGCACGGCATTATCAAGTAAAAATATAGGTTTGTAACCTGAGGATTCACACGGAGAGTAGAGTGGGGACTTATTTCGCCAAGGCGAGTAGAGGGCAGATTAACTGGAACGTCGTAGACGCAGAGGGTTGGGTGTTGGGACGGCTGGCGGCACGGGCGGCGCAGGTGTTGATCGGCAAAGATTCGCCGAACTACACCCCGCACGCGGATCACCGCAGCGGTCTGATCATCATCAACGCTGAAAAGATTCGGCTGACCGGGAAGAAGCTCGACCAAAAAATCTACCGCCACAACACCGGGTATCCGGGGGGGCTCCGGGAAATCACGGCGCGCAAGCTTTTCGCGACACAACCGGAAAGGCTTCTGCGCGAGGCGATTTACGGGATGCTGCCCAAAAATCGGTGGCGCGATCGCTTGGTAAAGCGATTGAAAGTGTACGTGGGATCGACCCACCCCCATACGGGGCAGTCCCCCCATGCGCTTTCCCTGGCGCGATAATTTGAATCCTTCAGAATCTCAACGAGAGATGTAGCGCCGCCCTTTAGGGCGGCACCTGCCGGGCTGAAGCCCGGCGCTACAAAGAGCGGAGTGACTGTGGCTGAGCTTGTCCAATTTATGGCAACAGGTCGTCGCAAGACGGCGGTAGCACGGGTGATTCTGCGCCCCGGCGAAGGCAAGATCGTGGTGAACCGCCAACCCTTCAACACTTATTTTCCTTCGGAAGCCCTGCGGGCGGAAGTGCAGTTCCCCTTGGTGCACACGGAGCTGGCGGGGAAGTTTGACATTTTGGTGAACGCCGCCGGCGGCGGAATCCACGGTCAGGCGGGCGCCGCCCAGCTTGGCATTGCGCGCGCCCTGGTGATTTTCAACGCGGAACTCCGCTCGCGTTTGCGCCAAGGCGGCTTCCTGACTCGTGACCCGCGAGCCAAGGAACGGAAGAAGTACGGACAAAAGGGCGCACGCAAGCGGTTCCAGTTCTCGAAACGGTAACAGCGCTTGAGGTGGTCAGACATAAAGTCCCAGTTCGAGCATAGTTGGGTTGATGGCCAGTGCTCACCATTAGTGGGGATTATCAGGCTATCCACAATGGGTTTTTGTGAGGAGGTAAGGGTTTGTCAAACATAACGATGAAAGAGTTCCTGGAGGCCGGTGTTCACTTTGGCCACCAGACCCGCCGATGGAACCCCAAGATGAAGGAATACATTTACGGGGAACGCAACGGAATTTACATTATCGACCTTCAGAAAACCCTTAAACTCTTCAAAGAGGCTGCGCGCTTTGTTACTGATCTTTCCCGGGAAGGGAAGACGATCCTCTTCGTGGGGACCAAGCGCCAAGCCCAGGACGCCATTGCCGAAGAAGCCACGCGTTGCGGGATGTATTACGTGAATCATCGCTGGCTGGGCGGGTTGCTGACTAATAACGCCACCATCCAGAAGTCCATCCAACGCCTGCGGGAGTTGGATGAGATGAGCAAGGACGGGCGTTACGACCTACTGACCAAGAAGGAAGTGCAGCGGCTGGAGCGCGAGCGGAAACACCTGGAACAGAACCTGGCGGGCATCAGGGATATGCCGGGATTGCCGGACACCCTGTTTGTCGTGGACTCCCACAATGAGGATATCGCCGTTAAGGAAGCGCGCAAGCTGGGAATCCCCGTGGTCGCCATCGTTGATACCAATTGCGATCCGGACCTGGTTAATCACGTGATTCCCGGAAACGATGACGCGTTGCGAGCCATTCGGCTCTTCACCTCGCGCATCGCCGATTCCATCCTGGAAGGGCGCCAGGCCGCGGAAGATAAGCGGCTTGAGGATGAAAAAGTTGCGGCGGAGAAAGCTGCTGAGGAACTTGAACAACAGCGTCTGGAAGCGGCCATTGCCGCCGGGGAGATACCCCCACCGGGTTATGAGGGCAGGGAACAGGATTTTGCGGTGGACCCTGAGACTGGCCTGTCACCGGCTATTCTGGCCGCCGAGGAAGACCTCGACGGCCGTGTGCGTACCCCCAAACTAAAGCGGAAGCCGGGCGGCGAACTGAAGCCCCGCGGGCGTGGGGCGTCTGATCTTCAGTAGCACCCGCGAATTCAGATGACGACCCCTGGAGGCAAGCGGGGCGAGGAGCAACGCCTGCCCTTTTCGTGTCGGGAGGATTTAATCGAGAATGAGTGTTACCCCGGAACAAGTGAAGAAATTACGCGAGATTAGTGGGGCTCCCATGATGGAGTGCAAACGGGCCCTCGAGGAAGCTCAAGGTGAAATGGAGAAAGCTTTCACTGTGTTGCGCAAACGCGGCTTGGCTACGGCGGCAAAGAAGGCCGGGCGGACAACGTCCGAGGGCGTGGTCGGTTCGTATATCCACGCGGGCGGCAAGATCGGCGTCCTGGTGGAAGTCAATTGTGAATCCGACTTCGTAGCGCGTCACGAGGAGTTTCAGCAATTGGCGCATGACCTTGCCATGCAGATTTGCGCCACGGACCCGCGCTTTATTCGCAAGGAAGATGTTACCCCGGAAGTGCTGCAACGTGAAAAGGAAGTGCTGCGTTCACAAGCTGCGGCCACCGGCAAGCCGGAAAATGTGCTGGACCGGATCGTGGAAGGCAAGCTGGGGAAGTTCTACGAGGATAACTGCCTGTACGAGCAGCATTTCATCAAAGACAGCAGCGGCGGGCTGACCGTGGGCGAGTTGATTGCCTCCAAGATCGCCAAATTTGGGGAGAATATCAACATCAGCCGCTTTTCGAGATTGAAGGTTGGCGAGTCGGCAGCGAAGCCCGCTGCTGAGCCTGCGCCGGCGGCATCGGCCTAGCCAGAGGCGGCGGAATCGAGCCGCTCGCGCGGCCAACGCTTTCGGAAAGGGAAGGTTGAGAAGTATAGGCCGCGGCGAGACCGCGGTCCGTGACCACATGAGCCAACCGGCATTTCGACGCATCCTGCTGAAGTTGAGTGGCGAAGCCCTGATGGGCAAGCAGGGGTTCGGCGTTGATCCGGAAGTGGCATCGAGGATTGCCGAGGAAGTTTCGGAAATCCGCAGCATCGGCTTGGAAGTCGCCGTGGTCGTAGGCGGGGGCAATTTCATCCGCGGCGTGGCGGCGTCGGCGATGGGGATTGACCGCGTCGTCGCCGACAACATGGGCATGCTGGCAACCGTCATCAACGCCCTGGCCCTGCAAGACGCTCTGGAGAAAAAAGGGTCGCATACGCGGGTGGTCACGGCGATTGAAATGCGCGAGATTGCCGAGCCCTTCATTCGCCGCCGCGCGATCCGCCACTTGGAAAAGAAACGCGTGGTGGTTTTTGCCGCGGGAACGGGAAACCCTTATTTCTCCACCGACACCGCAGCGGCGCTGCGGGCCATGGAGATCAAAGCTGAGGTCATCCTGAAGGCAACCAAAGTGGACGGGGTTTACGATGCCGACCCCAAGAAGTTCCCGGAAGCGAAGATGTTTGCCGAAATCACTTACCTGGAAGTGCTTTCACGGAGTTTGGCGGTGATGGACACGACAGCGATCTCCCTCTGTATGGACAACCGCATGCCCATCATCGTGTTTAACCTGAATGTTCCGGGTAATCTGAAGCGGGTGGTTTTGGGTGAAAAGGTAGGTTCTTTGGTCGCCCCCTGAAGGCCGGGAGGGAAAGGCGGGTAACATGATTAAGGAAACGATGTCACAAGCGAAAACCCGCATGGCGAAGGCAGCGGAGGATTTGCGAGTGGAAATCGCGGCGGTCCGAACCGGCCGCGCATCCACGGCCTTATTGGAACACCTGAAAGTGGAGTATTACGGGACGCCCACACCGCTCAATCAAGTGGCTACCTTGGGAGTTCCTGACCCCGCGATGCTGACCGTGCAACCCTGGGATCCGAGCCTGCTGTCGGTGATTGAAAAGGTTATTCGCTCCTCGGACTTGGGTTTGAATCCGGTGAATGATGGCAAGATTTTGAAGGTGCCCATTCCTCCTCTTAATGAGGAACGGCGCAAGGAACTGGTGAAACACCTTCACAAGGTGATGGAGAATCATCGTACTGCCGTCCGCAATATCCGGCGCGATAGTAATGAGGCGTTGAAAAAGCTTCTGAAGGGCAAGAAAATCTCTGAGGACGATGAACGGCGCGGCCTGGAGGAGATTCAGAAGCTGACCGACGAGTTCATGGAAAAACTGGAAGGTCAGGCGAAGAGCAAAGAACGGGAAATTATGGAATTGCGTTGAAAATTTCAGCTTTCCCGGCACGCAAACCCTTGACAGTTTTTTATTAGTTCTGTTACATTTGTAACGATTTGGTGTGAGCCAAATTACAGCCCATACATGTGTCCGTAAAACGCGACGCTAAGTGGGGAGTAGCGAAAGGTCTTAGAATGCCCACCTTTAGTCAGATGGTTCGTCTCGGCCGGAAGTCGCCACGTTATAAGACTTCCAGCCCGGCGTTGCAAGGCTGCCCCCAGAAGCGCGGAGTATGTATTCGCGTGTATACGCAGACGCCCAAGAAGCCGAACTCAGCGTTGCGGAAGGTTGCGCGCGTGCGTTTGACCAACAGCATGGAAGTGACCACGTACATTCCGGGAGTGGGTCATAACCTCCAAGAGCACTCCATCGTGTTGATCCGCGGTGGTCGCGTCAAGGATCTGCCCGGCGTTCGTTATCACGTCATCCGGGGCACCCTGGATTCCGCCGGGGTCGCGGATCGCCGGCAAGGGCGGTCCAAGTATGGAGCCAAGCGGCCGAAGGCTGCTTGAGGAAAGAAGCTATCAGCTCTCAGCTTTCAGCTAAAGCCGTAGCTGAAAGCCGAAAGCTGAAAGCTGAGAGCCATTAAATGCCACGTAAAGGTACGGTTGAACGTCGAGAAACGGGTCCCGATCCGGTATACGCCAATCCTCTGGTGCAGAAGCTCGTCAACTGCGTCATGTTTCAAGGCAAGAAGAGCGTTGCCCAGAATATCGTGTACGACGCCTTTGAGTTGATCAAGCAGCGGGCCAATGACGACCCCCTGAAGGTCTTCAAGAAGGCGGTTGATAACGTCAAGCCAGCCCTGGAAGTAAAATCACGGCGAGTAGGCGGAGCAAACTACCAGGTGCCGGTGGAAGTTAATCGGAATCGTCAGACCTCCTTGAGTCTCCGATGGATCATCGGTTATGCGCGTGAGCGGGGGGAAAAGTCCATGGTGGAAAAGCTCGCCGCGGAG
>Ga0181539_1001348_pt1 | contig 27310 bp, 22 predicted proteins | sample PEATcosm2014_Bin_46_FD_119767 | JGI IMG/M metagenome (GOLD analysis project Ga0181539, IMG submission 119767) | Peatland microbial communities from MTU Mesocosm Facility, Houghton, MI, USA - PEATcosm2014_Bin23_60_metaG | ecosystem: Environmental > Terrestrial > Soil > Wetlands > Peat | place... | reverse complement strand
CTCGATTCTGCTGATCGAGCAGAATCTGGTGGAGGCGCTGGCGGTATCCAGCCGCGGCTATGTGCTCGAAACCGGCCGGGTAGTGCTGGAAGGTCCCAGCGAAGAGCTCGCGGTCAACCAAGAAGTTCGCGCCGCATACCTCGGGATCTGATGTATTGGTGTAGTGTCCCCGAAGGTTTAGGTAGTACAAGCGGACGCTTTCTAATCTCTGTGGCCGCTCGCAATCCGGGAAGCGGGCTAAGTTTTAGAGATAAACCTGCACTGGTAAACTTATGATAATAAATGTCTTATCATATGTTTTCATGCTAGAGTCAGTGTGTTGATTCTAGCATGAGTAGCCTGTATACTCACATGCCATGCAGGTTATTTCATCGGAAGACATCCTTGAGCGAGTTCGGAGCGAGAATCCCTGGTGGGAAAGCGATCGCGCCACCAGTGAAGCCCATCGGAAGATGAAGCGCCGCCCGTACTTTGATCTCTTCTACCCGTTGCTGACGCAGTCGGTGCGCCGGGCCATCGTTTTGATGGGACCTAGGCGCGTCGGCAAGACAGTGATGATTTATCACGCAGTCCAAAAGCTCATCGACGATGGCATTCCACCTCAAGCAATTTGCTATTTTTCCGTGGATCACCCCATCTACAACGGACTCAGCCTGGAAAAGCTGCTTGAATATTATGGACAGGCTAGTGGGGTGAATTACAAATTAGACGATGTTTTTGTCTTCTTTGATGAGATCCAATACCTGCGCAATTGGGAGATTCATCTCAAATCTGCGGTTGATACCTACTCTAAAATCAAATTCATAGCCTCCGGCTCTGCTGCTGCGGCATTGCGGCTGAAGAGTACAGAATCAGGAGCCGGACGTTTTACCGATTTTTTGCTCCCCCCTCTTACTTTTCACGAGTACTTGTATCTTTTGGATAAGACAAACCTCGTTGAAGAGCTGCCACCGAAGGAGCACCGTAAAGGCGAGACCACATTTTTCGAAACGAAGAACATTGAAGAACTGAACGAACGATTCATTTCCTACCTGAATTTTGGAGGCTATCCAGAAGTGATCCTGTCTCCTACTATTCAGGCTGATCCAGCCCGGTTCATAAAGAGCGACATTATAGATAAAGTGCTGTTACGGGATTTGCCCAGCCTCTATGGTATTAGCGAGATTCAAGAGCTAAATTACCTGTTCACGACGTTGGCTTTCAATACCGCGAATGAGATTTCTCTCGGGGAATTATCGGTAAACTCTGGCATGGCAAAGAATACAATCAAAAGATATATCGAGTATCTTGAAGCCGCATTTTTGATAAAGATTGTGCACCGCGTAGACCATAATGCAAAGAGATTCCGCAGGGCCAATTTTTTCAAGATTTACCTGACGAATCCCTCGATGCGCGCCGCCCTTCTCTCGCCGATAAAGAAAGATGATAGCGCGGTCGGATCACTCACCGAGACAGCAGTTTTTTCTCAGTGGTTCCATAGCACTAATGTAAATCTCTATTACGCCCGATGGCAAGACGGCGAAGTGGACATCGTAAACCTAAATCAGCAAAGGCAAAAGCCGCTATGGGCGGTCGAAGTGAAATGGTCGGATCGTTACTGTGACCATCCCGACGAGTTGAAAAGCCTCGTTAGTTTTTGTAACGCCAATGGTCTAAAAAACACTTTGGTTACCTCGATGACGCGGAATATTTTTTGTGAGCAAGATGGTGTGAAAATAGAATTTGTCCCCGCGAGTCTGTACTGCTATACGGTTGGACACAACTTAGTCCGTCGCAAGTTCCAGGACGAGCCGCTGCGAGCGAAAATTGCCTCAGATGAGGCGGAGTCCGAGGGGTGATTCCATGTTCGCGGCCGCGCTGCGGATGGCAAAATTGCCGATGGTTGTGCGTACGCCTCACCCAAGCGAGGAGCCAACCAGGCTGAACAGCAGTACGGCGAGCACGAACAAGGTAATGCAAACGTAGAGCTTGTCTTTTTCAAACGCGAATGCCACGGCCGAAAAGACGACTCGCGCCACAGGCGTGGCGATCAGCAGCAGTACTCCCAGTTGAATGATGGCGCGCCCGCGGAATTGGCGGCAGCCGGCAAGGATGCCTTCGACGGTACTGAGCTGGACGGTTTCGCCATGGAAGCTCTTGTAATCGGGCAGTGGCGCTCCCCCATTCCGAATCAGGTAGATGACCGCCCCGAAGAACACGACGGCGCCAGCGATCATAACTCCCAGCCGAAGCAGGATGCCAATAATCAATTCCATCCGCCGGTCGCCCCACTCGTGTACGTTCATAATGTTCCTCTGATTCCGTTGATGATCATTTCAATCCCAAGGACGACGATCACCAGGCTGAAAACAAGACGCAGCGATTTTGTTTTCGCTTTTACCAGGAGCTTCGCCCCGGTGAGCGAACCGGCAAGCACCCCCAGCATCACCGGCATCGCCAATCCGGGATCGATATAGCCGCGGCTGAGATACAGCCCCGCGCTTGCCGCCGCCGTCACGCCGATCATGAAGTTGCTGGTGGTGGTCGAAACCTTGAACGGGATGCGCATGGCCTGATCCATGGCAAGCACCTTCACGGCGCCCGAGCCAATACCGAGCAAGCCCGACAGCGTGCCCGCCGTAAACATAAGGCTGAATCCAGCCGGCACATTGCACACGCAGTACGACCGCGGCCCATTGGGGGTCGGATAGCTTCCGCTCAAGCGTAGTTTTTCCGACAGCGAGCCGCATTCCTCCGCCGTCGGTTGCTCGCGTTGTTTCCTGCTGGAGAGATAAGCCGAGACAAGCAGCACCACGCCAAAGATCACCGCGATTGCCCGGGCGGATACCATGGTGGCGATCATGGCGCCGAGAATCGCACCCACGGTGGTCGCAATCTCCAGGAACATACCGATGCGAATGTTGGAGTAGCCTTCACGAACGTAAGCGGCTGCCGCACCGGAAGAGGTGGCGATCACCGAGATGAGCGAGGCGCCAATCGCATAACGAATGTCTACCCCAAAGGCCATTGTGAGCAGAGGGACGAGAACAACTCCGCCGCCCAAGCCGGTCAGAGCTCCCACCAATCCAGCCATAAAAGACGACACAGCGACCAGCACTGTGAAAACAAGAATCGTCATTTGGTTTCGAAACCTTCGCCGCCTCGCGACAAGTGCAGACAAGTGAAAGAGAATTATAGCGTTCCGTGATGTTGGCGTGGAGAGCGGAGCATTTCCGAGACTGATATAACCTGAATCATCCACCGCCGAACCGCCCCCGACTCTATACGGGCACGGCTGTTGCGGTTGTGCTGAAGGCGGCCTCTCCTTTCGTGGAGCCGTTCCGCTGCTTGTGACTTTCGTAACTCTCGCGCTTAGCTTTTTTCGGCATACTCATCCGAAACTGCCAAAGACTCTCAGTGTTTGACTCTGCGAGGGCTTTACCAGAAGTTTACAGGAACTTTACTTTCCGGGCCCCACGCCAAACTGACGAACAAAATTGAGAGGGCAACGGACTATGAGGCGGTCGACCATTTTCTTGCTATGTGCAATGTTGTCGGGGTTGCTGCTGCTGATGGCATGCAGCGGAGGTTCCAGCAGTGTCACATCTTCACAATCGGGCACTGTGAATCTGATGGTAAGCGACGCCTCGACAGAAGATTGGGCAGTCATCGGCGTGAAGGTGCTGAGCATTACCCTGACCCCGCAGGGCGGTGGGAGTCCGGTAACGGTCTATACTGCTCCGACGCCGGCGCCCATCGTCAATCTGGTGCAGTTGGATCAGGTCTCCGAGATACTTGGAAATGCGTCGATACCGGCGGGGGCCTATACCAGTGCCACCCTTACCATCAGCACCAATTCCAGCGACGTTGTCCTGATTCCTTCGAATAATCCCGAAACCGGATTTGCGGGTACGGCCGGAGTGCAGATTCCGTCAGGCCAAATCCAGGTGCAACCCAAGGGCAGCACGACCGTGAACGTGCCCGTGAACTTTGTTTCGCCACTCGTGGTTACGGGCGGCCAGAGCAGCGCCCTGGATCTCGAGTTTGACCTTTCTCATCCCGCGTTCATCGTCTCTTATACGCCTGTGAGCGGAACCATCCTTTGGTCCGTGAACTTCAACCCCGCGCTGCGCCATCATCCGATCCGCGACATCACCAGCTTGGTGCTGCGCCACATGTACGGAAGCTTCACCTCGGTGTCGTCCGACAACTCGTCCATCACCATTACGAAGGTTTATCCGACTGAACCGGTGGTCTCGCCGGAAACCGCCGTCGCGACCGACCAGAGTTTGCAGATTCTAGCCGACAACAGCTCAAATGGAACCTACTTCTACGACCTCGATGCCAAGACCAGCATCGTGATCAAGGACTTCTCGACGGTTGCGCCGGGTCTGAAGAACAGATATGTCCGGGTCGCTGCGCGCTATCAGCAAAACGGCACGCTGGTGGCGACGCGCATCTGGGCCGGCGCAGCCTTCAATACCGTCTGGATCAATCCTGAAGGCCACGTTCTGAACGTCGATACGACCCACAATACCATCACGGTGGAGAGTGAAACGCCGCAAAATCCGATCACTATGACTGTGGGCCCAAGTACACAGTTCTTCTTTGGCGGCACACTGATCGGGACGGGGCCGAGCTTTCTGTCTAATTTGGCTCGCGGCTTCAAGGTCGACATCGGTGCGGACCTGACAACGCCCTCGTTGGCTGATTTCGTCGACATCCAGATCGCCAGGTACGACGGAGCAATCCAAGCGGGTGCGACGACTACGAGCTTCACTTATGTTCGCGACTTCGCCAACGTGGCCGATGATTACACGCAAGCTCTAGGGTACATCACCAACACCACGGCGAACGGACTCGATGGAAGTGGTAATCCCGTTAGTGGCTTTAAGTGGTGGTATTTCGCTCACCCAACAGGGACGATGGATTCGCTGAATAATAGCTCCAATCCGATACAGGATTTTGTCACCACGGGCGTCGGAACGGTGAACTACGGCGGCACGCTGGGCACACAGCGGGTGGCGGGCCAGAGCTATGCCAGTTGGGGCACGAACGCGTGGCTGGCTAATTGGACCGTGCTGTTGCCTACGCCGGCGCCGCTTTCCACGGTGACCACCCCGGCAAGCACGTCAGGCAGTTTAGTGACATTCGGCATGACCCCGGTTGCTCCCGGAAGTTCCGCGGTTACTGTAAACATGAGCAGCCAGTCACAGAATGCCACGCTGGTCTATCAGGTGGACAGGAGGGCCGGCATTACGACCATTACCGCGCAGGATATTACGCAACCGAGCGTGCTCAATACCGTCATGGCAAATCTGAACAGCGGCGCTCTTGTAAAGGTATACGGGGTGCCGCAGTTGGCCGATTTGCAGGCGTACGTGCTGTTCTACTACACGTTTGACACGGCACAGAATGCGCCGTCGAACTAAGGCTTAAGGTTTTTTCGAGATCGCCGCCCTTCGCGGGGCGGCGTTTTTTGGGGGTGCGCAGGCGAAGGTCGCGTACCACATCCTGATTTTTAGCCAGCGGCTCTGATTTGACTCTTTGATTAACAGCGAACGGCCCTTTAAATGCGTAATGAGGCAGTGTTTTTGCTGGCTCCGTAAGGTTCTCCATCCGGAGCGGCTCAACCTTCATTCGCAGCCGTTCGATGTCAATAGAGGCACGTCAGATAATCATTTCTTGTCGAAATCGCGGAGGATTGGTAGGCTGCCGGTAGCAGATGTAAATCTGCATTCCAAACAACAATAACTCCGCTCCGCACCGTGAGGCCAGAAAAAGTCACACAATGCGGGGCTTTTTTGTGTTTGGAGTTTCGCGAAAGCCAGCGTAGCTGAGAAACTATGAAGGCAAGCGAAAGCGAACAGTCGTGAGCAAACCCAATCCGATTATCGCCATCCATGGGGGAGCAGGAGCCATTGCCCGCTCCGAGATAACAGCCGAACAGGAGCGAGACTATCTGGAAGCGCTGCATGCTATTGTGCTCGCCGGCCAGAAGTTGCTCGCCGACGGAGCGAGCGCGCTCGACACGGTCACGGAGAGCGTCCGTCTGTTCGAAGATTGTCCTTTGTTTAATGCGGGCAAGGGAGCCGTCTTTACCGCCGCCGGGACGCACGAATTAGACGCCTCGCTGATGGATGGCAAGGCGCTGGCGGCCGGCGCCGTGGCTTGCGTCCGACGGCTGCCGAATCCGGTGCTGGCGGCGCGGGCCGTCATGGAGCACAGCGGTCACGTGCTGATGGCGGGCGAGGCCGCCGAAGCGTTCGCGCACGCTCTGGGCTTGCCGCTGGTCGAGCCGGAATACTTCTACACGGAGTTTCGTTACCGGCAATGGCAGCGCGCCCGCGGCGGCTCCGGTACCCTGCTCGATCACGATGCCCAAACAGATCCGAGGCTGACGCCGCGCGGGTTGGATTCGGGAAAATATGGCACGGTCGGCGCGGTTGCGCTCGATGCGGAAGGCAATCTGGCCGCGGCCACGTCCACCGGCGGCATGACCAACAAGCGGGAGGGACGGGTTGGAGATTCTCCGATCATCGGTGCAGGCTGCTACGCAAACAACCGCACCGCAGCCGTCTCCGGGACGGGCATGGGCGAGATGTTCATGCGCGCGGTGGTGGCTTATGATGTGTCGGCGCAGATGGAGTACGGCGGAAAAACGCTGCAGCAAGCCGCCGAGCACGTGGTGTTTGAGAGGCTGCCGCGCATCGGAGGGCGCGGGGGATTGATAGCCGTCGATCATCTCGGGAACGTTGCCATGCCGTTCAACACCGAAGGCATGTACAGAGGTTTCGCGCGCGTCGGGCAGACCCCGGAAACAGCCATCTACGGCAACGAATAAGCGGCACAAAGCCCAGGAACGGGTGGGACTGATATTATCGCGGTACAAGTGGACCTGTGATAGACATGACACAGAGTTCATCGCGAGCTTCATCGACGAGGACGCCAGGGGGCCGGGATTGAACAGTGCGGAGACCGCTGCGTCGGCCAGGATTCTCGACGTACAGCAATTGACGGTGCACTTTACGACCTCGGAACGTAAGGTCGAGGCGGTGCGCAATCTCTGCCTGCACGTTGACCGCGGCGAAACGCTCGCGATCGTTGGTGAATCCGGTTCGGGCAAGTCGGTCTCGGCTTTGGCCATCATGCGGCTGGTTGAGCACGGCGGCGGGCGCATCATCGGCGGCCAGATGCAATTCCATCGGCGCGACGGCCGCGTGCTGGACCTGGCACAGGCCACGCAATCCGCCATGCGCGAGCTGCGCGGCGCGGACCTGGCAATGATCTTCCAGGAGCCAATGACGTCGCTGAACCCTGTCTTTTCCGTCGGCGAACAGATTGCCGAATCGATTCGGCTGCACCAGGACAAGGACGGGGCGGAAGCGCGTGCGGAGTCCCTGCGCATGCTCGAACTGGTCCGCATCCCCGAATCGCGGCGAGTGCTTGGCCGCTTTCCGCATCAGCTCTCCGGCGGCATGCGGCAGCGCGTGATGATCGCCATGGCACTCTCCTGCCGGCCGTCTCTGCTGATCGCGGACGAGCCCACGACGGCGCTGGACGTGACCATCCAGGCACAGATTCTGCAACTCATCCGCGAATTGCAGCGCGAGATGAACATGGGCGTGATCTTCATCACGCACGATATGGGCGTGGTGGCCGAGATTGCGGACCGCGTGCTGGTGATGTACGCCGGCGAGCGAGTCGAAGAAGGATCGTCGGACCAGATCTTCGCCGAACCGCGCCATCCTTATACGCGGTCGCTGCTGTCGGCGGTTCCGCGGTTGGGCGCGATGCGGGGGACAGATGCTCCGGCCAGGTTTCCGCTGTTGGCGCCGAACGACGCACCGCCGGCGGAATCCGAGATAAACACATCTTCTTCGAGCGCCCGGAGGGCTCCGGACGAAGTCTCCATCGATAACACGACCGGAACTGGTTGCATAAATGCATTATGGAAAAATGAACAATTCCCTCAGGGGCTAAAGCCCGCGCCAATACCGGCTCTGGACGGCGCGGCTAAAGCCGCGCCCCTTCAAAGAAATATTTATGCAACCAGTTCTGGGCCTGGGCCGCTATTGGCCGTTCGCAAGCTCACCACGCGCTTTGACGTTCGCACCGGCATCTTCGGCCGGGTAACCAGCCGTGTGCATGCGGTGGAGCAGGTCAGCTTCGATCTCTATGCGGGCGAGACGCTGGCCCTGGTGGGCGAATCCGGATGCGGCAAGTCAACCACCGGAAGATCACTGCTCAGACTGGTTGACATTGCCGGCGGGGAAATCGAGTTCGACGGCCGCGACATCACGCAGCTCTCCGGCAAACGGTTGCAGGTGCTGCGCCGGAACATTCAGGTTGTCTTCCAGGACCCGTATGCTTCCCTCGATCCGCGGCTTACGGTTGGCTACACGATTATGGAGCCACTGCTGGTGCATCGCGTGGCAACCAGGGATGAAGCGGAGCGCCGGGTGGCGTGGCTGCTGGAGCGCGTCGGACTGCTGCCGGAGCACGCGCAACGCTACCCGCATGAATTTTCGGGCGGACAGCGGCAGCGCATCGCGATTGCGCGCGCGCTGGCGCTGAATCCGAAGATCGTTATTGCCGACGAGTCGGTCTCGGCGCTCGACGTTTCGATCCGGGCGCAGATTATCAACCTGCTGCTCGATCTTCAGCGCGATCTTGGCATTTCGTTTTTGTTCATCTCGCACGACATGGCGGTGGTGGAACGGGTGAGCCATCGCGTGGCAGTGATGTACCTGGGGCAAATCGTCGAAATCGGCCCGCGCCGCGCGATCTTTGAAGATCCGCGACATGCCTACACGCGGGCACTGCTCTCCGCCGTGCCGATTGCCGATCCGGCGCGGCGTCATTTGCCGCGATCCTTGCTGGCAGACGAAATGCCCAGTCCGATTCGGGCCGTCGGCGACGAACCGGAGGTTCAGCCCCTGAAGCAGGTGAGCCCCGGACATTTTGTCGCCACTCACAGAATTAGCGGTATGTATTAGCGGGTCCCCGGCGAGCTCGCTCGTTGGGGCAATTCGTGCAGTCACCCCCAACGGCGGCAACTGGTGCCTCTGCCGGGGATCTCGATAAGGAGACGACAGATGCGAAGAATAAGATCAAATGCAGGCTGGTTTGCAGTGCTGGCGCTCGCGATGACGGTGACGTTTGCCGCCGCTATTCCGGCGTGGGCCGAAAAGATTCCGGTGATAGCCACCGAGCAGGCTCCGGTCACGATGGACCCCTACGACGCTAACGACACCATCTCGCAAGCCATCGCGAAATCGTTTTACGAGGGACTCTACGGCTTCGACAAGGACATGAAGATGGTGCCCGTGCTGGCCACCGGTTACACGGTCAGCAAGGACGGGCTGGTTTATACGCTCAAACTTCGCCAGGGAGTCAAATTCCAAGACGGCACCGATTTCAATGCGGCCGCGGCGAAAGTCAACTTCGACCGCGTGACCAACCCGGCCAATAAATTGAAGCGCTATAGCCTGTACGAGCCGATCGCGAAGATTGAAGTCGTGGATTCCTACACCATCCGCTTTACGCTGAAGGAACCCTTTTCGGCGTTCATGAATACGCTGGCGCATCCCGCGGGAGTCATGATTTCTCCGGCCGCGCTGCAGAAATACGGCAAGGAAATATCGTTTCACCCCGTGGGCACCGGACCATTCGAATTCGTGGAATGGAAGCAGCCCGATTACGTAAAGGGCAAGAAATTTGCCGGCTACTGGAAAAAGGGTTATCCCAAGGTCGACGGCATCGTGTGGAAGCCGGTGCTCGACAACAATACCCGCACGGTCGTGATGCAAACCGGCGAGGCGAATTTTGCCTTCCGGATTCCCCCCGAACAAGCGGCTGTTTTGCAATCTAAACCCAACCTCGTGGTCGAGGCCACGCCGTCGATTGTGGCGCGCTTTCTCACCATGAATGAGCTGCAAAAACCTTTCGACAACCTCAAGGTGCGGCAGGCCATCAACTATGCGATCGATAAGGAAGCCCTGGTCAAAGTCGCTTTCACCGGCTATGCGGTAGCGGCAGTGGGCGTGGTGCCGCCGGGCGTGGAGTTTGCGACCAAGCTGGGTCCCTGGCCGTACGATCCCACGAAAGCCCGCGCTCTGCTGAAAGAAGCGGGGTATCCGAATGGCTTCGAAACCGATTTGTGGTCGGCCTATAACAATACGACAGCGCAAAAAGTGATTCAGTTTGTGCAGCAGCAGTTAGCCCAGGTCGGAATCAAAGTGAGGGTACGCGCACTGGAGACCGGCGAAAACGTCGAGAAGGTGCTGGGCGCTGCCGATCCAAAGACGGCGCCCGTCAGGCTCTATTACGCGGGCTGGTCGAGTTCAACAGGCGAGGCCGACTGGGCTCTGAAGCCCTTGCTGGCGTCATGGTCGTGGCCGCCGAAGAGTTACAACGCGGGCTACTACAAGAACGATCAAGTCGATGCCGACATAGCCGACGCTCTCAAGACGACCGACCACGCGAAGAAAGCCAGCCTGTATGCCGACGCGCAAAAGCGGATTTGGGACGATGCGGCATGGGCCTTTCTAGTCACCGAAAAGAACCTTTCCGCGCACAGCAAGAACGTTTCAGGCATTTACGTGATGCCTGACGCGTCGTTCAACTTCACCGAGATCGACATGAAATAACAGCCGTACGCTTCCCGCCCGGTGGCGCCGGTCACAAGCGCCGCCGGGCTTTATCTCACCGTAAACGCGCGAAACCTGACGGATTCATGTTCAGCTATTTTTGCAAACGCCTGCTCGGCCTGCTTCCCACGCTTGTGATCGTGGCTGTGCTGGTGTTCTGGTTCGTGCACCTGCTGCCCGGCGATGCGGCGCGGCTGGCTGCCGGTCCGGAAGCGGACGAGTTTACGGTCGCCATGGTCAGGCACGATCTCGGGCTCGACCTTCCACTGCATCAGCAGTTCGCGCGTTTTTTCCGCAATGCGCTACACGGCGATTTTGGCATGTCGATCCGCTCCAAGCGGCCTGTCTCGCTCGAAATCGGCGATCGATTCATGCCGACCTTGCTGCTCACCATCGCCAGCATGGCGTGGTCGGTGGTGTTCGGGATGGGAATCGGCATAGCCTCGGCGGTGTGGCGGAATCACGCGCCGGACCGTCTGGGAATGACGCTGGCGGTTTCCGGCATCTCGTTTCCTTCCTTTGCTCTCGGCATGCTGTTGATGGAAATTTTTTCGGTGTGGCTGGGCTGGCTGCCGGCCATCGGCGCCGACTCCTGGCGCAACTACATCCTGCCTTCGCTGACGTTGGGAGCGGGCGTTGCCGCGGTCATGGCGCGCTTTACGCGGTCGTCGTTTATCGACGTCATGCAGGAAGATTACGTCCGCACCGCTCGTGCCAAGGGCCTGCGCGAAAGCGTCGTGGTGGCGAAGCATTGCCTGCGCAATGCGTTAATCCCGGTGGTAACGATGATGGGCCTGCAATTCGGCTTTCTGCTGGGCGGCTCGATTGTCGTCGAGACGGTATTCAACTGGCCGGGACTTGGCCGGCTGCTGGTCGATTCGGTCAGCATGCGCGACTACCCGGTCATTCAGGGGGAGGTGCTGCTGTTCTCGATGGAGTTCATCCTGATCAACCTGGTCGTAGATGTGTTGTACGCGGTCATCAACCCGGTTATCCGCTACAAGTAGGGGAGAAATGGCAACAGTCGAAACAGCCGGGGGCGTGGCTGAATCCTCCGCTGAGGTGCGCACGCCGTGGCGCGAATTCTGGCGCAAGTTTCAACGGCAGCATGCCGGGGTTGCGGCTGGAGTATTCGTGCTGCTGTTGGTGCTGGTGGCGATTCTGGCGCCGCACCTGGTGCCGTTCGATCCCGAGAATTATTTCGACTACGATGCGCTGAACGCCGGGCCTTCCGCCAAACACTGGTTCGGCGTGGATTCGCTGGGCCGTGACGTCTTCAGCCGTATCGTAATGGGCGCGCGCATCTCGCTGGCCGCCGGATTCTTTTCGGTGGCGCTGGGCGCGCTGGTCGGCACCGTCATGGGCCTGGTGGCGGGTTACTACGAAGGCTGGTGGGATCGCGTGTTCATGCGCATTTGCGACGTGCTGTTCGCCTTTCCCGGTATTCTGCTGGCGATCGGCGTAGTCGCAATTCTCGGCAGCGGCATGACCAACGTGATTTGCGCGGTTGCCATCTTCAGTATCCCGGCATTCGCGCGGCTGGTGCGCGGCAATGTGCTTTCGGTCAAGCATCTCACGTACGTGGAGGCGGCGCGGAGCATCGGCGCGTCAGACTTCACGATTATTTTTCGGCATATCTTTCCCGGAACGATTTCGGCCATCGTGGTCTATTTCACCATGCGCATTGGCACTTCCATTATTACCGCCGCCAGCCTCTCTTTTCTGGGCATGGGCGCGCAGCCGCCAACGCCGGAGTGGGGCGCGATGCTGAACGACGCGCGGGCTGACATGGCGATAGCGCCGCATCAAGCTATCTTTCCCAGCCTGGCCATCTTCCTCACGGTGCTCGCATTCAACCTGTTCGGCGACGGCTTGCGCGACGCGCTCGATCCGAAAATCGATCGAAGATGAAGTCGCGGGCCAAAGTTTCCAGAAGACTGGCGGCAAACTAGAGCGGTACCATCGTAGGTATATCCCGACATATCAGACTGTCATGGCGAGCGAAGTCGAGCCACCTTTTGTTTCTGCTGCCGAAAAACAAAGGGTGGCTCCGCTCCGCTTCGCTTCGGTCGCCATGACACACGGGGGGATTCTGGATACACCGACATGGGAACCACCCTAATGCTGCGCTTCCAGGGAGCCCGTCAGCATGCGGCTGCCGTCGGTGCTCATGATGTAGGTCGTGCTGCTACTGGCGGGATACAAAACGACAGGAATCCCGCCGATGGTGCCGGTTCCGCGGCCGGAAGCAACGCTATAGTTTCCTACGGCCGAGACGCCGGTCGCCACGCTGCCTCCCTGGTTGAAGTCTTCGAGCCCGGTAAATGTGCCTTGGCCATCGGCCAGCAACTGACCGTCGAAAAGCGCAAGGCCGGCATTGTTCGTCAAGCCTCCAAGGTGAAGTGCATAGTTGCCGCTGACGGTACTGGTAGTGGGCACAGCCGGTTGCACGGCAACCAGCCCGCTTTCAAGCAGGGAACTCGTGCTGTTGTAGGCCATCAGCACGGCATTCTGCGGGCTGCTGAACCAAAGCGCGAAGTTGACCGTTCTGCCGCTGGCGCTAAATGAGCCGGTGAAATGCCCGTTATTTATGCTGTCGGCAGCATAAGTGCCGGTAAATGGGACGGAGGCGGAGTAGGTTCCGGTGTCGATGAAATCTTCAAGGCCGGTGCTCACGGCTCCGCTGTTTAAAGTAAAGTTTCCGGTCTCGTTGATGAAGCCGGTCGCCGAATACCCCGAGATGGAATAGACGTACGGGCTGCTCACGCTGGCGGTTGTGAAAGCCCCACTCTGCGCGTCGGCATAGCCGGAAAGCTGTTCCGATGTATTCACCGACAGGAATTCGACCCGCGTGGAGTTAACTACATAAAAGACGAGGTCAATGGTCGTCCCATTGGCGTTTGCGCCGCCCGCGGCGGTGACAAATTGCAGGACTCCGCGTCCCGAAGTTCCGCTAAAGCTGCCGAAAGCTGTGCTGGGGACGGCAATCGTTGGGGTAAAGGTTCCGTTATAGTTCTCGTCGAGAGCGCCCGTAGCTGAACCACCGGCTGCGGTGAGCAAGCCAACGCGGGAGATGACGGCCCCGCCCCCGCTGCTGCTTGAGCCGTCCATGCGCAATACATAAGAGCCGGTGGGAGGGGCGAGAGGCGCGGTGCTCTGTAGCTCGAACAGGCCGCTCGAAATCTCGGCGTTCGACAGTTCGATGATGCGTGCTTTACTAGAGGAAACCAGCACGAAACTCAAGGCGGCGCTGTTGCCGCCGGCGAAGTTCAATGTCGCCTGTCCACGGCCATCGGTGCCGACCGAATACGTTCCGCTGGAAATGGCAGCCTGCTGCTGGAGCCCGTAAACAGAATCATTCACATCTTGCTGGCCCGAGGTGATGTTGCCGTTACCATCGGCCGTGAATACGCCGACCGCGGCAAAAGCCTCTCCGCTAGGGCCGATTCCATGCAGGCTGAAAACATAACTGCCGCTCAAACTTGCGTTGCTGTATCCCGCATTATTCGGAGGGGGCGGTGCTATCGGGGAACTGCTGCTGCCGCCGCATGCGACCAGGGTTGTCAGAAGAAGAGCTAGACACGATGTCCAAATGGCTTTCATACTGTCCTCAACTCCCGCACCAGAGCGGTTTCAGAGTAGGTGTATCCCGGAGCCGGGCTCAATCGATATATTCTTCGCCGAAACCGGTTCAGGGCGGGCATCCCGAGTTCTGAACCGCAAACGGCTTCAGGTTTCCACAGCTCAGCGTGACATTGTTAACCTATGTTGGGCGGGAAAGTTGCGGTCCCGAATACAAATTGAGCGATTTTGTTCCATTTCCGGCGCCACGGCAGCCCCATGAACTATGCCTGATCGGGCTCCGTCTGGACCCGACCACCGAAGGTCCGCAATTGTTCGCCCTGATCGAGCAGAGTGAAGCCGGAAGCCGGACGATCATGGCGAACGGCCGGATACTGCTCTTCTCAAGTCCGGCTCTCGCTGCCCGCGCGCTTCAACTGGCCGACAAGGCAATCGCCGGCGGCCCGCAGGGAACAGTCGCCACCTCTCTACCGATACCGAAACAGATGGACGTTTTGTGTGACGTGGCGCAGAGTCTGTTTCTGGTCAACTCGCAGACGGACGACTCCGACGGTGTGCTGCTCGATTGCATCGCCTGCCTCGACGACCTGCTGCGCGCCACCGAACTGAACGTCCCGGCGAACTATATCGCCGTTCTCAATACGCTCGCCGAGAGACTGGAACGCAATTCCGAGTTTGGCGGCTTTCTGGCGGAGCAGGGAATCGATCGCGAGACGGTGGAAGACGCGATCATGTGGTGCATCGGGGCCATAGCGGTGAAGAGCACCTGGATTGGGTGACCGGCGAACCGGGCCGGCACGCGCCGTGGCATGAACATGGCGAGCCGATTTCACTCCGAGGTGAAGTAGTCCACCGTAACCGGGCTCTCGAACAACGAGTAATCGCGCGTCACCACGGTAATTCCGCTTTCGGTAACGAAGTACTTCTGGCGGTCCGATTCCGTGTCGTAGCCGATCACCGTGCCTTCCGGGATGTGCACGTCGCGGTCGATGATGGCGCGGCGAATGCGGCAGTGACGGCCGATATCGACGTGAGAGAAAACGATGCTGGATTCGACTTCGGCATAGGAGTTTACGCGCACATTGGGCGAGAGCACGCTGTTGCGCACAAACCCGCCACTGACGATGCAGCCGCTCGACACCAGCGAATCCAAGGCGGTTCCGGTGCGGCCGGGTTCGGCGAATACGAACTTCGCCGGCGGATACTGCCGCTGACGCGTGCGAATCGGCCAGTGCTCGTCGTATAAGTTGAACACGGGCGAGACCGACGCAACATCCATATTCGCATCGTAATAGGCCTCAAGCGTGCCCACATCGCGCCAGTAGAGAGCTTCCTTGCGGTTCTCATCGATGAAGTTGAAGGAACAGACACGGTAGTCGCCAGCCATTCTGGGGAGAATGTTGTGGCCAAAATCGTGCTGCGAATCGGGATCTTCCGCGTCTTTGAGCAACACCGGAATCAGCACATCGGTATTGAACAGGTAGACGCCCATCGAGGCCGAAACCATCTCCGGGTTGTAGGGCGACCTGAGGTTGGTGGTGAGCGGCTTTTCTTCGAATCCCACCACTCTTCCCGCGCTGTCGATATCGACCACGCCGAAGTTCCTGGTTTCGGCCGGATCGACAAGAATTGTGGCAATCGTGACGTCGGCCCCTGAGTCCTCATGCTGTTGCAGCATCCGGCGGTAGTTCATTTTGTAGATGTGGTCGCCGGAGAGTATCAGAACGCGCTTGGGTTCCTCGGCTCCAATGGAGTAGATGTTCTGGTAGACGGCGTCGGCCGTGCCCATGTACCAGTTCTCGCTGACGCGCTTCATCGGCGGGAGAATCTCGATGAATTCGCCGAGCGGGTCGGCCACGATGTTCCAACCCTCGCGAATGTGCCGGTTCAGCGACAAAGCCTTGTACTGAGTGAGAATGTAGACGCGCCGCAGATCGGAATTGATGCAATTCGACAGGGTAATGTCGATGATGCGGTAGATTCCGCCAAAAGTCACCGCAGGTTTAGCGCGGTCGCGAGTGAGCGGATACAGACGCTCGCCTGCACCGCCGGCCAGCAGAACTCCAAGAGTGTCTTTCATCTCTGTTCCTACCCGTAGTTTCGTGCCAGGTGCGACGACGCTTGCAGCTTTCCCTCGGCGCCTTCAGTCGGTGACTTTCAGACGCGTTGGGCACACTTTGGACTAAGAATCCTATCACAGCAGGCGAGATAGAGCCGCCTTTCCCGGCGGCCGGCTCAGGCAGATTTGTCGGTACGATCGATGCTGATGCGCAACGACTTGAGAAACTTCATATCTTGAGGGCTGACTTTGAAATCAGGGTCCGATTTCTTGAAATTCACCAGCGAAGACTGTTTCGTCTCCTCTTCTTCGCGCTTGTTGAACCCGATGGTGGCTTCCAGCACGAGAAACACATCGTAACCGCCGGATTTAATCTTGGCGATCACTTCCGCGATCTGCTCCGAGTCTGAGATTGACTCATTGATCGCCTGGCCGAGCTCCTTCATCAGTTTTTGTAGGCGCTGCTCCACTTTGAAATCCCCGATCTGGAGTCAATTTTGATGGCCGTACCCGGAAGGCGGGCAAGTTGCTCCCGAAACCGCCGGCGTACCGCGGATCTCAAGCTCTGCGTACTGCATGCCACGATTGTATTGGATGCGACGGCCGGTATGGAAGTTTTAGAGCTTTTTCAAAACCATGTTTGCCGGGCCGCTGGTGCAATTCCGGAGTTGGCGCATGCCTGGCCCAGCAAACGCCCCGGCTGCTTTTCGGGATACAGCTTTCGCGAAACTGGTCTAGAATCGCTATGTGAGTGGTCTCCCTAATCCTCTGCGGGCCAAGCCTTCATCGGCAGGCTCGGTCGGCACCATGCTGGGCAAAGTGGCCAGGTCTTTCCAAAAAGGGCAAAAGGGCTGGCGGATTTTTCAGGGCGTTTCGGCGGGAATCGGTAGTTTTCTGCAGACGCTTCGACGGGTCGGCAAGATTCTTTGGCTGGAGATCACCGGATTCTTGTTCCTTTGGCTGGCTTTGGTCGGCGGCATCGCTTGCTGGCGCGAGTATCATGCCTACGCGGCGGGCAAGATCGGACCCGGGCGTGCTGCGGTTGCCGGCCTTTTCGCTTTTTTGTTCGCCTACTTCGGCGTGAGTTCGTTTTGGAGCGCTCGCAAGAACTAGGGCCATTGTCCGCCCGCGCTCAGGGTGACAACTCGGACTTATAGCGCAAATTCATGGACACAATAGCCCTGGCGTGTCCAACCAGCATAATTTCCGGGAGTTTGGATGAACTCTTTCCAGAGGATTTGCGTCTTTTGCGGCTCCAGTGCAGGCTTTACCGGCACATACCGGGCGGCGGCCATGGAACTTGGACGGTTTCTGACCGAGCAGGGTCTGGGTTTGGTTTACGGCGGGGGGCGGATTGGACTGATGGGAGTGCTCGCCGACGCTGTCCTGGCGCATGGCGGTCAGGTAATCGGGGTCATCCCGCAACCGATGGTCGCGCGCGAGATCTGGCATTCCGGCCTCACGGAATTGCGCATCGTTCCCTCCATGCACGCCCGCAAATCCCTGATGGCAGAGCTGGCGGACGCATTCATTGCCCTTCCCGGCGGATTTGGCACGTTTGAGGAATTCTGCGAAATGATCACCTGGAGCCAGCTCGGGATACATCGCAAGCCCTGCGGGCTGCTCAATGTGGCCGGATACTACGACCCGCTGCTGGAGTTGTTCGACCACGCGGTGGCCGAGGGATTTCTCAAGCGCGAAAACCGCGAACTGGTGCTGGCCTCGCCTAGCTGCCAGGAGCTGCTGGAAAAAATGCAGGCATTCGAGCCCGTGCTGGTTCGCAAATGGATTGCGGCGTCGGAGACTTGAAGCACAGGCCGGGACGGCGGGGTCCGGCACGCGCCGCGAACGCCTGCCTTCCGCCCTGGTTGTAGACCGGTTCAGGGCGTGGACTGCGGTGGTTTGCGAGCGTGAGTAGCCTGCTCAAACCCGTAGGCAATTCTCAGTAGCCGGGGCTCACTCCATGGCTGTCCCAGGAATTCGATCCCTACCGGAACGCCAACCGGGGCGCTCGCGGTCGGCGTCGAGAAACCGGCGGGAACCGTAATCGCCGGGAACCCCGCCAAGGACGCCAGGATTCCGTTGCGGTCCACCTGGTTCATATCGCCAATCATCACCGGCAGCCGCTTCTGGTGGGGATACACGAGAGCGGCCACGTTGTTCTTCGCCATGAAGTTTGCCAACTGAATCTTCAGGTCGTCGATCTTTAACCGCCGGTCTTTGTAGTCCGCTTCGTTCAGTCCATTGTCATAAGCTTGCGCCGAGGTCAGGAACTTTTCCAGGGAAGCCTTGTGATAGTTCCCCAAGGCCAGAATGTCTGCCAGCGAATGAACGGGAACGTTGGCTCCGCCGGCTTTCAGATAGCCGTTAAGTTGCGCCTTGTACTCGTATTTCTGGACGTCGAGGTTGACCAGGAGTTTGGCGGTATCGAACGCGGCTTCCTGCACATCGACGACGACGGCACCCTGCTTCTTGAGTGCCTCAATCGCGCAGGCCATCACGCGATTCACTTCTTCGTAGTCCGGGCCGCTGCCGAACAGCGTGCGCAAGACCCCGATGCGAGCGCCTTTCAAACCCCCGCTGTCCAGGTAAGCGGTATAGGTCTTGGGGATCTTGCGGAGGCTGAAGGCGGTCACCGGATCGGCGGGATCATAGCCGGCCATGGCGTCGAGCATCAGCGCCGCATCGGCAACCGTTCGCGCCATCGGGCCAGCGGCATCCTGCGTGAAAGACACCGGGATGATGCCGGTGCGGCTGACCAGGCCGAGCGTGGGCCGCAACCCGACCAGGCTGTTGGCGGATGCAGGCGACCTGTTCGAGTTCATCGTGTCGGTGCCGGTGCCGGCGGTTGCGAAGTTGGCAGCCAGAGCAGCTCCGGTGCCTCCCGAGGAACCGCCCGGAGTCCGCGACAGCTCATAAGGATTCTTCGTTTGCCCGCCCAGCGAACTGACGGTTATCCCGGCCAGGGCCAGCTCGTGCAGATTCGTCTTTCCCAGGATCAAGGCCCCGTTTGCCCGTAAGCGCGCAACCGTAAAGGCATCTTTGGAAGGCTGCGCACCTTGCAAGGCGAGCGAGGCTCCGGTGGTCGGCATATCGGCGGTGTCGTAGTTATCCTTCAGCACCACCGGGATGCATTGCAGCGGCTTGAGCTTGCCGGTGCGATGAAACTCTTTGTCCATGGCATCGGCCTCGCCGAGCGCCTTCGGATTTACATACAGCATCGCATTCAGGGCGGGACCCTGCTTGTCATAGGCCTGAATGCGATCCAAGCACTGCTGAACCAGGCTGCGGCAGGTCAGCTTGCCGCTTTCGATGGCACGGTGAATATTGCTGATCGAAGTTTCCATAGGCGGGTGGCGAACACGATAAGGAGTTCTCAAATCATTGTCAAGAGAAAGGCGGATTCGGTGGTCAGTTAATGGATGGCCGACGATACAGGTTTTCTCGCATTGTTCTGTTAGTTTATACTCCTTCCTCGCTTGATCGTTGCGCCGGCACTCAAGATTTCGTCCTTTGCGGAACGGCACCCGACGCGGAGCCGCAGTACCCGTAAGCAGGGCCGGCAACGCGCGTATCGAACCGCACTTGGTCGACGTGGAAGAGGAAGATCGGCGCACCCGGGAACTGGCCATCAGCCCTCGGACTGAACTCATCTCCCGGAACGTCGATCCAGAGATCGTCGTAGGAAACGAGCCGCTCCGGGTGCGTGAGGAGCATGGAGCCCACCGCGACCGATCCGAACCCGAATTCAGGGTGCGTCATCGCTTTGCGTGTCCGGTGAACTGAGCGGCCGCGATGCCGTATGCCGAACTGTCCGGGAACGATCAGAATCGCGCCCTTCTGGTCCGCCATTGTGAGATCCATGGCGTGCGCCGTGCGAGCATTCATCCGAAATCGATTCGGCGTAATCTCTTCCTCGCGGTAGTTGTAGAAATTCCGTGATGCAGCGATCTTCGCGAGGACGAGTTTCACGGCTTCGCAGTAACGCGCAGCCGGATCCTTGAGGTCCTTGAAGAAACGAGTGGCGAGAGCGTCGACTGTTGGGATGGCGAACCATCCTTCGGCCCAGTCCGGCAGCGTCAGCTTCGGAAGCACCTTCTCAACGAAATCCGAGGTGTCGCCGAGCGAGAGTCCGAAAATCTTCGCCAAGCCGTCAAGCTGCTCGCCGATGGGCTTTGCTGCATGGCTGGCTGGGTAGACGTAGGTCGACTGGATCTGCTCGTTGTCGAATTGGTCAAGGAACGAGCACTCATCGATGAGCTTCACGATGCTCGACCAGATACCGGGATTTTCATTGAGCTTCTTCGCTTGGCCATCGGTCAACTTGGCCTTGTTGTACTTCGCCTCAAAGAGGCTAAGCGCGCTCACGTCTTTCGGCTCTCTGGACTTGATCAATGTTTGTGACATCGGGGATTTTCACTTCCTGGAATCTCAATACTGAGAGGTCTAAACAGGAATCCTTTTTGTTTAGCTCTGAATCGCTCGAATTGTACTGCTGGTGAGTAGTTTTGCAAGCCAAAGTTGCATCTGCGAACGAAGAGCGAAGCGATGCCCTGTCACGGGCTGCGCGGGCTAAGTCGGTCCCTCAACCCCAAGTGAATCCGCCGACACGAGCCCGAAGTCTGGTTCTGGGAACTCAGCCGTGGTCAGTTGATGAGTAACGGCCAAACCGGAAACGGACCCACCACTACGGATTCAACGTTCTTCCTTTTCAGCGACAAACCATGATACGTTGAGTCATTCGGATTGACAGCCTGAAACTACTCTCTTTGTTAAGCTCCGGGGTTACACCGTTTGTGTTTTGAGATATTGTTGAACCTAGGGAATGTCATGGCGACCGGAGCGAAGCGGAGCGGAGCCACCCTTTGTTTGCGGCAGCAGGAACAAAAGGTGGCTCGACTTCGCTCGCCATGACAGTCCGAATATGTCGGGATATACCTGCTGGGAACCGGCCTGGCATCGGGGGCTTCCGGCAAGCGTGCTTGGTGGGATGATCGCGCCGGGGGGTGTTTTCCAGACTCGCGTTGGGGTGATAAAACACGGTATGACGTCAATTGCAAACGCCGTTGGCAGTATCTACCATCCGGCCAGTGCGCCGGATTTTGTTCCGCTCCCGCTGCTTCGCGACCTTCAGTTCAAGCGTTTAAGGGATGTTGTGGAGCGGGCTTGGGAGCGAGTGGAATGGTTCCGCTCGCATATGCGGGAGCGCGGACTGTCGCCGGACGACCTGCGCTCGATCGACGACATCGGCAAGCTGCCGTTCACGGCCAAAACCGACCTGCGGGATACCTATCCCTTCGGGCTGTTTGCCAGCCCGATGGAGGAGGTGGTGCGCCTGCATGCCTCCAGCGGAACCACCGGCAAGCCAATCGTAGTGGCTTACACGAAAGCGGACCTGGAGGTGTGGACTTCGGTGATGGTTCGCAGCTTCGCCTGCTGTGGCCTGCACCATGGCGACGTGGTGCAGAATGCATACGGCTACGGACTCTTTACCGGCGGGCTGGGCGCGCACTACGGAGCCGAGGAGCTGGGCGCGACGGTCATTCCGATCTCGGGAGGCAACACCGACCGCCAGATCATGGTGATGAAAGATTTTCGGGTGACGGCAATCTGCTGCACACCGAGCTATTTTCTGCACATGATCGAACGCGCCGGCCAGCTAGGCGTCGATATCAGGAATCTGCCGCTGCGCGTCGGCGTTTTCGGCGCCGAGCCGTGGACGCAATCGATGCGCAAGCATATCGAGGAGCTGAGCAGCATTAAGGCATTCGACATCTATGGGCTTTCCGAAATCATCGGGCCGGGCGTGGGAATCGAATGCCATTGCCACGACGGTTTGCACATCTTCGAAGATCATTTCTACCCGGAGATCATCGATCCGGAGACCGGCCAGATAAGGCCCGATGGTGAAGAGGGAGAATTGGTGCTGACCACCCTCAGCAAGCGGGCCATGCCGATGATTCGCTATCGCACGCGCGACATCACGGCGATCATTCCCGGCCCGTGCGCTTGCGGCCGAATTCTGCGGCGCATACGGCGCATTGGCCGGCGCAGCGATGACATGCTGATCATTCGCGGAGTCAACGTCTTCCCGTCGCAGGTGGAGACCGCTCTGCTCGAGGTGGAGGGCACGCTGCCGCACTACCAGATTATCCTGACCCGCGAGCGCGGGCTCGACCAGATGGAAGTGCAGGTCGAGGTGACGCCGCAGATGTTCAGCGACAAGATTGGCGCGCTCGAGGCGTTGAATGAGAAACTTGTGGATGCGCTGGACCATGTTCTCGGAATCCGGGTGAAGGTAACGCTGGTCGAGCCGCAGTCCATACAGCGCAGTGAAGGCAAAGCAAAACGAGTTTTTGACCGGCGGTCATCATGAAAATCCAACAGTTGTCGTTGTTCGCGGAAAATAAACCGGGAACGATCATTGCACCCTGCCGGCTGTTGGCTCGGGAGGGCATCGACATCCGGGCGCTGTCGCTGGCGGACACGCAGCGCTTCGGCATTCTGCGCATGATCGTCTCCGACTGCGCCAGAGCGAACCGGCTGCTTCAAGACAACGGATTTCTCGTCAAAGTGACGGAAGTGCTCGCCGTCGAAGTGCCGGATCGGCCGGGCGGCCTGGCGGAGATCCTTGCCATCTTCGAAGGCACCTCGATCAATATCGAGTACATGTACGCCTTTCCGTTCGGCAATGGCGACAAGGCGATCCTGATCTTCCGCTTCGGCGATCCGGATGCGGCGATCGAGCGCTTGCAGGCGTCTGGAATCAACGTGCTCGAAAGCGGCGCAGTCTTGAAAAAGTAGCCGGCGCTGCCGCCGGGGTCCCCTGCAAACTGCTTTCGGCTTGTTGGGGTGGATGGCATGAAGGCGAGAGCAGGTGTATGCTTCGACGACATGCTGATTGCCAAGACGATCGCCGAACAACTGGAGCACTCTTCCTGGATACGCCGTATGTTCGAGGAGGGCGCACGGCTGAAGCAGGAACGCGGCGCCGACAAGGTTTATGATTTCACGCTCGGCAACCCGGAGGTCGAGCCTCCGCGCAGGGTGATCGAAACGCTTCGGCGGTTGGTGGCGGAAAACCGTCCTGGATTACATGCCTACATGCCCAATGCGGGGTTTCCGCGGGTGCGCGAAATCCTGGCGGCGCAGTTGCGCAAAGAAACCGGCCTGGACTTTACCGCCGAAAACGTCTTCATGACCGTGGGCTCGGCGGGCGCATGCAACGTGCTGCTCAAGTCGATTCTCGATCCGGGCGATGAAGTCATCGTGCTGCTGCCCTGCTTCTCCGAGTATCGGTTTTACATCGGCAACCACTGCGGGCGGATGGTGAGCGTGGATACGGACGAAGAGTTCCTGCCGGATGCGGAGCGCATTGCAGCGGCGATTACTCCTCGAACCAAAGCCATCATCCTGAACACACCCAATAACCCGACTGGCCGCGTGTATTCCGCAAGCGTTCTCGGCGAGTTAGAGAGCATGCTCGCCCGAGCCGGCCACCCGATCGTGGTCCTCAGCGACGAGCCCTACAAGCATCTGGTGTACGACGGTAGGCGGCAACCGGAAGTGGCATCCATCGTTTCCAATACCGTCATCTGCAATTCGTGGTCGAAGTCGCAGGCCATCCCCGGCGAGAGGATCGGATACCTTGCGCTTTCGCCCAGGCTTCCCGGTCTGGCTGGACTGCGCAACGCCTGCGCTTTCAGCAACCGCGTCCTGGGGTTCATCAACGCTCCCGCCATCTGGCAAAGGGTGGTGGCCGAGGCGCACGATGCCACCGTGGACGTGGGCGGCTACCAGGAGAAGCGCGACCTGCTGTGCGCCGCGCTGGAGCGGATCGGCTACCAGCTCAAAAGGCCCGAGGGCTCGTATTTCATTTTCGTGAAGACACCCATCCCGGACGACATTGCCTTCGTCCGCCGTCTTGCCGCCGAAGGTGTGCTCGCGGTGCCGGGCATTGGATTCGGCCGCGGCGGCTATATGAGGCTGTCGGTGACCGTTCCGCGGGAGACCGTTGAAAAATCCATCCCCGGATTTGCCAGAGCGTTTCAGAAATTTACGGGATAGGTGCGGAGTAGGAAACGGATCTAACTTCAATTTGGAACTTCAATTCGGGAGGAATGTTGACGTGAAAGTTGATTTGAGAATCATTGGCGGAACCATCGTCGACCCGGAACGAGGCATCAACGGCGCCGGCGAAGTGCTTATTCGTGGCAACAAAATCGTCGGTCAAACCAAGGGCGGGGAAGCCGTGGAGGCGGAGAGAACCATCGACGCCAAAGGATGTCTGGTGTTTCCGGGACTCATAGATTTCCACGCACATCTGTCTGGAGGAGGAACGGAATCCGGCGTTGATGCCGATATCGCTCTGCTTCCGATGGGAGTTACGACCGGCGTCGACGCGGGCAGTTGCGGATCGGCGAACTTCGACTATTTCATGCGCACGACCGTGGCCACGTGCCGGACGCGTATCTTCAGCTTCGTAAATATTTCTTCGGGCGGTCTGATCGCATCGCGATACTCCGAGGAACTCAACCCCAAGTATTACGACGAGGCCGCAATCGGGGAATTGCTGAGCCGCTATCGCGGACAGTTGCTGGGCATCAAAATCAGGGTATCGAAAGAGATTGTCGGCGATTTTGGAATCAAGCCGCTGGAAGTCACCCTGGAGATTGCGCGGCGGTTGAAGTGCCCGGTTGTGGTGCATACCACCAACCCCGTGGCAGCGCCGGAGAAGATTGCCGGCATGTTGCGCTCCGGCGACGTTTACTGCCACGCGCACCAGGGGGACGGGGAGACCATCGTCGGCGCGAACGGCAAGATCAGGCCCGCGCTCTTTGCCGCGCAGAAGGCCGGGGTGGTCTTCGACGCTTGCAACGGACGGAACAACTTCTCCTTCAAGGTTGCTCAAGCCGCGCTGGCGGAGGGATTCATTCCCGACGTTATCAGCAGCGACGTGACGAAAAAAACTCTTTACGGAGACTTTGTCTTCAGTTTGCCGTTCGTCATGATGAAGTACCTGAACATGGGGATGAAACTCGAACAGGTGGTCGCCGCATGCACTTCGGTTCCGGCACGCCTGATTGGAATGAAAGGGAAACTCGGCACGCTCTCACCGGGGGCGCTTGCCGACGTTGCGGTCTTCCGTCTGGGAAAAAAGAAACTGAAAGTGAAGGATATCCTGGGAGATTCGATCACCGGTGAAAACGTGCTGGTTCCGCAGATGACAATTCTGGACGGGCAAGTGACCTACCGGCAGATTGATTTTCAGTAGGTTGGCGCCGGAATCCTGTTTCGAGGGACAGGCTGCGCGGAGCCGGATGGATTCAGCGGGGCACAGGGGCGCCGTCGCAAGCGACAATGCGGCCAGGCGCCCCGGCATAACGCGCGGCAAGCCGCTTGCCAACGCGGCCCGCCCCGCTTACTTCGCGTTGCCGGACGGGCCACCCAGAAGCTCAGGCTGAAGCGATTCGGGCAGACCGATTTCAAACGCGTTCAAAGTCATCGCCACCAGCGAGTAGTAGCCAAGAATGGCGACCAGCTCAACCATGCCCTTCTCGCCGAGAGCGCGAATGCCGGTCTGGTAAAGATCGTCGGCGATGGACTTGGTTTCGAGCAGACTGTTGCTGATGTCGAACACCGCTTGCTGCGCGTCGTCCGCGAAGTCCGGGCGACGGCGAGAGGCGATCATCTCGATCGCCGCGGGATTGATGCCGGCCTTGAGCGCTTCCTTCTTATGCGCTTGCCACTCGAAGTGCGCCGTCCAATGACGGGCGACGACCAGGATAGCGAATTCCGACAGATAGGGCGGCAGGCTGGTCTGGTAGCGAACAAGTTCACCAAGTTTCTGCGCGCGGTGCGCCAACTCGGCGTTCTGCAACCAGGCTATCATCGGCGCCGGGGCGTGCCCTCTAATACCACCCGCCGCCTCGTCGTACACAGAGCGTTGCTGCGGCGTCATTTCAGCCACGGGAGTAAGTTGTATGCGAGCCAAGAGTCCTCCGTTCAAGATAAGAAGTAACTGCCTTGCTCCAGTCGCTGGGCGATAGAGCAATTCCGCGGTCGGTATATCCAAGGTATCACCGCAGGGCTTGAAAGCCCGTTCGCGGGGTATACCCCATCGGTCAAGCCGCCCGCAGGCCGCAGTGTTCGATTATCGCACTTGACAGACTGCAAGCTATCCATCTGCGCCTGCCCCTGGTGATGGCCAAGCTGAGATGTGGGGTGGTTGACTTTGGTATTGTCTTTCGAGCGTGGGAATTGCTTGTCCGTCGGGAGGTCGAAGAACTGAAAACGGGGCCGAACAACCCCACATTTGCCAAGGCAAATATGGGGCACCCTCTACCACACCGTAAACGTTGACTGGTCAATCCACTCATGGTACCCGGTACCAGTTTTATTCACATCGAGCTGATACTGGACCCCGAGATTGTCCGCCCACCCGTTCTTCTTGGCGGAATAGGTTTTATCAATCGTATATGGCGTTCCGTCCACGACCAGCGTGACATAGTGATAGGTGTGGGTGTTGGGCACGCGCTGCACGTACCACTGGATGTGATGCCAGACATTTGGCGCAAGCGGTTTGCAAGGAATGTTCGTGGAGTCCCACTTACCGTTCAACTCATCCCACACATCCCACACTGCGCCTGCGTAGTTGCACTGGCTTCCAATCATGTAGTCGTAGCCACCTACGAATTGGAATGCATCGAACTCAAGGGCCTGAGCGGCAGAGGTTGATGCACTATCCAGTCGCACATAGAAATCCCAAAGAAAATTCGACACACTGTCATCAGCGCCCAGATGCATCCACCAAAGCGCATTGGCATTTTCGCCTGAGTTGTACAGCTCCATGCTGCTGCCAGAGAGTGACGGAGTGGTCTGGTTCTGCGCCTTCCAGTATGACGATTTGCCGCTACCACCAGCACAGGAGACTGAACCACAAGACTCCCATCCCAACATCTGCTCGAGCTGGCTAAACACCTTTGCGCCTGCAGGTGGAGTTGGCAATGCAGAGGAATTAGCCGACGCCGAGGCTACT